>Ga0131853_10019983_pt1 | contig 12183 bp, 12 predicted proteins | sample TergutLab28metaG_FD_92764 | JGI IMG/M metagenome (GOLD analysis project Ga0131853, IMG submission 92764) | Labiotermes labralis P1 segment gut microbial communities from Petit-Saut dam, French Guiana - Lab288 P1 (version 2) (version 2) | ecosystem: Host-associated > Arthropoda: Insects >...
CTTTATGCCTTGGAGTGAATCGATTCCTGATTGGTGTAAAGTTAATGGCGGGCATAAATAAAAACTAGCCAGTTGATAATTGTTGGCTAGTTTTTTGATTTTGAGAACGGTTTTGACGCTTACTCAGTATCCACTCTAAAAACTTGTAAAACTTTGAAAACTCTAAGAATTAAAGTTTTGTAAGTTTTCTAAAAATCAAAGTTTTGCAAGGTTTTAGAGTTTTCAAGGTTTTTGTAGTGTCTTTTAGGGTGTATTATAGCATACTTGGTGGGGGTGGTGAAAGATGGGTGGTTTGACGCTTGCTAATATTCAACCAATCCTGGAAAGAACTGGTTTGACGCTTACAACAAAACAACTATAATTCGCCATTATAAATACTAAAAAGCAAATCCGCCTAACTTCGATAGCAAAATAAAAACATCCCAACCTTCATAGGTAACGACGTTTCAAGCGTATACAGAAAAAACCAATTTTACTGAAATATGGGGTATATAAAACGCACAATCACTTCATTATCGCCATTAACCCTACCGCCTTTTTAGGTGCAACCAGAATTGTGTCGCCATTCGACAGTTCGATTTCACCGCTAACCTTATCTACACGCCTAATATGTTTTGGATTCACAAGAAAAGATTGATGACAACGATAGAATTCAGGAACAGAAGCGGCTATATTATTCATGGAATTGCGAAGTCCAATCTGCTCGTTCTTTTTATTCAAAAAGGCTTTGTTTTTCTTAGCTGGATCTGTTTCAAAATACAAAATATCATTATGAGGGATTCTCCAAAGCCGTCCGCCGATTTCAAACTTAAATTCTTTTTGTTCTGACTCTAATTCTACAAGATAGCGTTTATTAGCATTCAAGATACATTCTTTAATTCGCTGCTCAACATCTCTTGACCTGTCTTTAATAATATAATCCATCGCTTCGACTTTATGGGTGAAAGTCAAGTACGCTAATTCATCGTGTGTTGTGATAAAAACGATTTTTGCGAAAGAGTCAGCTTCCCTGATTTTCGCACCAAGCTCAATACCGTTCATATCGTGCTGTAAATCTACATCAAGAAAGTATAGCCCATTCTTATCGGGACGGACTTTTAAAAAGTCCAATATCTCTATCGGGTTGCCTGTTGACAAAATTAAGTCGGCGTCACAATTCTCGGCAACAATGCATCTACTAACAACAGATTCTATGTGTGCCCGATGTCTCGAATCGTCTTCGCAAATTAAAATATTCAACACGCTTACACCTCCCCTATAATTAATTTTTGAGTAAATCTATCTTCATGAATGCTTGTCCATAGTGTCACATTAGAGCAGGAATCCGCAAGTTCGGACAGATTATCTAGCCCTAAGCCCCTGCCAGAGCCTTTAGTGGAAAAGCCTACTTTCTGCAACTCACTGAGTTTTGGAAGATCTACTTTACAAGTATTTTGTACTACAAAATTGATTGTCTCTTTTTCTTTAAGACAGGCAACCAGAAGTTGCCCCTTTCCCAGTTCTTCTAATGCTTCAATTGAGTTGTCTAGAATTATGCCAAGCATCCGCACCAACACAACAGAATCCATTGGAATATAATCAATTTCCACATCCGCCTCAAATGTAACGTCAATACCTAGTGCAGTATTTTGGGCTGCCACTAATTTTGCGAGCAAAACACTCTTTATTTCTTTTACTTTAATTTTACTTAGACGGGCTGTGGCGAAGCTGTTTTTTGTGATGACTTCTGATGCCACCTTAATCTTATTGTAGTAATACTGCTCTAGGCCATCCATATCTTTATCTCGGATAAAGCCCTCCATAGAGAGCATTATATTTTGCGTGTCATGCTTAAACTTCTGTATGGAGATTTGCTGCTTCTCCAGTTCCTCGGTATAGTATTTTAATGCATCTTGTTCTGCTTCTCTTAACTTGATTTTTTGTTGACCGATATAGCGTCGGAAGTAGAACATAAAGCCAGTTGTAAATACCATTGAAAAAGCAACAATTACAACGCTGGTAAGTATAGGTTCTGTTGTCCACGGAGAGTAGGGCATATTTAGATTGATTATCATCCAAATAATGTGAGATAACAGAATAATTAAACCTCCGACCCGTGCAAAAGTAGCCAACAGTCGGTCGTTATCATTTTTATATATCTTCAAGCGTTTCACAAGCTTTAACAGTAAAGCGGTGATGATAAGTTGAGTTAGGGTGATAACGAGAGAATTCCAAAAAAGTGACCAAACTTCATGCTCAAGTTCAAATTGTCCTGGATGTATAGGCAAACCAATCATAAAAAAGAAGGTTTGCATCAACACAGTAACGGAGTACATGATTACCGTTAATGCCATCGCCTTTTTTATAGAGTAGGACTTTAATTTTGTGAAATACACGATTACAAATGCAATTGTAGCCACGCCTATAATAAATTCTGAAATTGTAATCATGGAAGTCGTAAATGAAAATAGAAATCCGAAAAGAAGTAAAGCACTTAAAATTAAAGTTGCAAGCAATAAATAAATGCTTTCTCTGAGGTTCAGTTTATCTTGAGTCAGAATCTTTGCGGTAGCAAAAATGCCAAAAGAAGTTATAAAATAAAAAATAAAAAGTGGGGGGGTACACAAAAGCACATCCTTTCTTAGGAGAGTGAATTGATTTACGTGAGTATATACCATATGTAATTACCTCTTGGTAGTCACTTGCGAGATGTGAATGGTAAAAAAATATTTTTTAATAAACAAATCCATTCAATGTCACGTGATAAACACTCGATTTCCCGTAGATGTTGCAATGCTTGGCGGGATATCTTGTAATCAATTTCTTTACCCATGTGTTTCTGTGTCAAGGTTGAGCTTGTGAATCTTCATGTTGTGGGCATAAGAACGTGTTCCATTCCATGAGTTTGCAGTATGATACCGAAAATGGTTTATTAAGAACTTTGTCATTTTCTTGCGTGAGCGTTTGTCTACATCGTGATAAAATTTACGCATTTCTATTCTCCTCTGATTTTTAATCACAAAAAACAATGAATACCATCAGCGTTACATTTTTGTTGAATGTCTAATTTTCCATGTCCTCCAATATGAGGCATCGCCCCAAACCGACAAAAATCATCCTCAAAAATTTCTCCTTGTAATTGCAAAGCATTTGCAGTATAATGGTATGCAAAGGATGTGATTGGAATGGCAACGACTAAAACAATAACCGTTCGAGTGGACGAAGACACCAAACAGCAAGCAGAGCTTATTCTTGAAGATATAGGCTTAAATGTCACGGGATTATTTAATGCCTGTCTAAAGGCAGTAGTGCGTGAAAAGAGAGTACCCTTTGCGTTGGTTAGTAACGAGTATGAATTTCAACAAATGGTTCGCACTAAACTAGCTGAATCAGAAGTAATGGCAAACGACCCAACTGCCAAGAGATACACTCATGACGAAATCTTTGCATCTTTAAGAGAGAAGTATGGCTATGAAGTATAAAATCGAATATATCTCGACCTTTCATGCTGATATTCTTTCGGTTGCAGAATTTCTAGCGGAATACCCAAGCAAAGCCGCACGTATTTTTGCTAAGATTGATAAAACCATTCTTAGTCTTGCTGATATGCCGGAAATGTATCCAATTTATCCAGATGTGCCTTCATATAGATTCATTGTTGTGGAGGATTACCTTGTATTCTACAAAGTTAAGAAGCAAGACGGAGTTGTGGAAATTCGCAGGCTGATTTATGGACGTATGGATATATCAGCTAAAATTCAAGGGGACAGGGATGGGGGTAGTGAATAATACAATCAATTACATTTTTTCTTGCGTGAGAGTTCATCTGTGTTTGTCCTGTCCAGTAAAAATTGAAACAAGCTCATCTGCATCGTGACAAAATTTACACATTTATACATCCTCTGGTTTTTGGTTGCAAAAAATAATGAATACCATCAGTGTCCAGCTTTTTGTTGAGTGTCCAGCTATCCGAAAAAAGTCCGTGTTTCACAATATGGCTACGGGCAACGGATAGCTTTATGCTTTTGCCCCCTATTTTTGCATTTAATAATCATCAGGCAACAAAACCGTCGTAACCGAACGATCCCACTCGGTAATTATCCAAAGCCTTTCGCCATTATCACTATAATAGACCGATAAAACACGATCACCATCTTTAACGGCTCTATCATTCCTTTTCCTGTCGCCTTCGGAGACATTACCCCAATCTCCGGACTGATGGCGGGATAGGGAGGCGTTGATGTCATAATCGCTAAGTGCTTCACGGGCGGCACGAGTTATTACCGTTCGCCCAAGGGGAAGTATAGTGCTATTGTTGTGCATGTCATCCGCACTCGCACTCCCATCAGATTTTGGCGATTTATCAGAGGTATGTGGATTCGTATGCCTCAAAGATGCTGGAGGTGGTTTGTTATCGTTATCAGTATCCATATCACCATCGCTATTACGCACATCACTATCGCCATTATTAATATACTTATTATCAGTATCCATATCGTTGTCACCTATATTGCCGTCGGAATCAACAATCGCACCACTGTTGCCATATTCGGTTAGTGAAATGAACCCATTTGGCGTTAGCAGATTAAATACAAGCTTATTGCTGACTACTTCTGTAAGCGTTGTAGACATTAAATCGCCTCTGGTGTTTTCGTTATCCTCCGTATGGATGCGCTTTTCTTTAACAATCCGACCCTTTATGATATGAGGTGTATCACACTCAACCAATCCATTTATAAGACCGCTCCCGCCAACCAAACCAATCTGGCTTAGGTTAAGTGGTAACAATGGTCTTTTACCGACATTATCAAGTTTGCTCCGTTGAAATAGGCGAGAGAAGCTTTTCGAGCTACTTAACTGGTTGGCAAGTTCTGCCTCGTTGAACATCGCTCCCTTGAATGAAGATACTTCTTTTGGGATGTTGGGTAGTTGGTAGCATCCTGTCGGTAGGTCTGTAAGTTGCGGCAAAGCATCTGGATCTAGCACCAATGCTGTTAGATCACGTGCAATATTCGAGCTGTCTATTCGCTTATGCCTAGTTCCCAGAATAGCAATCTGCTTAAACTTCTTGAACTCCCTATCTGAAAACTTCCACACAGTTATGTCGGAGAAGTTATCACATAGGATGCGGGCAATATCTGCCGTCAATCGGTAATAGGGTATAATGTAGATAAGTAAGCCGCCCATCATAAGATTGATAATACTATCTATCAGAAAGCTTTTTTCACTACGGTTTTTACTTCCGCCCTGAGTAATAACCGACATGTAAGGTGGATTAAGTAGCATGGCGTGAAATGCTTCATTGCTGATACGGCTGTGAAAATATGAACCAAAGCCCACACGGTCAAGCCTTGTAAGCGCTTCTTCTGCACGGTAGGTGTCAAGTTCAATGCCGTAAGTTTTGCTGTCAATGCCGTGGCCTGAAATTCCATCTGCTAACGAACGCAATGCGATGCCGCATCCGCAGCAAGGGTCTAATAGATTTAAGCTTATCCCTTCGGAAAAATCAAGTCCTCGAACAATATGCGCCAGATTATCCTTGCAAGTTGGATAATAGCCCATGCGTACATGATTCATCAAACGACCTATGATGTGGCTGTTTGTGGTTGATGATTCGGTGTTGCCACTATCGGTTACGGCTTCTAAGGTGTTGCTTGCTTCGAGAGGGTCTACAATCGGCAATCGAGATAGAAAACCATTTAGTGCTTCGTAAAGTTTTGAGTAGTCAGGTGTCATAAGATTAAAACTCTCGATAGATTGCCTTAGATTCATAGTATAGGCTGCCAATTCATCTTGCTCAGCCTCGAGTAAAGATAGGGCGGCGGTGACAAATGCACCAAGAAGCCTTTGGTGCTGATTCTGAATATCTCTGTATATATCACGAGCTTTGAATTTCGTTTGCTTATTTTTCTCAAGTCGTCTACGCATTGCAGGTAACTCATTTGTGGATTGCCTAATAATGCGAGTTGCTTCCTCAAGCTTTGCTATGGCGAAAGGAACTTGAATGGGTGTTTCATCACTTACCTGCTGATGGAGTGTCGTCACTATAAATCCCCCTTTGCTGTTTAACATTCTCTATTAATGCATAAATTTTTTCATCCTTGCGCCTTGTGCGAAGTTTATTATCATTTAGACGAGTCCAACTTATTTCTGCAATATAAGTGAATAGCGAACCACTGATGAACCATTTGACATAAATCCATTATTGAGTTCTTTGCAAGCTTTGCAGGAAGTTGGTCAACGTGCTTCGGGATGATTACCCACGATATATTCGTACACCAATCCCCCTCTGATTTCCTCGGAAAACTCTCGTTTCAAATAAAACTCAATCGAATCGAGAAAACAAACGCTTAGTTTTGTGAGGCAGCCTCGATCTGGATTATATTGTTCTTTTTTATTGTCAATGCCGAGCAGGTAGAAATATTTATCGTTTTTGCTGCAATGGTTGGAAAGCAATCGCCTCAGTGTATCACAAACTTTTCCTAACATTTCATCGTCAAGAGATATGTTGGTGATTTTGATGTAGCCGTACTTTTTCATTACACCGCCGCCTTTCTTCTGCGCTTTTGTGCGATAACAGGCTTCAAGTTAACGGTTTTAGTTGAGAAGGTGACGCTTCTGGTTTCGATATTTCCAAGCACCAAGATGTTATATAGATATGAAATAACGGCTGTACCGGCCATTATGTTCGCAACGATTGATTGCGGAGCAGACACAGCAGCTTCCGCACAGCTCAACTGAGTAGGAAATTTGTCAGTATCCGCAAGTACATCTGGGTAAACATCCCCGATAGGTTTGTAATATGTTCTACCACCACGCCTGATGCCACAGACCACGGTCTATTTCGAGAAACTTCCCGCCGTTTGAAATACGGGTTTTCATTTCAGGCATGAATTGGTTTATGCGTCCGAATACGGTATATATCCCCGTTGCCTTTTCGTCCTCATCGTCTGTGGCCGAGAAGTAAGCTTGCATATTGTTGTGGCTATGTATATCCATGTAGTGAATATAACGGTCGTTGTCATAAGTGGGGTTTTTAGTGCCATTAACAGAGGTTTTGGACACCACTTGCTCCGGAGCATCGACGATAAATATATTGTCTTGGGTGTCCCAGTAGATGTTTACAAGCCCTTCGTAATCACTGCTGTCACTGTGCTGTGCAAGGTGGCGAAAGAAAGCAATTATCTGCATTGTCAAATACATTGGGATGCGAGGGATGCCTTGAGCCGAGGTAAACCCGGCTCGTACATCCGAAAGAAGCTCACTGTACCCAACAGGTGTAATAAATCTGCCTGCAAGGGTGCTGCGTACTTCATAGACTCTTCCGTCTCTTGCTGGCAGAATGGAGATTGCCTTGTCTGCGGCATCAACATCTGCCATGTTTGTAAATACACCTTTGTAGCCTGATGGAACTGCCTCGGTGCCTTTTGACTGTGGTGTACCCTATACATCATCTTCTGGACAAGATCTGCCAACCATCATCAGCTATACGCTGGATAATATCCACGGTCAATCCGAGGGATTCTGCGGTTTTCTTGAAAGTGCCACGAAAGCCAGCGTCGCCAATCACGCCTTTGATTGTTGGGTATTTGGTTTTGGTTTCAGCAATAATCCTGTCACCAGCAATGGTATCGTGGATATTAGCTACATGAACTCTCACGTTGAGCAAGTGAGAGTTGGTATCTGTGGTTATATTCATTAGTTTTGCTTTGCAAAACCTGCCTACGGCAGCCCGCCTTCTTGCGGGTAAGCGTTGCTTGCGACCTTTGAACTTTTTGACTTCATCAAATCCACTAAACTGTGCAGCGTGTGCCGTCTTTACACTTCTGGAGTCGATGATGGCGTACCCGCAAGAAGGCGGGCGCATCGAAGATGCGGTTTGCGTAGCAAACTACTGAGCGTAGGTGGGTTTGGGTTTTCGTCCAAGGGCTTTTCTGCTTTTTTTACAAGAAGCCTCAGTGTCTTCTCCCACAAGCCATTGGCACAAGCCCTTGAGTAGAAGGAGTGTACCGTTTGCCACTTAGGAAAACCCTTAGGTAACTGCCTCCACTGGCATACTGTTTTATTGAGGTAAAGCACAGTATCAACGAGTTTTCGCTTGCTATGTGTGCGAAAATGACTGCCACGCTTTTCTTTCTCGAAGAGATGCTTGATGGAGTTCCATTGCTTGGTGGTTAGGTCGCTCGAGTATTTGGTTCGATATTTCATGTGTTTTCACATCCTATTACAATAATATTTGGGCAAATACCCGTGATATCCAATCACGACTTTACCCATCTCATACTTAACTGTTAGAATGTTAGAGGGGATTGGTCTGACGTTCACCTCCGAGAACTGGTTGTGAACTAATCACGTTCGTTAAACAGTCCGTTAGCCCGCCCTCTCATTCGCAGTGTTCGTTTTACGCAGGTAGTCCCGCCGCTTGGTGCGTTCGTGTAACTCGATAGATTGAATAGGTATTGAGAGAAAGGCTGGAAGCCATTGCCCAAATACTATCAATTAGGGGGTTGTAATGAACGCTGTCGGTATAGACATATCCAAAGGCAAGAGCATGGTAGCTGCCATGCGTCCTGCGGGTGAAGTTTTAGTTAAACCTTTTGAGGTTTCTCATGGAGAAGATGACCTCAAAGAATTATCCACCAAAATCCTTTCATATGGAGAGAACACAAGGGTTATCATGGAAGCTACTGGGCGTTATCATGAGCCAGTAGCCAAAACACTCCATGAAGCAGGAATATTTGTCTGTGTCCTCAATCCTGTAGTTATCAAGCAATCAGGGGCTGGTTCTGTTCGCAAAGTGAAAAACGACAAGAAGGATGCTCTAAAGATTGCTAAGTACGGTATTGACAACTGGCGTGATTTAAGGCAACATAGCCTTATGGATATTACTCGCCAACAATTAAAGTTGTTTAGTCGTCAGTACAATCTGCACATGAAAACCGTTACAGCCTTACAAAACAACCTTATTTCTTTACTTGATGCCACCTACCCCAATGTTAATCGCTTATTTACAAGCCCTGCTAGGGATGACGGCACTCAGAAATGGGTTGACTTTGCTATGCACTTTTGGCATGTAGACCTTGTAGCAAAGGTTAAATTTGAAAACTTTGCAGACCGCTATCTAAAGTGGTGTCAGCGTAATGGCTATAAGTTTTCGATAACCAAAGCACAGCAGATACATAGTGCAAGCAAGAGTTTATTCGCTACCCTGCTAAAGTCTAATGAAACCAAACTTCTGGTCACATCAGCTATTTCTGCTCTAAATCAAACCATGAAAGTTCGTGCAGCTGTTAAACTTGAAGCCATCCGCATAGCCAAACTTTTACCTGAATACAAAGCCGTATCTGCTCTTTATGGTGTGGGTGAAATAACAGCGGCACAGCTTATGGCAGAGCTTGGAGATGTGCGTCAGTTTGAAAATCGTGGTGCTATCGTTGCTTTTGCGGGTGTTGACCCAGAAGTTAATCAGTCTGGCTTGCAAAACCGCATTAGCAATAAAGCCAGTAAAAGAGGCTCCCACACTTGCGAAAGACTTTGTTTCAAGTGGTTAGTACATATCTCAAGCGCTCCCCAGAAAACGAACCTGTCTATCAATTTCTTGACAAGAAACGCAGGGAGGGTAAGCCCTTTTACGTCTACATGACGGCTGGTGCTAATAAGTTCTTGCGTATTTACTACGCTAGAATTAAGGAATACTTGAACAGCTTGGACGAAAACCACTTGGTACACTAACCCATCAATCAATCCCGCCAGCCAGCGAATGTCGTTGGCTTATTTGTGTCGTCTTTTTTATTGACTAAAAGTTTTTTGAACTTTTTTATAAAAAAGGCTTGACTTTTATTTGCAGGACTGTTTATTTTGAAAATCGGCAGGGTTGGGATTTTATTGAAAACGACTTCTAAAACTAAGCAAGTGCGTGATGAACACATTTTGGTAAATGAAACAACTAAGTTAGCAGACAAGTCCAAGCGTAAAATGAGGTGATAGATTTTAACCAAGTTGTATTTTGATTTGCACAATTTCCCGAAAATACTTGCACATCCACTCCGCTTTGTAGTATAATCTAGTTATAGAATTTTATTTGGATATTTGTGGTAATCGAAAGGCGGTGCGTGCAGATGAACAAAATTTTCAGCAGAGAAGATAAACTTAAAGAGCTTAGAGAAGCAAAAGGAATTTCCCAAAAAGCTCTGGCGAAGGCATTGGGCTGCGGTCTTTCTTCTGTAAAACGTGCCGAAGGAAATGAAAGGCAGTATGCAGATAAAGAATTGCTAGACTGTGACATATAATGATTTAAGAAAAAACCAAATGTTGTAACATATCGCTTATAGAATAGCTTTACGAACAAATCTGAATCACAGGAAAAAGACGGATGTGTTTTTAGGGTTATAAGCTATAAGTCAAACTTATTCGTATAATTATGTATATAAACTCATGCACGCAAACACCGTCAAGCATCCGAACACCAAAAGAGCCATAAGGAAACTTAAAGAACCACAAACTTGTATAACTAACACAAAGCACACAGACTAGGAGGATAAAAATGAACACCCTAGCCCTATTCAACGGTAGCCGCATGGCAGAGTTCTCTCCCCAAGTTTCATTGTCCGAATTAAAAGCTGTCGGATGGGAGGTGTCTGTCCCTGCTAGTCATAATGACTTTGGTAACTCCGATAATCGTGTTAATATGAACAATCTAGGTGATATAGATAACCATGATGGACACGATAACTTAAGCGATCTTGATAACTTCGTTAATCTCCATGCCCCAAATAACTCTGATGGCTTCTGCAATCCTTCACCTGATTTCATCATAAGAGAGCAGTTAGAACCAAACACACTAACAAAGATGGGCGATAATCTCATAGCTCTACACGCTCAAGGCGAAAACCAATTCTTCTCAACCCTCGGCATCAACCCAATAAGAATAGGCACAAACCTTGGCGACCATATTCGTTTGTTGGATACCGAGGATGCTCCGTCTGGTTTTGTTGAACCTTCAAATAATGATGTAGATTCGCACTTTGGTATGTCCACCACCCGAAACAACCCTTTGGGTTCTGATTTACCATCAGTTCGCACCCCGCTACCAAACCTAGCAATATACCAAAACACCCTAATTATAACCGAAGGTCATATCTACCTAAACGGCATAAAGCGAACCACAGGCGAATACCCCATATCCCCAGGCGATACCCTCTGGATAAACACAGTAAAAATAACCATACACAAAGGCTACATAGAATGTGCAGGAGTAGGCTTCATTACCACCCTCAACATCTCCACCATAACCCCAGACACCTACTCAGACTTTCCAGAATACAAACGCTCCCCAAGAATAATAAAAAGACCCTTGACCGAAGAAGTGCAACTAAAAGCACCACCCAAAAAAGAAGAGAAGAAAAAATGGGAGGTCCTTAAAGTAATCCTTCCACCCGTAATGGCTTCAGGTGTGATGGTAGGCGGTAGCCTTCTAATGGGGCGTGGTCTTTTTGTTCTTATCAGCGCTGCCGCCATGTTTGCCAGCGTTACATTTTCTGTAGTGATGTTAATCAGCGACAGAAAAGAAAAACGCAAAAAACAAACCGAAAGAGAAGAAGACTACGACAAATATCTATTAGACAAACGCAAAGAAATACACAAGCTTTTTGATGCCGAACGAGATTCCTTGCTTTACCACAACCTCTCACCAAAAGAAATAGAGCAAGAAGTTTTGTCATATTCCAGCCGTATCTATGAACGTGCATCAGGGGATAGCGATTTCTTAACCCTATCTCTAGGCTACGGAACTGTGCAAGCAAAATTCAGTGTAAAATACGAAGAAGACAGCGAAAACAAAGACCCCCTAATGCAGGAAATGAAGGAGCTGGGGTCATCCTATAAAACCATCCCCCATATGCCAACGGTAGTAGACCTAAAAGAAGCACACCTAGGCTTAGTAGGGGACAAGCCCTACATACACCGACAACTATCATCCATACTAACCCAGCTATCCTTCTACCAAAGCTACCATGATGTTGAGGTCATATTCCTACTAGAAGAAGAACATAGACCAAACTTTGAATGGGCAAGATGGTATCCCCATTGCCGAATAAACGCAATAAATGTCACGGGGATTATATCCACAGAAAACCACCGTGACCAAGCCCTTGGCAATATCGCACAAATACTAAAGATGCGCAAGCAAAAGCAGGAGGAGGAGAA
>Ga0131853_10019984_pt1 | contig 12183 bp, 11 predicted proteins | sample TergutLab28metaG_FD_92764 | JGI IMG/M metagenome (GOLD analysis project Ga0131853, IMG submission 92764) | Labiotermes labralis P1 segment gut microbial communities from Petit-Saut dam, French Guiana - Lab288 P1 (version 2) (version 2) | ecosystem: Host-associated > Arthropoda: Insects >...
CTCAAAACAAAGCTGACACCGTATGAAAAACGATGCCAGCTTGTGTAAATCTATGATATCCTACGTTAGAGTCCCTTTTTAGACTGTCCGTGAACCAGGGGCCTGTATAGTTGGCACTCCCCTGTGCTTGCTCTTTCTATTATGATTTGCAATAAACCTGTATCGCATCCCGCAAAAACTCTGTGCAACCCGGTGCAATCTTGTCGTAGTATGCACGGAACCGCGCATCGGCAACGTACATCTCCCCCAGCCCCAAGTGGTACGCCTTGCTGTAGTTAGGATAAAATACACACAGCCATTGCCGGTGTAAATCACAAGCCTGTTGCGCCAATTCCCCTGCCGGGTCACCGGCGGAGAGGGCGGCTTTTAGTGTCTCTTCTAAGTCACAGCGCAGTTGCTCACTTTTCTCATACTGTGCTTGGGTCAAGCCCTTTAGGTGGGCACCCGACTCTTCCATGGCTTGAGTGCCATACTTGTCTCGTAGTTCTTCCCCGTAGATTTGCTCGTTTTCGTCTAGGAGGGTTTGCTTAAACCCCTCGAACTTTTCTTTGTCTGTCATGTTTTGTTCTCCTCTCGTGGCGGCAATGGACTTTGTAACGTTTTCAATCAACGTATCCAGCCGCTCTCGTTTTTTATGAAGTTCTGTGAGGTGGCGTAGAAATGTCTGTTCTCTGTCGTAATCGGGGGCTTCTAACAGCTTCTTGATGTCCGCTAGGGAAAAGCCAAGCTCTTTGTACAGCAGGATTTGTTGCAGTCGGCTTACCTCGTCGGGGCCGTACATTCGATATCCTGATGGTGCCACCCGTGCTGGCTTGAGCAGGCCGATCCCGTCGTAATGCCGCAGGGCCCTGGGGCTTACGCCGGATAAGTTGGATAGTTTGTTGCTGGAATATTCCATGACTGTTCACCTCACTGTACTATAGTATAAACTATGCCGTTGCGGTAGAGTCAATAGGTTTTTGAAAGTTTTTTTGACTTGCGCAAAAATCACTACCGCTTCATCACCCGCATGGCATTAAACACGGCAATCAGCGACACGCCCACATCGGCAAATACCGCCTCCCACAACGAGGACACGCCAAAAGTCGCCAATAATAAGAATAACAGTTTCACGCCCAGTGCCAATATAATATTTTGCCACACGATGCGTTTGGTGAGCCGGGCAACTTTTATGGCCTCGGCTAGTTTGGATGGCTCATCCGTCATCAGCACCACGTCGGCGGCCTCAATCGCCGCATCAGAACCGAGGCCCCCCATTGCCACGCCTACATCAGCCATTGCGAGGACTGGCGCATCATTGATGCCGTCACCCACAAAGGCGAGTGTTTTCTTGGGTAGCTTTTGTTTGCTCAACTGCTCGACACGCTCCACCTTTTGCTGGGGCAATAGTCCGGCGTGTACTTCGTCCAGTTTTAATTCCCCTGCGATGGCCTCGGCGATTTGCGGCGTGTCACCTGTGAGCATAACCGTTTTCCGAACACCAAGAGCTTTGAGTGTGGCGACAAGTGCGTAACTATCCGGCTTGATTTCGTCTGCAATTAAGATACAGCCTGCATATACACCACCGATTGCAACGTACACTTTCGTGCCAACCAGTGGGGATTCTATGTACGGCACACCCGTCTTGTCCATTAGCTTGCCGTTTCCGGCCAGAATGGCTTTGCCATTCCAGTTGACGCTCACACCATGTCCGGCGATTTCCTCATATTGGTTGATGCCATCTCGGTCAATCTCTTCGCCATATTCCTTGAGAACGGACACGGCAATGGGGTGGTTAGAAAACGCCTCCGCATGGGCGGCGGCTTCTAGTAATTCGCTCTCGCTAAACCCATTCGCCGCCTGCATGGCCGTGACTTTGAACACACCCTTCGTCAATGTGCCTGTCTTGTCGAACACAACCAAGTCTAGATTTGCGAGGGCCTCTAAGTAGTTTCCGCCTTTGACTAGAACACCTCGTTTGGACGCGCCGCCGATCCCACCGAAAAAGCCAAGGGGAATGGAAACCACCAGCGCACAAGGGCAAGAAATCACAAGAAACACCAACGCACGGCTTATCCAGTCCATCCATCCGCCGCCGAGCAAAAGCGGTGGAATAACGGCCAGCAACACCGCCGCCCCAACAACCACGGGGGTATAGGTGCGGGCAAACTTTGTAATAAATGTTTCCGTGGGTGCTTTTTTATCCACAGCGTTTTCAACAAGGTCAAGTATTTTCGATACGGTGGATTGTCCAAACGTCTGTGTGGCACGGATTGCCAAAACACCGTTCTGGTTGATACAGCCGGATAACACGGTATCAGATACAGTGGCTTTGCGCGGGACAGATTCCCCAGTCAATGCCGCTTGGTCTAACATGGCTTCCCCATCCAGCACAACGCCGTCCAAAGGGATTCTCTCGCCGGGCTTCACGACGAACACATCGCCGATTTGCACTGTTTCCGGGACAACCTTGACCAGTGCGCCGTCTTGTTTCAGATTGGCATAATCCGGACGAATGTCCATCAAGTCACCGATTCTCTGTTTGGACTTTGCCACCGCCAGTTCTTGGAAAAATTCGCCGATTTGATAAAACAGCATCACAGCCACAGCCTCGGCATACATATTGATTGCGATTGCGCCAAGAGTAGCGAAACCCATCAAGAAGTTTTCATCGAAAATTTGTTTTTTTGCGATGTTGCGAACCATCCGCAACAACACCTTCCACCCAAGCAAAAGGTAGCTGGATAAAAACAGCGCAAGCAAAACATGGTCAACACCTTGCACGTCCAAGATATATTCAAAGAGTATGCCGATAAAATATACAACCGTTCCCGCAATCAACAAGGCAACTTTTCCCCAATCGACTGTGCGAACCGGGCCGGGCCTCCGCTCTCTCACCATTGTTTCGACTGATGTGCAACAGTCGCGGCAGTTTGTTTTGTTTGACATACGAATCCCTCCACGCAATATACATTTGAGCAACTATTCAACTATTAGGGCAAAAATTTTACTCCGCACTATGGGCAAAGCCATTTTCAAGCATATCTCGCACATGGCAATCCACCAGCGAGTAGTAGACATTCTTCCCCTGCTTGTTAAATCTGACGAGGTTCGCCAACCGCAGAGACTTAAGCTGATGCGACACCGCAGATTTCGTTTTGCCCAAGAGTGCCGCCAAGTCACAAACACACATTTCCTCTTGGGAAAGTGCCCATAAAATTTTCAAGCGGGTATTGTCTGCAAACATTTTGTACAGGTTGGCAAGGTCATAGAAGTTTGCTTCATCCGGCATCCCAGCCCGAACACGAGCCACGACTTCTGCATGGATGATGTTGGCATCACAAGCAAGCTCATTTCGTCTCATTGACTGCACCTCCTTCACAATAGTTGAACGACTGTTCAATTGTATTATACGCCCAAACGGGCGAATTGTCAATACCTCACAACCGCCCCACATGCATAATTCCCACCCACCTGCCCAGACTATCCCTTATTGTCTCGTTTTCCAAGTGGTGCGACTATATTCTAGCCGGGGGTGGTTTTGGTGTACAGTGTGGCGATACTAGAGCCTGCCGTGGGCAGAGTCACGGCGCTATTGCGAGACAAACTGTTAGACCTCAACTACAATACCCCCATCGTCCTCACCCGGAGCGGATGTTTGACGGAGTTTGCTGAAACCTATGACCTCTTCCTCGTGGCCGCACCGGGGATGATGGGTGAGCCCTCCCCCACCCTCCGCTGCAACGCCCTCTTGGTTCCTTGGGAAACCCCAGCGGAATCTGTGGCTCGGATTCCGTCCGACTGGGTGGTCAGCTATGGGATGGGGGTTCGGGACTCTATCACCGTGTCCAGCCTGGCACCAGACTACGCACAACTCGCCCTCCAGCGGGAACTCGTGACGCTGGGCGGCGTGGTGTTAGAGCAACAAGAAATCCCCATCCAACTGCCGCCTGACACGGGGCACTCCGCCGCAATGGCCCTCTACGGAGCATTGCTCATGCTGGGCGTACCGCCGGAAGCACTGACCACCACACAAGATATATAACGATATATAAGAGTACAGGCAGGGCATAGCCACCATTATGCCCTGTCTGTGCTTGAGCCTTGACGAAATTGGTCAAACGTAATAAACTATATAACATATAGTGGTTAAAACAGGAGTACGTACATATGCGAAATTTATTCCTATACAGATTGTTATCGGGACTGCTGCTCCTCTCTCTCTTGCTCTCGCCGACCATGGCGATGGCCTTTTCTGCAGTGCCGGCCGCAGAGGCAGAGTTGGAGCCAGAAGAATCTCCTCTCGCCCCGCTCTCCGTCCCTTCTGTGACAGCCCGGTCGGCCATTGTCATTGACTTTGACACGGGAGAGGTGCTGTTTAACAAAGACGGGGACACCCGCCGCCCCCCTGCCAGTATGACGAAGATTATGACGGCGTTTATTGTTTATGAAGAGATTGCGGCAGGCCGCCTTTCAATGGACACTTTGGTACATATCAGCAACCACGCCTCTCACTTCCATCGGGGCAGTTGGCCCGGCCATATTGTGATCCCCGCAGGGAGCCATCAACGTGTGGAAACGTTGCTACACCTCATTATGCTCCCCTCACACAACGGTGCTTGTGTCGCCATAGCAGAGCATATCTCCGGCTCGGAATGGGCCTTTGCACAGCGTATGAACCAAGTTGCCCATCAGTTGGGTTTACAGGCGCATTACGAAAATGCCCACGGTCTATGGGGCAACTCCAAATCCGCTCGAGCCACGGCAGTTTTGACCCAAGAGTTTATCCGCAGACATCCCGACATTTTGCGGATTACATCTACCCGCTTTTTCTCCTTCAACGGTATGGCCGCCAATAACACCAACCGTATCCTGTCTTATCCGCATGTGGATGGATTTAAGACCGGCACTACAGCGGCGGCAGGGTTCTGCTTGTCCTCTACCGCTGTGCAAAATGGACGGCGGGTGATCTCAATTACCATGAATTCTGCCTGCAATGACACCCGATATTCCGATTCCATGCGGCTCTTACAGTTCGGTCTGGCAGAGGTTGCTCGGCGGGATGGGCTCTTACACTCTCTCACCGTCGATGTGCGGGCCAACATGCCCGCTGCCCGGCGGAACACAGACATTGTGTTCACCGCCCAACTGGGAAATTTGAACACAAGCTATCTCACCCGTGTCCAAGGCGGCGGATTTACACTCAATGGGCAGACAGTGGCCACTTTTGATGCCTTCTCCCCTGTCAATCGGAATACCTTTACCCTCCCCCACTTTCTCCCGGCATATAGTACCCTAGAGGCGCTTGAGGTCGGATTCTTCGTGGATTTGCCCGGCGGCGCACGGCGCACGGGTTCCATCACCCTCCCGGTCAGCGACCAGCCCCCGGCCCTGTTCCGGGATATCCATCGCCACTGGGCGGAAGGGCATATTGAGCAAGCTGTGGGCGCAGGCCTGTTCTCCGGCACCGGCAATAACCGCTTTGCCCCCAACGGAGATATGACCCGTGCCATGTTCGTCACTGTGCTGGGCCGAATGGCAGAACAGATGGGCATTGACGTGGCAGGCAGCCCCCATCCCCCCTTTGGGGACGTGAGTACCGATGGGTGGTACAGCCGCTATGTCGCTTGGGCCTTTGCTGAGGATATCACCCAAGGTGTCAGCGATACATGGTTCGGTGCCCGCCGCGCCATTACCCGTCAAGAGGCCGCCACTCTGTTCTACCGCTTCATGCAACACTATAGCATCACCCTGCCCGGTGACGCCACCGCCAGCTTCCCCGATGCCTACCGCATCGACAGTTGGGCCTATCACGCTGTGGCGGAAGCGGTTCGCACCGGTTTGATTGTCGGCCTCGGTGACGGTCGCTTCGCCCCCAATGAAGCGGCAAGCCGTGCCCAGCTGGCTGTGATTTTTGTACGGTTTATGGACGCGTATGCAGCCATGCCTCCGGCGGAAGAGGATGTGGCGGCAGCAGAGCAAGGCGCCCCCGCCGATTGCTATGACGAGGGACTGGTTGCGTCTTATGAATGGGATGACAGTGTTGCGTTCTGCCCAGTAAACAGCCATCCTCTGCCCTCGCCTTAATGCGTGTTGGGCGAGCGTTTGAACAGTATAAAACCGAATCATTTATGTAACATCTACAACCGCCTGAGAGATAACAGACACCTCAAAGGCGGTTTTTTCCACGCCGATGCCGTCTTCTAGTTTGATATACTTTCTGCTTTGTACTCGTCCGGTGAGATTAATTGCAGTTCCCACAGACCAGCCTGCGGCCTCTATGGCGTTTTGGCCCCAAGAGATGCAGGGCAGGTAATCCGAGCGTCCGTACCGGCGGGGGATGGCCAGCATCAGGTCGCAAATCTCTCTACCCATGGGTGTCCGCCGCAGGTTGGGCGGTTTGCAGAGGATGCCCTGCAGGGTGATGGCGTTCTGATCCTCGTCCGCCGTCAGCGCAATGGTTCTGGCGAATACAGTAATCACCAACCGGCTACCGATGCCGGTTTTGTTGTTAAAGGAACGCAGTTCTCCCCGGATGGTGATACTGGGCAACGGAGAGAGCGGCACTTGTTCTAACAGTTCCCGCCGAGCCATGATATTTAAGGTGTCCATGGCCCCGGACAGGCGGCGTACCTCTAGCGGGAACACAAAGTACGCCTCCTCCCGGCTCACATGGGAAAGGGTCGGCGCCCCGGCTAGGGTACCGGAGAGAGCTACGCTGTTGTTGATCCATTTTTCGTCCAATGCTATCACCTCGCAAATGGGGTCAATTGGAGTATATGCGAGGGGGTACATGCTTAGACTTAAAGAAAAAACCGAAACGGCGCATCATGTTACGCCGTTCCGGTTTTTTGCGTTGTTTATATGTTTTTCATTATTCCCCAAACCCCTGCATGTACCGCATGAGAATCGCCGCACTTTGGGCGCAGGTGGCGTTTCCTTGGGGGGATAGTTCTTCTGTAGTGCTTGTGCCGGTGATAATCTGGTTATAAACCGCCCAGCGCATGGCATCTTCCGCCCAGTCGCTTATCTCACCACGGTCTGTAAATCTCTCCCAATCAAAAGTGTCCGGTACGGCGACATCCACATCCGTAGCCTTGGCATAGCTGTCCGTAGGTTGTTCTAGAACGAGTCGCCGCTGTTTGTACAGCAGGGGTTCCTCCACTTGCATAAAAGGTTGCATGTCCCGGGACAAATGTATAAGCCGCAACAGGCGATGCCACCAACCCAAACACCATACAAAACACAAGCAACAAGCAAACCTCACGACTAAGCTTTCCAGTAATAATACGCATAAATCCCACTCCATTTCACGAATAATTTATTATATCTTGCCAAGCATGTTTCTGTCAAGGGATGTAGGGTAGTCGAATGGGGGTTCCACCCCGCCGGGCTGTCTAAACTTGCAACCCAATCCCAATTATGATATAATCCACCAAGAAAAATCACAGCATATATAGAAAGGAAACCTCCTTTGACACACTTTAGACAAAACCGTAGCTATCTCCACGGCGCAGCCATACTGGCGGCGGCCATGGCGATTGCAAGAGTTCTCGGTGGCATTTACCGAATCCCTCTCGCCAACATTCTAGGTGATGCGGGGTTTTCCACGTTCACTGTCGCTCAGAATCTCTATGTTTTTTTGCTCACGGTATGTACCGTGGGGTTGCCGGTGGCACTCTCTAAAATCGTTGCGGCGGCGGATGCGTTGGGGCGGCCCGGTCAGGTGCGGCGTCTGTTCTTTGTGGGGCGAAACACCTTTTTAATCCCCAGCTTGACCGCTTTTCTTGTCATGACCATCTTCCACCGTCAACTGGCAGAGTGGAGCAATTCCCCCTCTGCGGCGTATGCCATTTTGGTGCTGGGGCCGGCATTGCTTTTGGTTTGCCAGATTTCCGCTTACCGGGGGTATTGCCAAGGGCTTTCCGATATGGTGCCCACCTCTGTCTCACAGATTATCGAGGCGTTTGTTCGGCTGGCCGTCGGTCTGGGACTGGCTTGGGTTTTGGCGACCCGGGGCTTTCAAACCCCCATTACCATTGCCGGGGCAAGCCTCGGCGTTACCGCAAGTGTCGGGGTGTCTTGTATCTATCTGTACTTTGCCAAGCGCAAGCGAGAGCGGGCCTACCACGCAGTCTATTCCCCCGCAGACACACCGGATGCCAGTCGGCAAATGGTTCGGAACTTGCTACAGGTGGCAGTGCCCTTCACCATCGGCTCTTCTATTTTAAGCGCACTCCCCCTCCTGGATAACACCATTATCCTTGGCCGGTTGCAAGGCGTATATTTGAGTGAGCTACAGGCCGTAGGCAGTCTCACCTATGTGGAGATGTACGAGGCGGCCTATGCTGCGGCCAAAAGTCTCCACGGAACCTATTCTATGACGGTTCTCTTATCTAATCTGCCGGCATCTTTTATTGTCCCCATCTCTGTGGCCATCCTGCCGGTCATCTCCGCCGCTTTGGCCAAACAGCAAGACGGCACAGCGAGGCAGACCACCGAATCCGGCATCCGGGTCACTTGTCTGCTGGCACTGCCTGCCGGCGTGGGGCTTATGGTACTGGCCGAGCCGATTATGCAAACGCTGTTCTTCGGTAGCTTTGCGCCCCAAGGGCCGATGTTGCTGTTTTTCATGGGGATTTCCGCTATTTTCCTCTGCTTTTTCCAAGTCACCAATGGTGTGATGCAGGCGTATGGCCTGTTGCGGTATCTAGTGGTCTCTCTGCTTGCCGGGGCAGTTGTGCGGATTGCGCTTACTTGGTTTTTATTGGTAAATCCTTGGTTTGGAATTTATGGGGCCGCAGTTAGTACCCTAGTCTGCTTTGCCCTCATCAGTTTCATCAATGCCATGGTGCTCAAGCGAAAGATAACAAATCCGCCGCAATTTTCTAGGGTGTTAATAAAACCCCTCATCTGTGTCGCCGTGATGGGAGTGGCGGCTTGGGGAATTTATGCGCTCTCATCGTATCTGCTGTCGGCCCTGCTTCCGGGTTTGTCTGAGCGGGTTGTTATTCTGGGCGCATTGCTGGCCTCTATTGGGCTTGCGATGGTGGTGTATCTGGTTTTGGTTATTGTTTTGAAAGCGTTGACGTTGGAGGATGTTCGGATGTTACCCAAAGGCGAGAAGCTGGCAAAGCTGTTGCGGATTCGTTCGTAAGCCTTGATTCCTTCAAAAGGGACAAAACACGAAATGGAAAACCCCTCGAACCGTTATGGTTCAAGGGGTTTTTGGTTGCGGGAAGAGGATTTGAACCTCTGACCTTTGGGTTATGAGCCCAACGAGCTACCAGACTGCTCCATCCCGCGATATTTATGAGAACTGAGTTATAATACCATGCAGAAGACAAAAAGTCAAGAGAAAATTTTGAGAGGAATCTTCCGGCTTTTGGGACGGTAGCCTCTGAAATAAGAGGGCGTGACTTTGATGGTACGCACTCTTTTGAGGTATATGCTTTCCCTGATTAACATTTCAGAAAAACATGACTACCACCTGCGGGAAAGTCAGAACCCGCTCCACAGCCAATAGAAGCCGTGGAGCGGGATTTTTTTTGCAAAAACGCACTGTATTTACGAGACACTTGATACTGCTAATTTTTTGTGCCTAATAGTCCTTTTATCTTAGACAGCAATGTATTCTGCGTTGGTAGTTTGGGCGTTGCTTGTCCATTGCCGTCGATGGCAACTTGTGACCCAAAAGTCAGAGGCTTTCCATATTGTAGCTCGGCATGTTGCTTTATTGTCAATTCATTTGGTAAGCCGTCTAGTCGTTTAATGATGTCATCATAATCAAAGGACGGACAATCCGTATATGCTCGACAATATTCATCTATCCTCTTTCGGATAGCTCTCTTGTCAATGATTATCTTATTTCCAACTTGTGAGCCAAAAGACCACCACGGGTTATTGTATTTGCTTATCTGTAGTCGGTGACACCCGAACGGGTTTTCTGTTGCCTCGCTTGCTCCAAAGCAGAAATCAGAACGACCAGAGCGGCACTTGTCACCATAGCAATAATTTAGCCCACCTACGATTTTTCTATCAACTAGCTTGCCGTTTATGGTGGTAAAAGATGACTTCCAGCCTGCCACCAACTCGTACAGTTGTATGAATCCTAGATACTGTTCTCTTTCTTCTGAGAAAACTGCTTGATAAATTATGTTGCCGTCAAACTGTGTCTCGTAATACTTATAAGACGCATTTTGAGCTAAAAACAACGCCTTTGCAAAATTGCCAGAAGATGATTTATTAAATGATACACTTATATGCCAGTCTAAATCCAGAGTATCACCCTCTGCCAAGGCATTTGTTTGAGCAACTACTAGTTGAACATTGTCCTGCGTGGGTGCTTGTAATTGAACCTTTGGTTTAGGTGGGTTTGTTTTCAGTTTGTTTAACTTCTCAATTCTTCCCGCAAAGCCGCCCTTTGTACCATCGTGTGCTTTAAGGTTGATAGCCATCTCACAAATCTCTATGGCTTCATCATATCGACGCTGTTTTTCGTACACCTTAACAAGAGTCTCAAATGAAACAAGGCGCAGAGGAATCGTGTCATTTGGACTAAAGCCAAAATCTGCCGCCAATGCATCAATGTACGCTGGGAATAGTTGTATGTCCTCTATGCAATATTTTTCACAGCGATTATAGTCACCATTTTTATATGATTCTCCAATGAGGGTTATAAGGCTGAAATGTTCGTCTACTGCTGGATGCTTTGTCATCATAGCAAGACCTCCCTAATTCAAGCTTTTTCTCTCGTGTAGGTAGGAGCGGCGCGCTATGGCATATCACCAAAACCGCGCCCTGTTCTGTTGGGCATTACCTCAAAACCGTTACTACAAAAGCGTTTTTCAAGTAGTAGGGTTCGTATAATACCCCTGTGGTGCAAGTGTCGATATGGGACTTTTCCCAAAGCCCAATAATACCAATGGTTTCACTAGCCAGATCAACACAGCGTTTGCGTCCCTAACCTAATTTCATAGCCATTTTATCACGAGCCGGATTGAAAATCAATCCGGTTTTTCCATTCTACATAACCCGCTTCATCTTGCGGGCATTTTTATTTTGAATGGAGAAATGTTTATGCAAAATCAAATTCAAGTATTCCAAAATGAGGAGTTCGGCAAGGTTCGTGTGATCGAGAAGGATGGACAGCCGTGGTGGGTACTCAAAGACGTATGCGCCATATTAGGGATCAAAAATCCAACACAAATCGCACGGCAACTGGATGATGACGAGGTGGCTATGTTTGACATAGGGTTAAACAATGGTGCCAAAGTCAACGCCGTAACTGAATCCGGCCTCTATGCCGTCATTCTCCGATCCGACAAGCCGCAAGCTCGCTGCCTTTCGGAAGTGGATTACAGCGGACGTGATTCCCAGCATCCGCCAGCACGGGGCATATATCGACCCCGAACTCTTGGAGAAGATGCAGGAGAGCTTAGAATTCGCCGAAGACCTAATAGGGCGTTTATCGGCTGAATACGCCAAAAACGAAACCCTGATGAAGTACACCAGCGCACTCATCCCCAAAGCCCTTAGGCTTTGTTTTTGTGCGCTTCTTAGGATAGTGATGCTAGATGCTCCTTGCCCCTTATTGCCTTGACACGCTCTTCTCATTTTTCTTGCTCGCAGAAACCCTACTTATTCATTCACTTAATAGGCGGCTTAAAGTCTTAGTGCCATGTCTGAAACAAGCAGAAATCTACAAGAAGAATAAGCCTTTTTATGACGAGTACAAAGCCCTGCCCCCACGCAAGCAGAAGAAGTATGTGGTGGAGCATAAGCGAGAACTAGACTTGTTCAAATCCGCAAACAGCTATCTCAACAAGCACCGAAACAAGGACGGCAAAATCCCAGTTGCCGCTTGGGTGAAAGAGCGTGACAACCTACTCAAAGAGAAAAAGGAAATCAGCAAATCCACCATGTCACTCTCGGAGCGGTTGCGACAGATTGACCGTATTCGCAAGATGGCGAGAGAGACGTTGCCGAAACAGCCACAGCGGAATCGGGGGTGACTAGCTATTAGAAGTCAAGAGTTTTTTGGAAGAATTTTCACACAGCGAAAATGGGCATGCCAAAGCAAGCCCCTGATGGAGCTGTTTTTAAAATTGGCGTTTTATCTCAGTTTTTCCGGGTCAAAAGCGACGCCGGTGGTTTCCAAGGTGTAGATAAGCCGAACCAGCTTCTTGGCCATGTGACTTAGCA
>Ga0131853_10019985_pt1 | contig 12182 bp, 10 predicted proteins | sample TergutLab28metaG_FD_92764 | JGI IMG/M metagenome (GOLD analysis project Ga0131853, IMG submission 92764) | Labiotermes labralis P1 segment gut microbial communities from Petit-Saut dam, French Guiana - Lab288 P1 (version 2) (version 2) | ecosystem: Host-associated > Arthropoda: Insects >...
ATTCGCTTTCGTTAGATTTTTGAGCGTTTTTTCGATAGGTGCTTTTGCGGAAAACCGCACATACCCAAAGGTACGTAAGGCTTTTCCGCAAAAGTGCATAGCGGAAAATAAGCCGAAAATATGGCGGAATGGAATTATCGAACACACCCTAGTTTAATTTCAGGAGGAAAAAGGAAATTGGCAAAGGATTTTTTTGAGGCAACCGAAGAAAGCATCCGTAACCTAAATCAAACTGAGCGAAGCCTTTTTGACTATGTGGTTAAAAATATTGATGCTGTTAAATATATGAGCATACAAAAGTTTGCAGCTGAGAAGTTTCTATCGACTACAACAATTTTTCGATTCACAAAAAAATTGGGTTTTGTAGGCTATACCGATTTTATTAATAGCCTGTTAGTTACGGCTCATAATCAACAAAATATAGGTTTGCCTAATGTTGTAATGGGTCGAGACTATAGAGAGAAATATTTGAAAAACGCAATGGAAGCTGTTAGGGTAATGTCTCAAAGGCGTGTAGAAGATGTAGTGACATTATTATCAAAAAAACCGAATATTTACATATTAACTGATAACAATACACATACGATAGGTCAATACTGCGAAAGGTTATTTATAGGCTTAGGCTTTCATGCATATTTTCCTGAAACCGCCTATCAAATGCGTAATCTTGTTAACCGTATAGGTGAGAATGATATGATTATGGCTCTGTCGTATACGGGTCAAGATGTGGAAATGATTGATTTTATTAACAGGGTGTTCTTGATTAAGCGGCCGCATCTTTTGTCGATTACAAGGGCAGACAATAATTCTCTTGAAAGTCTGTCTGACATAAATTTTTATGTATTTGCCGATGAAATTTATGTTCCGGGTATGGATTTAACATCAAGTGTCACTATGTTGATGATAGTTGAACTTTTGATCTATGAGTATCTTGCTGTATTGAATCAATAGGACAGGTAACAATATTACTCGAAATGTAATTTATTACTTCCTTCGGACTATCTGTACAATATACTCAAAAGCCCTTCCTTTTTTAATGTGGTATAGACTATAATATACTCGTATCCCCTCAAAACAGTAACAAAAACTTGTCTTTTTTCCGCTATTCGTCGTCAAAAGGTTCTTACCGTACCTTTGGGTACGCTAAGAACCTTTTTCCTAGTCTAGCGAAAAAAATTCTGCGTTTTTCTGCTACTGTTTTGAGAGGATACGAGTATACACTCACATCAAGAAAAGGAAGGGCGATATTATGCCGTCAAGGAAGAAAATAGTAGGAAAATTACATGATGAAAAAATGCAGACTAAGAAGTTTCGTCTGTTTGATGCCGTTTTAGCTGCTGTATGCGTTACAATGATTGTAGAATCTGTAGCACCTACGGCCGCCATAGGCAACAGTCAATATTTTTGGTGGCTGCTTATGTTTGTAGTGTTTTTTATACCCTACGGTTTTATAACTGCTGAACTTGGATCTGCCTATTTAGATAAGGGCGGTCTTTATGATTGGGTAGCACGAGCCTTCGGACGAAATTGGGGAAGCCGCTCAGCTTGGTATTATTGGATTCAATTCGTATTTTGGCTTGCATCTTTAGCTGTTTTGTTCACAGAGGTGCTTTCACAGGTTATCGGAAGAGAAATTTCTGTTATGGTTTCTGTTATACTCCAACTAATACTGATTTGGGTTATGTGCTACAGTAGTCTTATGCCAATATCTGTGAATAAATGGCTAATAAACTTAGGAACTTACGCTAAAATCATACTTATGCTGGGGCTTGGTATATTTGGTTTGTATTGCGGGCTTGTTTTTGGATTTGCAAACCCTATAACATCTACAGCGGATTTATTGCCAAGTGTTGGCGGTATAACTTTCATCTCGGTTATAATCCTTAATTTTAAAGGCTTTGAAGTAGTTGCGGCGTTTACCAAGGACATGAAAAACCCGAAAAAAGAAATTCCGATTGCATTTCTTTTAGGCGGCATACTTATCTGTTTCTTCTATGTATTTGCTTCTTTTGGTATCGGTGCGGCTATACCTGTTGCGGAGCTTAGCACATCTGGCGGAGTAATAGACAGTTTTGTTCATTTTTTCAATGTGCTAGGATTGCCCGGTCATATATTAGTTCCGATTGTCGGCGTATTATTCCTGTTTACTTTATTCATTAACGTGCTTTCTTGGGCGCTTGGTGTAAATTATGTCGCATCACATGCGGCTGAACATGGATCTATGCCTAAAATTTTTGCCAAGAGAAACAAGGAAGGTGCTCCTGTAGGTTCATCTTTGCTAATTGGGATAGTTGCAACGCTTATGGTAATTACCGTACCGTTTATACCTAATCCTGATATTTTCTGGGGATTTTTCGCATTACAGATCATAACTTTGTTCTTTGCATACCTGCTTATGTTCCCTGCTTTTAAAAAATTACGTAAAATTGACCCGGACACAGAGCGTCCGTTTAAAACCCCCGGAGGGCCGATTTTAATAAGCTTGATTGCTTATGTGCCGTTGGCAATGTTAATTATATCAGCTATATTTTCTGTAGTATATCCGCTTGAAGACGGTACTTGGTACTTTGATGCTATGATAGCTGTTGGCACTGTAGCGGCGGTATTAGTTGGTGAGATTATTGTTTTTATGACGAATCGTCAAAGAAAACAGGCAGGAATTGTTGAATAGACTGGGTGAGTTTGATAAGATTTTAAACGCCGATGAATTGTAAAAAATTCATCGGCGCTTTTATTACTCCCGAATACCGGCAATAACCTCCCAAATTCCGTCCATCTCAAGTCCTCTTCTCCATGCGGCGACTCCTGCCAGGTCATATCTGTCTACAAGCTCAAGTTTTGTAGCTATTGATCGTTCATCTTCAATCCATGCCATGTATGTCACTTGATTACCATATACTGTTGTTGTAAATTCGGCATAGTATTTGCCTATATCCGGCATCCAGGCAAAGTCTGCGCCGCCTTCGATAAAGAAATTGCGGGTTCGCTGCATACCCCATGCAACATTTGAACTTTGTATTTCCCCTGTCGGAAGTATTTCCTCTCTCCAAACACGTATATAAAATGGCAGCCCCATCAAAACTCTTTCGCTTGGAACTTCATCAAGCGTACGGCTTATGCCTTGTTGAACGAAGCCGATAGACGCAACAGGTCCCGGATTGGGCGAACCTGAATAGTGCTCATCATAGGTCATAACGGCTATGAAATCTGCTACTTTTCCAATTTCTGTACGGTCATATTGCATGTACCAAGGCATTGGGACAAATAAACATACAGAAAGCGACCTTCCAAGGGCATGAAGAGGCACTGCCAGCTCACGTATAAATTGGGTCAGAAGCGGACCGTTAGCCACGCTTACCCGCTCAAAATCAACGTTTATACCATCAAGATTGTATTCTATAACATAATGGATCAGCCGATTTATCGTATAGTCTCTTACAAGCGCATTGCTCAAAACAGCATGAGATATATCCCAGTCATAATTATCAGATATAAGTGCCCAAACCTGCCAATCATTATCATGCGCAAATTGAACATAATCTCTGTCGGGCATAGCCACCATGCTTATATCACCTGCATCCGATAAATAGAAAGAAAACCAAGTCGGTGAAATAACATTTACCCCTGGATGTACTATGAAACGTGCCTCGTTTCTATTAGCCGCCGGAACTGTTATTAAATCCCAAGCCAAAATTATTCTGCCGTCTATTGGTTTTTCAAGCGGTCTTCGCTGTGGGATAACACGTGTTAACGGCTCTATTACGGTGAAATTTCCAAGACTGTTAACTGATACATAGCCGATTATTCCTTCGGAGCTTCTTACTCTGCGGTATCTTTCATTTTCACTAAGCTCAAATAGAGTTACAATATCACCGACCGGGAGCTTTTGGGCGATAACTGACCGCCGGTTTGGTTCATAGCGCAATTCGGTTTCACTTGATATAACCGCCTCTGTGCGTTCGTCGTAAAGGCTGTTTATAAATACAATATTATGCTCTGAGCTAAAGCCTATTTTTATCGAATATCTATCGAGCAAGAAGTCTTGCGGCGCATAAATTAAGCCATTGTATGTGAAAAAAGGTGTGTCTAAAACAGCCTCAATGTTGTTTATTGTAAAAACGTTAGTGCCCGGTGTTATTCTTACAACTTCAACTTGATTAGTTATTGTAAGACGGTTTGATGCTTCTTCCCAAAAAAAATGTCTGTCGATATTTTCAGCAATATAATCCGACGGCAAAAAAACAACGCCGTCCCGAATAATTGCAGAGCTGCCTTCAAAAATGTTGTTATCCTCAAAAACAAGCAGCGTTCTGTCGCCAAGATCATGAAATTCTCTAGGAGATATAACCTCGCGATTTGGCATAAAGCTGTAAAAAACAAATACTCCTATTATAGATAAAGCTATCAGCATCAAAATTATTAATGATGCAGTAATCGGAGAAACAGCTCGTTTATGCCTTCTTTCATAGCTTCTTTTGCTTCTGTTTGATATATTATTTTCTTCCATTGTGATACTTCCTCCGAGTGAATTTGTATGGTATAATATTATAATTATATCACAAAAATCTCTGAAAGAGGTGTTAATTTGAATTTTTACGACAAAGCAATGGAAATTCATAATAGAGTAGGGCTAGTTGATGCGCATTTTGACTTGCCGCTTGAAATTCTTAAAAAACATAAAAACGGCGAAAGAGACATAATTAAAACAAAGTACATAGATGATTTCAAGAAAGCCAATGCAAAAATTATAGTAATGGCAATTTATATAGAAACGGATCTTATTCCGGAATCATCTTTCAGAGCGGCTGTTGAGCAGATCGAAGCTCTTTATGCGGATGTTGCTGCTTGTGAAGAATGTGTTGTTGCTGCTAATAAAAAAGAGCTTAAGGTCGGGCTTGATGACGGCAAGATTGTATTTTTAATATCGCTTGAGGGGCTTGAACCTATAAATAATTCGCACTATCTTCTTTCCGCTTTGAATCGTTTAGGTGTTGCAGGTGCAGGGCTTACTTGGGCAAGACGCAACTACGTAGCTGATGGAAGCCGCTTTAGCCCTAATCCGGAAGAAAGCCCAGGAGGTCTTTCGACTTTTGGACGTGAAATAGTTAAAGAAATGGATAGGCTTAATATATTTATTGATTTAAGCCACATAAACGATGAAGGTGCTTTTGATGTTTTAAAAGTAAGCAGCAGACCGATGATAGCATCTCATTCAAACAGTAGAAGTGTGTACAACCTTCAACGTAATATTCCCGATGAAATAGCAAAAGAAATCGCAAAAAGAGGTGGAGTTATCGGTCTTAACGGCGTATGTGTCCTTGTAAATGATAAAGAAACCGACGATAAAATAGGCGCACTTTGTGATCATGCTGATTATTATATGAAGCTTATCGGTCCGGAACATATTGGCTATGGTATTGACTTCGCAGATTATATTTTCCCGCCTGTTGATGGCAAATCCAGTGATACAGTTGCTACATATCCTGAAATCGTAAAGATAACTGCGGAATTGTTAAGAAGAGGATATAGCGAAAAAGATGTTGAAGGGATTGTCGGTGGAAATCTTAGAAGGTTCTTTTTGAACAACTTGGCTGATTAACAAAAGTTATGGGAACACGCCCCAGAAGGAGTAAAAAGCTGAAATGAATCTACCAAATAAACTAACAGTTGTCAGAATTGCACTTGTACCATTTTTTCTGATAGCTTTGTTGTCGGGGGTACTTGAGCCGCCGCTTAATAAATACGTTGCATTAGCTATTTTTACTGTAGCCGCCTTGACAGATGCGCTTGACGGATATATTGCCAGAAAATGGAATTTAATAACTACCTTTGGGAAGTTTATCGACCCCGTAGCTGATAAAATGCTAGTAACTGCCGCCGTTGTTGCTATGGTGCAGCTTTCGCTTCTACCTGCTTGGGCTGTTGTTATTTTTATTTGCCGTGAATTTGTTGTGCTTGGACTTCGTGTTATTGCGGCAGAACAAGGGCTTGTATTATCTGCGGGAACTTCGGGCAAAATTAAGATGATAATTCAATCGGTGATGATCATTTTTTTGCTTTTGGGGCTTACCGGAGATATTGCTGAAATTATCGGGCAGGCTCTTATTTGGCTTTCGGTTATATTGTCGGTCTATTCGGGCGGGCAGTATGTTTTTGAGAATCGAAAGTTGTTTAAGGGTAGCATGTAATAAACACAAAAGGATGGTTATAAATGTCATTAAATGCAGAAATTCTTTCAATCGGAACAGAGTTGCTTCTGGGAGAGATAGTAAACACAAATGCACAATATTTATCACAACAGCTTGCAGATTTGGGTATAAGCGTCTATTATCAAACAGTAGTAGGTGATAATAGGCAGCGGCTTTTAAAAACATTTGGCGAGGCGTTTGAGCGTTCTAATATAGTTATAACAACCGGAGGTCTTGGTTCAACAGGTGATGATCTTACCAAGGAAACAGGCGCAGAATTTTTTGGCAAAAAGCTAGTTATGGATGAAGATCTCCTTGCGGAACTCAAAGCGCATTTTAAACGTTCCAGTTTTGAATTTACAAAAAACAACGAAAAGCAGGCTCTTATGCCTGAAGGGGCGCAGTTTTTAAAAAATGATCATGGTACAGCCCCGGGATGTTGTATATCTGAAAACGGTAAAATGCTTATTCTTTTGCCCGGTCCGCCTGTTGAAATGATTCCAATGTTTGAAAATTATGCACTTCCGATTTTAAGAGATAAATCTGATATAAAATTTTTCTCGAAGCGCATAAAGATTTTAGGTGTTGGCGAAAGCAAGGCGGAAATGATTCTTAAAGATCTGATAGATTCCCAGACTAACCCGACAATTGCACCATATGCCGCAAGCGGAGAGCTAGCAATTAGGGTAACAGCCTCTGCAGTTGATGAAGCGGAAGCTGATAAAATAATGCAGCCAATTGTTGATGAAATATCAAAAAGGTTAGGCTCAAACATTTTTTCATTTGATGACAGCTCTATTGAGGAAGCTATTGTCGAATTGCTTAAGCAAAGAGGCTATACAGTTTCAATTGCGGAATCCTGTACAGGCGGTCTTGTAACAGGCAGGCTTGTAAACTGCCCCGGAGTTTCAGATGTGTTAAAAGAAGCATCGATAACTTACAGCAACGAGGCAAAAGAAAAGCGGCTGGGAGTTAAAGCTGAAACACTTGAAGCTCATGGTGCGGTAAGTAAAGAGACAGCTATTGAAATGGCTGTTGGTGTAAAGAATACATCAGGAACAAATGTGGGTCTTTCAATAACAGGTGTCGCAGGTCCCGGAGGCGGTACGGAAGAAAAGCCTGTTGGGCTTGTGTATTTGGGGTTATGTATCAATGATAAAACATATGTGAAAGAGCTTAGATACAACGGCGACCGCGCAAAAATTCGTAATAGAACAGTATCAGCGGCGCTTGATTTTTTGAGGCGAGGGTTAATTGATGAACTATAATAAAGCGACTAGTTTGCTTTGGCTGACAACCGTTGCATGGGGACTTGGTTTTGTAGCAACACGGATAGCACTTGTTGAAGGTATTACAGTGCTTGAATTTATAGCAATACGTTTCGGTATAGGGGCAGTTCTTATAAACATTTTGTTTTATAAGCAGCTTTGGAAGATAACAACGGATGAGATGAAAGCAGGAGCGATTATCGGTACGGCTTTGCTTCTTGGTTTTATAGCACAGACATTTGGACTTCTTCATGTGACACCGTCGGTAGGCGGGTTTGTCACAGCTACATATGTTATAATAGTTCCATTTCTTGACAGATTTATTTATAAAAAGAAAATTGATATTTTCGAAGGATCAGCCGCAGCGTTGATGCTTGTAGGTCTTGGTTTTATTACTATATCCGATGGTTTCAATATCAACATATTTGTGCTGCCTGTGTTCGCTTGCGCTGTTTTTTATGCGTTTCAAACGTCGTATACAGGTGTGGCAGTGCAAAAAAATGATGCTATACGGCTGTCAATTTTCATGTTTAATTTCGTTTTTGTTTGTGCCGCAGTAATGGCAATAGGTCAAAATGTAGCAACCGGGCATACGACTATCGTTACAATGCGTGCGGTCTATTGGCTTTTATTCTGCGGTGTTTTTGGCACGTTTATGGCGTTTTTATTCCAGAATATTGCGCAAAAGCATGTTAACGCAACAACAGCGGCGGTAATTTTGTCTATGGAATCTGTGTTTGCGTTTGTATTTTCAGTAATTTTGTACGGAGAAATAGTAACTGCTCGTATACTTATAGGTGGGGGTATAATTCTTTGTGCTATAATGTTGTGTCAAACTAAACTTAGTTTTTTAAAACGCCTGAAGAGTAGTTGAGAAAAGAAAGGTTAATTTAGGAACAAAAAATGAAAATAATGGGATACAGGATCCCGCTTCTACATAGAAAGGAAAGAAAAAAATGGCAAAGAAAAGCACAGCAGATAAAACATTAACAGTTATAACTAACGCAGATGATCGTGCGCAGGCACTTGAAACGGCACTTGCCAAAATAGAAAAGGATTTTGGCAAAGGTGCGATAATGAAGCTCGGCTCGGCAAATGGTGAAAAGGTTGCGGCTATTTCAACAGGTGCATTAAGCGTTGATATCGCACTTGGAATCGGAGGTCTTCCTAAAGGCAGGATAGTGGAAATATTTGGCCCTGAATCTTCCGGTAAAACAACACTTGCGCTTCATGTTGTCGCAGAGGTTCAAAAATCAGGTGGGATAGCGGGTTATGTAGATGCGGAACATGCACTTGACCCTGTGTATGCAAAAAAGTTAGGTGTTAACATAGACGAACTTTATGTTTCACAGCCGGATGACGGTGAGCAGGCACTTGAAATTGCCGAAGCTATGGTTCGCTCTTGTGCTATTGATATAATCGTCGTTGACTCCGTTGCAGCACTTACTCCACGTGCTGAAATTGAAGGCGAAATGGGCGACAGTCATATGGGGCTTCAAGCACGGCTTATGTCGCAGGCATTGAGAAAACTTACGGCAGTTGCTAATAAAACCGGCTGTACTGTTATATTTATAAACCAGTTAAGAGATAAGATCGGTCTTTCATTCGGCGGAGGAAATGAGACAACAACAGGCGGGCGTGCTCTTAAATTTTATTCATCTGTCCGCATAGATATCCGACGGATTGAAACACTAAAAATAAGTGATGCTTTTGTAGGCAACAGAACAAGGGTTAAAATAGCTAAAAACAAAGTTGCTCCGCCGTTTAAGCAGGCTGAATTTGATATATTATATGGACAAGGTATATCAAAAGACGGCGACATACTTGATCTTGCGGCAGATTTAAACATCGTGCAAAAAAGCGGCGCATGGTACTCGTACGATGGAATGAGGCTTGGTCAAGGCAGGGAAAATGCTAAGCAGTATTTGAAAGATAATCTTGAGCTTGCAATAACCATTGAAAATATGATAAGAGAGAAACACGATCTACCGTCAGTGGGAGAAACTGTTAAATTTGAAGCTGTTGAGGAACAACCGGAAGTAAAAGAAACATCAAAAAGCAAGAAAAAATCAAAAGAAGAAGAAAGTTTCGAGATGGAAGACATTGTTATAGAGGATTAGAGTGCTAAATGACATCACAGTTAAAAACAAATATAAAATTTGCGGCATTCATGTTTATCGCTTATTCTTGTTTAAGCGTAATGTTTTCGTACATAGTTGTATACCTTGAATGGATAGGGGCAGAAAGCTCGACTATTGGTTTAATTATAGCCGCAAGTTCTGCTGCAAATGTTTTAGGACAAGTAGTTTATGGATATCTTGGGGATTATGTGGTCACTATAAAGAAAATCCTATTTTGTTGCATTACTGTGTCCTTTATTCTAACCTTTTTTCTTCCGTTTTTAAGCGACTACTTTGTAATTTTCGTAATGATATATCTAATTGCTTGCCTTGCAGGAAAGCCAATTACTTCGCTTCTTTCAAGCTATACAGCTAAAGCTGGCAATGCGTTTGGCGTTAATTATAGTGCTGTTCGTGCATTTGGTTCTGTCGGTTACGGGGTTTCAGCGTTGGTTATAGGACGGGTAATAATCAGATTCGGGTATGACTTTATGTTCTATATCCATTCAGGGCTTTTGGTTGCGGCGTTTTTAATGCTTACGCTGATACCTGAAATACCTATTGCTGAAAGGAAGAAAGGTTCGGACGAGCAAATGAACATGCTCAAAGCAATTAAAACATTGTTCAAAATACCGGAATATTTTATTTTTATAATAAGCTGCTTTATAGGGCTGTTAGGGGTGTGGAGCTGTTTGGCTCTCGTCCCTTTGCTTGTAACAAGTATCGGCAGAGACAGTTCATTTTTAGGCGTTGTTCTGTTTTTAGGGTCAATTATTGAAGTTCCGATGTTTTTCTTGTATGTGTATGTAATAAAGCTTGCAAACGTTAAAACGTTAATAGCCGCTGCCTTGATTATGTTTATAATAAGACTTTTGTCAGTTGCCATATTCTTTTCAGATGCAAGCGTTATTTTTAGCCAAATGCTGATGGGCATTGGGTTTAGCATATTTGTAGCATCGTATATTGAGTATATAAGAAAGATAATCCCTTCTGAACTGACAGCAACAGCAATTGGTGTTACAGAAGCTATGACAGGTGCTGTTGCAAATATAGTAGGTATGCTTGCGGCAGGGTTTATTGTAAGTGCATTTGGTATTCGTTTCTTGTTTTTGCTGGCCGGAATTTCCGCTGTAATAGGGCTGCTCATATTTGTAATCGGAAACTATATGCTGTCTAAAAAAGGGCTTTTGATCGATGGCCAATAGGGGGTTGATTATTGAATGACATCCGGAAACAACATGCATATTATTAGACGAAAACTAGCGGAACGGTGCTTAAAGGCTGATTATTCGGAGGCTGTAAGGATTTCGAATGAGCTGCTTAATTATTATGCAAGCCTGGGTGACGTGAGCTCGGAAGCTTATGGTGAAGATTTGTTTAATACCGCATTTGCCTATGAAAATATTAGCGAACACAAAAAGGCGATTAGGTTTTACACTGAATCTTCCAGGATTGTTATGGATATCAAAGGTGAAAACGTTGATTTCTTTTATAGGTTAATGAATATAGCCGCAATTTATTGTAAAACAGGTGAATATTTGGTCGCTATTGATCTTTTGGATAGCATATTAAATGGGTTGAAGCGAAAAAAAATTAATGATGCGGATATTAAATATTTGTGTTATTATAACATGGGCAGTGCCTACTGCTCGTTAGATAAGCATAATGAAGGGATAGACAGCTTTAAAAAAGCACGTCGGTATTGTAAAAATGGAAACGGCAGTAATCGCTTTGATGTTTTGTATTCGTTAGGCATTGCACATATGGAAATTCACGAATATAAAAAAAGCTCTCTAATTTTTGCGGAGGCGGTTAACGTTATAAGATACGCCGAGCCGCAAAACATACCGGAGTTGTTAAATGTTTTGGTAAGTCTTTCAGAATCTTTTGAAAAAATGGGCGACTATGCTAAAAGCATTGAAAAATTATATGAAATTTTACAGATTATGGATAGTATGCTCGTAAAAGGCAATCTCAATTATACAGCTATTCAAAAGAGGATTGCGGTGTTATATTTTAAAGTAAACGCTTGCGACGAGGCAATGTCAATCTGTAAAGATATTGCTGAAAACACGAAAAATCTTGTAGGAGAAAATAGCATTCAATATGCAAATATCCTGCGTGATATAGCGTTGATTTATAAAGAGGCAGGGAAATGTGAACTTAGTATTGAAAGTCTAAAAAAAGGTATTGAAATAAAAACAGCCCTGCTTGGAGTAGACAGCCGGGAAAGCATAAAAGACACTATAATTCTAATAGGTCTTTATGTCGAGATAAATGATCTTAAACAAGCGCTTGATATTCTTATTCAAACTATCAATGTAATGGATATAATGGATGAAAATGAAGCTGAATTAGATGAATTTATGATAAAACTTGCGGAACTCTATCTATCTTTGGGAGAGTACGGAAATTTATATAATGCTCACTCAAGGGCTGTTGAGCTTAGCCAACTACAGGAATATGAAGAACTTTAATATGGTTACCCTTGCAATACAATGTACAACACGCCTGAAGCAGCTAAAAATTCGCTTCTTCATGTATCGGAAAGAAGTCCGACGGCGTTAGCCGCTTTTGCCGTAGGCAAAAGTACTGAATTATTCTCG
>Ga0131853_10019989_pt1 | contig 12181 bp, 4 predicted proteins | sample TergutLab28metaG_FD_92764 | JGI IMG/M metagenome (GOLD analysis project Ga0131853, IMG submission 92764) | Labiotermes labralis P1 segment gut microbial communities from Petit-Saut dam, French Guiana - Lab288 P1 (version 2) (version 2) | ecosystem: Host-associated > Arthropoda: Insects >...
ACACACACACACACACACACACCCACACACACCACATCCACACCCACACACACCCCCCCCCACACACACACACACACCCACACACAAACCCACACACACACATACACCACACACCCACACACACACACACACCCACACACACACACACACACACACACACCATTCCATACAACTAGCTTCAGTGTTTACCAAATATATGGTAAATACAGATTTCTGGCCGTCGTCATATTGTTTCACGATGTATTGAAACATAGCACTTGCAAGCGGCCAATTTAGCCGGGACATTTGCTTTCGGCCTGGCGTCGGTACCAAGTTTTACGATGAATCTTAAGTTGGTTAAAACTTCGTTAAGTGTGGGCAGGCATACTGACACCGCGAGCGATAGGAAGAGGTTAAAACGACAAGTCGGTCTGGCTATACCTCTGGGATGGTTACATAATATATTTCGCTGTCTTGTGTTTAACTTGATGCCAGCAGTAGCAGCACTGTCTGCAGTTTGTTTTGGAATTTCAGTAAATACGGATTGCTTTTAGCGGCTTCACGTAAGAGCCTAGGGCCAGAGAGCAGTTTGAGTGTTGGTCCAATCAGCGAATGCGTGTTGGTGGATATTTGTTAACGGCTTGTGAGCGAACTGCCTATTTTTGTACAAAGGACCGGCTAGAGGTCACATATGGCCCGGCAGCTGCTTTTATTGGTATGGTGGCCGGACCAAATACCTCAACTGTCTGACACTGATTTGGTATAGTGGATATTGTAAGTAAATACGGTGTGTGAAGCCGGTGTTTGTGTTTGAGTGTCTGTGGTTATAATGGAAGCGGTGGAAGAGTGTGAATTGTGATGTTTCAGCTATATAGTTTTATAGCTTCAGGTTAGACGGATAGACGACTGCAAGTGAAGACTTTTTGTACCGTACAAAACAGGCGTGTCCAGTTTTGACAATAACTAAGGTTAAAGTACACAACATGAGGGGCAAACATATGTTTGGAAAAGCAGAACGTACGTGACCTACAGTGCCTAAACTTTACTGCAGCTCCTGAACTCTACGTGACCTACAGTGTCTAAACTTGACTGCAGCCTGTATGCGGTAGTTGAGGTCAGTGTCATGCACGTTTTCACACAGATTGCTCAATTGTTGTCAAAGTGAACTTACCGTGTATGAGATTAAGCTTCCCAAAGGACGAGAGCCATGGATTTTGAATACTGTTTTGACCGGTTTAAAGATACATGCTCTTCAGGAGAAAGTGAAGGAAACGCGAGAACGATGAGGGTACCCGATGTTCCGACATGGATTCGAACCTGGTACTTCTACGTCTCGAATACAAACCGTCTGTTCTGTACCAGGCTGCTTTAGCAATGATCGGTGCACATGCACAAGGTTTCAGGTCTCCTTCTTACAGTCTGCGTTACGTCCCCACAGGGAATCATTCACACCTCAAATTCGAGTCTTCTGGAATGTGACGCTGTGTCAGTGAGCACATAGTTTTGGGCGTTTCGTCAGATCGTAGTGCCTCCATCTTCAGGATCAGTCATGAAATGAAGACATTACTGTCGTTCGCAACGTCTGGAATCACTCACCCAGCGACGCGGATCACATCCCAGAAGATATGAATCTTCAGTAAGGGCTCTGTGAGAAGTCGGCTCTTACACTCGGTCGTTCTTGCAGTTGCGTGCAGAGTGGAGCTTCTTTTTATATTAGCTTATTTGAAAAGCTTCGGAGCGTCGATAACTGTTTTTGTTGGGCGTCCTAACGGTTACCTTACACCGGACTAATTATTGTATAATGCGTGCATTTGATGACTCGGCATGCCTTTACATGACTTGATAACCCCTTGTGGCAGTGAACAGTTACTCTGTTCATGGGCGTTTGGTAGCGAGTGTTTGGGTGCAACTAAACGACAGGTCACGTGAGGACGCCGGCTGAGCAGCGGTTTTGCAATCTCTGTGCACGCAGAGCAAATGACTGTGCGTTTACTTTGCGGGCCAATGGATTGGTCGTGGTGCTGCCACTGTTGTGGTCTCCACTTCACCACACCTGCTTCAGCCAAGGCAAGGTGGCACTGCGTCATTGCTACATCAACGTTGAATGACGAGTCGCCATTGCCGATCCCTCGTCGTTAACACAACAAATAGTATGGAAGATGCCAAACAGAACGTGCCGATGCATCGAGCTCTATGCCGACTGCGAGGGTATCCACATAGATCCGCTGGATCCGTGAAATGCAGGTGTGATGAAAGGTAAAGAGGTCACGTGTTCGGGGACTTATCGGACATTCTGCAGTACGCGCTTCGGTGTCACTGAGTCTAACTGTTTGTAATGTTGCTTGTCTCCCGATCTCTGACCTTTATAAGATCGGTATCTGACACGCAACTTGGCAGCCCACTACATATAAGAAAGGCGGTATATTTTAAGCACGCATTACGCCAAATATATTACTCATGCGGTCTGTCTGGCCCGACATGTGCAAGATTTATGACTGTGCTCAGTCTTAAGTCTTCTCTTGATAACAGACTAATCGGATTAAACTTTTCAAAGTCGAATCACGTGTTTCTGTAGTTTAGGTAAGCAGTAATGGGAGGCATTTCAGCGCGGTGCTCATAGCACGCGTGAAGTGCGACAGAGAGGGAAGTTTTTCAGTCGGAGGAGAGAGCACTGCTTTATTCGCACGTAAGATAATAGCCACTTGTATTAACCCTCTAAGGCCCAGTGGTCGCTATATGTACCACCAGTTTAACTTTCAACAATTCCACGTTCTGCCCAGACAGCGTATTTATGTGTTTTGTGTGGATCTGAGAACAAACAGCGATTATTTCCCCATACAGCATTAACTGGCTGGTTTGTATAACCGAGACGGAGTGTGTTTACTGCGCGGTATGGACTGAATCTTTCAACTTCGGGTTCATTTTGTCTTCAGATTTCGTAACGTCTTTGAAGCACCGTGCATTAAGACCTGTCGTCATCAGCGGTACATAATTAAGTGGAAGCTATTAAAGTTATATGAATAAACAGTCGACTGTTTATTCACATACTAATTATAAGATAGCACAACGGATGTGGACCCTCAAAACAGTTAAAGTAGTTTACCCTCGGTTAAAATTGATCAACAATCCACGAGTAAAATTAATTATCCTATTTTTAAATTTGTTAACGTACCGTTCGTAGTGCTACTGATCAAGCGGACGTTCGTGGCCTTCTAATACTACTACTGTATATCTTATGGATCTCTTGCACTACGGACGATATATTTCGATCTTGGGCGTTGATCGTCACAGACTTCCTTCCTTTAAGACTGAGCTTTTCACGGTAGTTTGAAATGAAAAATGCAAACCTTACGACTTCAGGACCGCTGTAGTATTATTCGGACCCAAACTGTCATTACGTGTTGTCTATAAATACATCAAGCTTGCAAGAATTTATGCTGTCCGTTAACACGAAGGGCAGTGTGAACGCACACGACGTTTTGAACTTACTTCTTGTTGAAATTGTGATCACTGTGCAGTCATCCGTATAATGTGACGGTCTTGTCAACTGTTGGCTTCAAGTTGCTGGGCCAACTGCAGGGTCAGAGCTCAAGATACCGGGTGATACGGGGACAATGTGTAGACAGTGCAAAGAGGCAGTAAGATTTGTATCTCAGTTGCTAATGTCCTGCGGTCAGTCAGTAAGGACCTATCGTTGAAAGGAACCCTAAGGTTACTGGGCCTCCGTTGCAATATTTGATGCACACAGAGCGGTGCTACTGAGGTTCTGACGCTGTTTCGTTGGGTCAGTGTTCCGGACGCTTCGAGTTATCGTAGTGCCACCATCTTCAGTGTCCAGCAGTACACAAGCGCTCTGCTTGGACCGCTTTCATCTGTCACAAGGTACGGACCTTCGGCACTGCAATGCAAACTGGAAATGAAAGAAGATGTATTACTTAACCCTTTAGGAAGTCTAATTTGAGAAAAGTCTTTGAAACAAATAATTTCTTTTAAAAACTCTTAGCGCACAGTAATACCGACAATAAAAACAAATACAAAGAAAGCGGGAGTTACCAACTCACTTGTTCACACTGCAAGGAAAAGTGTTTGGGCCAAACTGGAAGAGTCTCCTACAAAAGATTTAACGAACATCTCCAGTCTTTGAAAAATTGTAATACAAGTGCCAAATTTCCCCATCGTTTCCGTGAAAATGGACACACCTTTGGATCTACGGAAGAAATTATGGATGTACTACATCATTATAAAAGAAGGAAGTCGTATGAGTACTGTAGGAAAATATTGTGTGTGTGTGTGTGTGTGTGTGTGTGTGTGTGTGTGGAAACAAAAAGAAACTATCGAACGATAAATTACAATGTGGGAGAAATGTAATTCTTGATGCGACAGAACAACGTGAAAACCACAGATGTCAACCTTTACTGCATTACGTAAAACCATCTAAGACTGTCCACTCAGCATCATGTTGACCTACATTGCATACACACGATAGGCCCAGCAGCAGTAAGTGTGAGTAAGGTTTAGATAACTTTTTGACTTAGTTTATTTGCGTATTCTCAATATAATAATTCGGTATACAATTGCATATTGCAGTGAGACTTATTCCGGAGTATAAATAAAACGCAACTCATTGAATTTCCCCCAAAATTAATAAGGCTAGTCAAGCTTACACTAGAAAACACGAAGGCAAAGGTTAAAGTAAACAACGTACACACAACAGAGTTCGGAGTAGAGAGCGGAGTAAAACAAAGGGACCCGTTCTCTCCTACGTTATTCAGCCTGGTAATCGACACAACACTAAAGAGGCAACATTTCGACGTGACTTAGACAACTTATGGCTTATGCAGATGATATATTGATAACAGCACGTACCAAACAGTCATTAATGGACACATTCCAACAACTAAAAAATAACTTATTGGAAGTTGGACTAACAATAAACGGGAAGAAAACATAGTATCTAAAGTGCGCCAAAAAAGACATCAGGACAGAAAACTTAAATATTAGAAGCTCATATATAGAGCAGGTTAAACAATATAAATACTTAGGGCCCATCATAAATGACACTAATTCTATTGAAGAAGAGGTTAAGGAAAGGATAGCTCTTGGTATAAAGCATACTATGCACATTTAAAGTTCTTCAAAAGCAGATTAGTCACTAAAAGTTCGAAATTAAAATTATATAGAACGGTTATAAGACCAATAGTGACCTATGCGTCAGAAACATGGGTGCTAAAAGAGAATATAATTCAGAAACTGCTAGTCTTTGAGAGGAAAATCCTAAGAGGAATATTTGGGCCTACGAAAGAAAATAAAAAATGGAGGATTAAAAACAATGAAGAATTGGACAAACTGATAAAGCACGGAAATATAGTCAACCACATTAAAGCACAAAGACTGAGCTGGTTTGACCATATACAAAGAATGCCTGAAACCAAGGCAGCTAAAAAGATATTTAAATGGAATCCCTTAACCACGAGACCAAGAGGAAGACCCAAGCATAGGTGGAAGGACAACATCATACAGGACCTTGGTCAAATGAAGATAAAAATTTGGATAACCAGTGCCGTTGAGCAGGCCAAAACCTCCAATTAAAAGAGGTTCAGCGCCTGAAGGAGAAGAAAAAGAAGAAGAACTCATTGAATTAAAATAAGACATAAAATGAGTAATGCAGAAAACTACACGTAGCCCAGTTCTGTCCCCCAAAATCGTACCGATGTCGTTATTTTAATGAAATAACAGAATTACAAATATGTGTGAGGCCAACAGATCCACTGTACTTTTAAGAAAAGCAATTCCAGTATAATAAAAGAGGCTGATCAAATTTAAATGCGATAAAATTGCTAAAATACGATGTTATTATTTATTATTTTTAAATTAAAAAATAGTAGAAATTCTTAAAACGAAAAAGTTATTTTATAACAATAAACCACATTATCAGAGACGTTTATAATTACATAACCCAGGCAATGTTTAATCAAATTTTTGTTCATTACAAATCATAATAACAGTAATGTTTGTAAGAAAATGATCTTTTTTTAAGAAAACAAATATCTATTTACCTTCATTTTACATAATTTGTAATTTTTTGCCTGATGAGGACCTGTTACATTGAAACATATAGTGAAATGTAAAATGGAGCATTGTTTGTGTAATAGAAAATACTTGTGTATTCTGATATATTAAGTTGCAAAGACAAAACCGGATGTTTTCTGTTAAAAACTGTGCATAAAATAACACGTAAAGCTGTATTTGGGAATTTTGTAAAGCTGTGCTGGTGAATTATTGTACTCCCTAGCTGAGAAATTACAAGACAGAGAAATTCTGTACTTTATAATTTGCTAAAGGACTGTCGACTATTTGCAGCAACTGAACACAGGCTGTTTTTTGTATCTATGATTTATTCAGGCACTGTTCTAAATTCACGGGTTTCAGTCATCTTCCTCATATGCATGTACAGCTATGGGCACAGAAATTAAATATGTGTGCAGTGCTGTCAAAATGTTGTTTGTTTCTTTGTTTCTGATTAGAGTACTTTTTTGTATGATAATATGGTCAGTACAAATGATACATTGTCTAAATATTTTCGCCGTCAGGTGCACTGAACTTTCCCAGGGGCCATGTTTTGTCCATCCAATCATTTGAGGTCCATTTCTCACTTCATGCACAAGTTCTACGTTCTGCCCACATAGTGCATTTACGTGTTTTGTATGGATTTCAGAACAAACTGCAGTTATTTTCCTGTGAAACGGAAACTGATCGTTATTGTAGGGTCTTTACATAGTGAGAATTAGAACGCCTTATGTGGAGGCCACGTACGTTCCTCATTCTGGCGGCTAAACTTCTTATGAAATTCGAGAAAAGGAGTTCCATTAAGCAGCAGCCGAGTCGCTTGAATGTATTTAAAGGCATAACAAAATGTTGCCCAATTGTTTCCGATTTGTATAAAATTCTGCAGGACACGTCCTGGCAGAATTACAGAGTGATGGCGAGTTTCCTGAAAATGGGACAGTGAAAATCGTATTTTACTTAGAGGCGTGAATGAAAATGTGTCCTTGTTGCTCTTACTTTCCTATTTGGATGAAATTCGGTATAAGAGACCTGCACTGACTGCTGTTGGCCGTGCAAATGGTTGCATGGAAGACCGAACGTTTCTTATGTGCACGCTTGAAGTTACATTGATGCGTATCTTGTGCAACCGTATAGACTGGAAGATAAAGAACGACCTGTTGAGCCTCTGTGCTGCGGCACGAAGTGCACCATTACACCATTACACTACTACACCATATGCAGTCTCGTCATAACCGAGACAGAAAGTGTTTAATGTGCGGTACGAACTTTGTCTTTACAGAAAGTTTACTTTTAAGTCTTCGAAATTTTATGCTAATCGATTAGTACTAAATTAGACGTGGTATGATGAGCACTCCCGAAGATGCTTACTCTTGCAACACGTAGCTCGATAAAAATACTGCAGGGGTAGCGTCAATATGAAGTCTTCTATTTAGGATACAAATGACCGTTCAGGAAAGATTGCTGTAAATTACGGTTTGTTATGACGCCACAAATTTATAAATAACTTGCCCTGCACACGCACATTCCAAAGCAATGTTTTGCTGTGAACAAATGGCGTGCCTCCTCACGCGCTTGCATCATATATTGTGCTAAATCTCAGCACTTCTGACATCTGTAATGTCACTAACCTTAAATCAATGACACTGTTTCCTATTACCGAATTCTTGGCTGTAACAGTGCGCTTCCTTTTTTAGCAGCAGATAGACGGTAGTAGTGCCGACTTCCTCAGCGAGACTCAGCCTACGCACCACGCAATGTTCTGCAGCGCAGTGAAGCAAGCCGCTGTCTCAGCTGCACCTCTCATGTACTGGCGAGTCTCGTGCCAGAATTTTCATCAGCCCCGCAAAGACCCAGATGGACCCGAAATTTATATTAATATTCAGTCCGTACCGCGCAGTAAACACTGCGTCTCAGTTATACAAACCAGTCAGTTAATGTTGTATAGGGAAATAATCGCCGTTTGTTCTGAGATCCACACAGAACACGTAAATACAGCTGTGTGGGTGGAACGTAGAATTTCTGAATGTTAAGCCTGATGGTACATATAGTGACCACTGGGCTTTAAAGGGTTGATGGTGATAAAGAGGGCCTGAAGGAAACAACACAAAACCAATCAGAATAGTCTGTTCAAACTGACACCTCTCAGACGTAATTCAGTCGTGTCACTTCTGTGTTAGCCTTCTCGGAGTGCCTTCGTATTTTACTGAAAAACGTAAGAAAAGCTTTTAATGCAAAACGAATTAACAAAAGGAAACGAATGCATAGCGTCAAATTGTGGTGTGTTCGCTGTTCGCTATTCGCTCTTTATTACTTCTAGATACAATCAGTGAATGCGGAAGGCCTGCAGCTCCGAGAAGAGGAAAACTAAAAAAATTACGTAGCCATTTTTACATTGTTACATTGCGCTGTATTTATTTACACTTAGCATGGTGCATCCATTCCCTCCAGGCAGTCTCTTCTTCGAACACGACCAGGCCGACAATGAGGTCCATTTACAATCCTACTGGATTGGCCCAAGCGGTTCTGTCCCGGAGGTTAAGAGGCCGGGGTGTGAAACTGATGAATGGCTTCAACCTGGTGCGGAGAATAAAGCAGGTGTAACTATGCCTGTGGTGGCATGCACATAGTGATAGCCAGTGTGCTGTCAATTAGAACCAGATCACGCACAATTAAAGCTTGACACGTGTGACTTGTAACTTTTTTTTTTGGAGGATGGGGCTTGTGTGTGTACCGCCTCTAATACTGGAGGACGCGGCAGCAACCGCAAGGCGGCCGGCACTGACCGCACTGGAATGCATATCGGGAAGTGGCGTATGGGGGACATGAACTCCGTCCTTGTGATCCCAGCAAACAACGCTCGTTCGTCGGCTTGGCGTTGCTGTGAGACTGCACATCTGTATTTGTACCTGCGACGCAGATGCGGTTGTTTATTCAGTACGAGTGGCGCAGAACCGATGCATATGATTGGTTTTGTGCGATTGGCACACATTGGAAGGAAAAACAGTTCTGAGTATGTATGTTTGTATATATGTACATACTGTAGAGTTGTGGGGGTTTTGCTGCAGTGTTAGATGTCAGTTGTCGAGGTTTGGCTTGTTTGTTACTCCGTTGTAGCAGAGAACAATCTGTGCCGACGTGCTTTTTTGTACGGAAGCTGCGAATCTCGCCCAGTCGTCTAATTGCGCAAATGTCTTCTGAAATATGACATGTCGATTGGTAAGTGGTGACGTTGAGAAGCTTACTGCCTCCATCTTCAGGGTCCAGGCAGTCCAGAAAGAACCAGTTGTATCAGGGGTGGCCAGTTGGACGAACTTCGGGAGCAGCATTTTTCGAGGCAATCCAGGCACGACAAATTACAATATTTTTCCCCAACTCGGTCGCTTTTAATTCCAGTTCTTCGAACCAAAAGAGGGTATTGGCCGTTCACTGTCCGCCCAGTGTGCATGGAAACTACCTGGATATCACCTTGATGTTTAAACTTGCCCGACCCGCTGGTGGTCACCCCGATCTTGTTTCGCAGGAGGAAGTCTTTTGCGCTCTGCCGTCCGTATCTTCACTGCCACTGACTGACAGCAGCTTCTGTTACACAGCCTATCAGCAGCACCACTGTTAACAGTAAATCACAAAGCAGTATCGCGCACAGCCACTAGAAACAGCGCGCTATACTCTGGCGTTTCCTCGTTTCGTCATTACGAAACTTTGAAGTGGATTTGTGTTGGGTTACCGGGTTCTAAAGGACAGCAACAGAGGTATTTATAAATACTAGCCTGATTATGCCGCGCTGTTTTAGAGGCCCGTTATATGCGTTCCACAAAGGCCAGAGTTGCTCAATGTCTGACACGTGGTGGCGGTTCACTGAAATATAGTTAGTTACTATTGCAGAGTTGTGTGTAGCCTATTTATAGACTTTGTGCCTATTAGTCTGCATGTCTCGTGCTGTTTCTTTATTCACAGCAGTTTTTCGTCAAACAAAGTCTACCGGCTATACGCACGAGCGATACACACATACATTATTAGGACTAAAAATGGATATTCTGAAGAAAATGCTTGCGTAACGAACGTCAACGAATGTGACAAACATTAAGACAGAGTTAAAGAAACAACTTTAAGTTTTACACAGTCATGACTGTATCGCCCTGCTCTGAGGCAGTGTATCATTGGCCGTAACGAAATTGCTGAGAAAAGTGACGACTGTACCTTGCATGGTGAGGTGGGAAACAACACTATAAGACACGAGTTGGATACGCTTATAATGTCTGAAATAAAATGGTAGACAGTGAAGATAACTGAAGAGAATACATCGAATACCGGAGGGGCGCAGATATCACCCACCGGGAGGAAGAGACCCAAGTAGACCACGTAAAGATGGAAATGATGCCAGAAAAGTTCGCCCTGGCAGAAGGACGGCATAGAGAAGAACTGATAATTCGGCATATTGTGTGCACTGCTGTCAGGTACAGGTCTATACGGTGGCACGGCGCCCAAGTGAACAGTGGGAAATTGACTGTACAAGTTATGAAACGATTGGCATGGAAATACGTTATGGAACGGTCCGTCGTCCGCGCTCACGACGAAGGGGCTGTACAGCGATCTTGACATTGGGCAGTTCCAGTCAAGTGTAGATTTGTTGCCGGTCTACTGGCAGAATGAAACTGACTAAAGTGATTAAATTTATTGTCGTGTAGCACGCATGGGCGGAAAAGAGATATTTACAAAACTGTGGTTGGCTAGTCTCACTGATGAGCCGGTATGGACGGACAACTGTCGATGTGGTACAACAGGACTACCGTAGAGCAGCGGTACACGTGTCCGTGAGGGTGCGAAATACGTCAGGAATTTCTTAATTTTACTGTGAAGTTGAAATATATATTTAATTATGTCCGCGAGTTTTTGGTTGTGCTGCGTTTTGCGTTTAAAGAACTCACTGACGATTTTTTTGTGTAGGCTGGCAAACCAAAGGACTGCGCGCTGCATCTCAGGCTGAGCGCAACAGTTGTATAGAAGCAGCTGACTGACTGCTACGGATTTAACGCACTGAGGAGTTTGTATCTTAGATAGGGTGCAGGACGATAGACTGCAGGATAAGGACAAGTGGTGGGCTGTTTTGAATGCGGTAATGAACGTTCGGGTTCCACAAAACGGACGGAATTTCTCGACTAGCTGAGCCAGTATTGGCCTCCGAAGGACTCTGGTGCGTGGAGCTACTTCTGTGCGTCTCACTGTTGAGGAACAGACTGTACATGCTGCAGTGTCCCAAACGCAACAAGAATCCTGACTGCGGCGTGCATGTGGGCCGGCCGCGTTCATCGTTTGGCAAGGAACAGTTTCTTAGAATTTCAACATGGCACCGCTTTGGAATGCCGCCTCTCCAGTATGGGCCGGCGTCTCCTCATATCTTACGCTGGATGATTCAGAGTTCCCTCGCACGTGTGTTGCAGGCTGTTTTGGTAAGCGTTGTGCAGGCAGTGCGCTGAACTTCGCGTTCATAGCTTTTTGTTTCCTCTTACTGCGAACTGTTTACTAACCAGTTTAAAGGCCTAGCATTACGAAAACTGCGTCACGTAGGGGAAGACTGGACAATAAGGGCCGATTTCATCATTACGTTATCAAGTTAATGACTGTGTACCACAGCTGTTGTCTCCAGTTCCTTTGACTGTTGAATGACTAGGATATTATCTGCACTATATTTAGAGATTCAGTTCGTACTGCGCAGTAAACACACCTGCCCCCTCGCACATTTTATGCTATTCGTACTGTGCATGTGCTGTCATTTAATATTTTAAACCAACAGAAAGCCTAAACGTTCGTCAAGAATATAATATCAACACAGGGAAGATGTCACTTAACAAGCGCAACATTAATGCATAGTTTTTAAATGTTTTAACATTTTAACGCTTATATACATATTTCATAATTAGCAACAATATATATAACAATATCCAAAGTTCTCTAACAACACATCTCAAATACATACGTGTAACCTCCTTCATATATACCGGTTAAAGTTTTAAATATAATGTATCCTGATTGTACAATAAGAACATAACGACACATGCATTTTATACATAGTTATATCAAGAATGTAAGCGTTTGGGATCCCACAGCGCATTTTAAACATTGCTAAGTAAGGATCTGT
>Ga0131853_10019991_pt1 | contig 12181 bp, 14 predicted proteins | sample TergutLab28metaG_FD_92764 | JGI IMG/M metagenome (GOLD analysis project Ga0131853, IMG submission 92764) | Labiotermes labralis P1 segment gut microbial communities from Petit-Saut dam, French Guiana - Lab288 P1 (version 2) (version 2) | ecosystem: Host-associated > Arthropoda: Insects >...
AGCTCCCTGATGATGGTCTTATGACCGAAACAAGTCGGAGTAGTTTTAGTGTTTTAATGTGTAACTTTTATATAAGTGCATTAGTTGGTGTATTAATTGAGTACCTGAATAATGTGTTGTGTAGGAGTCCCATAACCCTTCAAAGAATTCCTCAAACGGCTGGCTGTCTCCCATCACAGATACATATGAACTGACAAGCATGACCCTGTCACTCTTGACATATTAATCTTTTGTGCATATCAATATGCAACATCTGCTTCTTGGTAAAAGACAGAACACACAGGAACATAAGGCTGCAACATGTTAATGACAAGACAAAATGCTAACACAATACAGGCATATAAAGTGTTGGATATTCTATATGGCTACCTGACAACAGTGGCTTCTGCATCTCACAAAAAAGCTCACAACACACAAAGAAAACACACTTCCAGCCTACCAGGTATGCCTGTGAGAATTCAAAGCTGCATGGGAACTGAAGAAGCAGCTGGTGCACACAGTCCAGCCACTGCAGGAACACCGGACATCGCTCACTAGGGTCAACCTTCCCCACTGCGTGCCCACACCGGTCAGCAAATTTGTGCCCAAAGTCTAACCATTCTCGCTCACACAGCACCTGGAAACCCTGCAATAACAAACCAACAGGTTTCATCACACAGTCACCCACTACACAGCAGAACAAAACCATGTGGCAACTCTCTCAAAACTAATTGACATTTTCTGACATGCATGATGTAACAGACAACACATGTGCCTAACTGCCACCATTTCACAGCCACTAAGGACAACAGCGTCCACTGTCTGAAGGTGTCCAAACACAAGCACAAGAGACATCTCAAGGGATGCATAAAATTGTTTAAAAAGACCAATACATATACTTGGATTTATGAAATGTACTAGTTAATGCATGGAACATGTCAAACATTGCAAGGGAACTTAATACAAGGGCCGTTCAGTGGAAAACCGGAAAAGTTGTATTAAAAATCGCGTGTAGGACTGATATCATTGTGTGTAGGGTATGCGAAGGCGGTGACCTTCAGCTACCAATAGATGGCGTTGGCACGCCTGCGGCACGCATAGGAAACTGGGAAACAGTTCGACAAGATGACGGTGCCCTTGCAACAGTGCACTAAGCAAGAGCAGCGAAGTGTTGTGAGATTTTTGTTTAGCGAAGGAGTGAAACCTATAGAGATTCGTCGTCAGATGAGAATTCAGGACGGTGACAGGTGTATGAGTTGTACACAAGTGTATGGATGGACTGAGAAGTTCAAGAACGGTGTCTCTATTGTGGAGACGAGACGACGATGAGGTTCGGTCGGCGGTGCATGAGTGGCTGCGCACGCGTCCGAAAGAATTTTTTTTCCGCGGAATCTACGCACTTGTCAAGCGCTGGCGTAAGTGCATTGAACTAGAAGGGGACTATGTTGAACAGTAGTAATATAATTATTTCAGTGTTTGCAATAAATGCTCTGTAAACAAATAGTTCCGGTTTTCCATTGATCCACCTGGTACTATTCACTACGTACATTGTTTGCAATCATTTAAATACACCAACAAACGCACACAATAAAATTGCAAGTTATCCATAAACACAACCCTCCTACATGCCCCAGCAATAAATCACAATACATACATACAATTCCCAATACGCATGTACATAGCAAATATGCCTCTCCTATAGCATTGCTGCAAGACGACAGTACAGTACACGTGGCCTGATCAAACAGTATTTGACCATATTTTTTTCTTTTAAACAAGAAGGCTCTTGGGGCCAGGAGTGGGAAGCATGTGACCTTGGAACTCTGTGTGCACTGCTGAATTACTGCCTCCTATTCAGATTGCTCAGTCACTGGCAATTAGCCGAAACCTGTTGTTGTGCATGTTGCATTGGTGATGACAGAGAAATTTGAGCAGAGCATTTGCGTCAAGTTCTGCCAGAAACTCGGGCACTCATACTCAGAAGCCTACAATATGATGCAGAAGGTTTTGGGGAATGACACTTTTGGGCCATTCATAAGTTAAGAAGTGGTTTAGGTGGTTCAAGGAGGGACGGATGTCAGTCGAGAGTGACGAAGGTTTAGGGAGGCCCTATATGAGTAGGAACCAACTGATTATTACCAAAGTGCATTCTACAATGCTGGAAAAATGCAGAATAACAATTAGAGAGATCTTTGATGAGTTGGGGCTTTCATTTGGTTTGGTATAGTCCATTCTGGCAGAAGATTTCAGCATGGAACACGTTCCAGATAAATTTGTACCAAAAACTGCTGACAGTCGAGCAGAAAGAGACTCACCTTGCAGTGGACAGAGATTTGCTGCAGTGTGCTGATGACGATGCAAACTTAATGAAGACAGTAATTACCAGTGATGAATCTTGGGTCTACAGGTATGACTCGGAAACAAAAGCCCAGTCATCACAATGGAAGACTCCGGGGTCTCCAAGGCCAAAAAAGGCAGACCAAATTTGGAGCAAGGTGAAAGTGATGTTGACAGTTTTCTTCTATCATGAAGGCGTCATTCCCCATGAGTACGCACCAGACTGTCAAATGTTAACAAGGTGCACTACAACAAAACTCTCCGTCGGCTGCATGGTTCGATGTGGCGTGACGGACCTGCGTTGTGGAAGTGAGGTGACTGGGGCTGCACCACAACAATGCCCCCGCACATTCGTCCCACCTTGTCCAGTACTTGTTGGGTAAACATCAGGCACGGAGGAGATAAAATGAAACATGAGGACTCAGCTGTTGGCTATTTCAAACAGTCAGTTACGAAAGTGTCTCGGACAATGGAAGGACTGCAGGGACAAGTGTGCGGTGTCTGAAGAGGATTTGGACTGCAACACCATAGGGTGTTTTGTTTGTTTTTCCTGGCCCTTGGTCGGAAACTGTCTGATCAGGCCATGTACATCATCTTCCTACATAGGGTACTAACATAATACACAGACCTACATATCTATGTCACATTTTAACACACTTTAATTCTATCCTAATTTTAAATTTTAACCACATTTACGGGACTTGATCCTTCTTCAATAAAAAATGTTGGTATTAGATATTTGTATACATGTAAATATACACATATTAAAGAATAACTTACCAATAAATTTTAACAAGGAATATGTAACCATCATATTAGCCATTATTCCATTAACAGCTCTTGTTATATATTTTTAACATTCTACATGTAAAAATATTTGTATTGCTATTATGTATTTCTTTTTGTTGACATCTCCCTGAGGATAAAAATTTATTACTGTAACATGTTGGAGGACTGTGTTAATGGGTAAACTGTAATTCTACTGTGTGCATATTAATGATCTCAAGTAAGTCTCATCAAACTGTTGGTACATCGTAATGACCTCAAGGTAAGTCTCAACAAACCAAAGCATTCAGGTAACTCACACCTATCAGAACACACTCAATGGGAGACTTATTTTTTGTGAAGACTGTCACATACTCTGGTTGAATGGGAACAGTCTCAACAGAAAGTAGTGATACTGCGTTCATTATGCTAGATGATGACGGCCCTGTTTTAACTCACCTGAAAAATCTGGTCCAGGCATGTCTTGTGCAGCCACACAACCTACAATAACCTCGTATTTTTCATTTATTTCGTATGTAAACTTCACAAATATTGATGCTTTTATCACTCCATTTTTGTCAACACTTGAATGAAAATCTTTTAAATTTTACACTCACGGTTCCGTGTATCGCAATTCAATGTTAATAAAAATCCAACCAGATGCAACAGTATGCAGATATTTATTTAATGCAAAGTCACTCTACATGTTTCGGGTGTCACAGCACCCATCATCAGGAGTACTAAAAACTGTAACCACAGCCTCCAGTACAGCTACTTCCCTCCAACGTGGCCTACAGGCCACGTTGGAGGGAAACGTGTAGAGTGACTTTGCATTAAATAAATATCTGCATACTGTTGCATCTGGTTGGATTTTTATTAACATTGAAAATCTTTTAGTTCTTCTACAAGTGTGTTATATGCATTACTGTTTAAATATTTATTACAGTGGTCTTTAGTTTTTTAAATCCATAAAGTTCAAACAATTCCTGAGTACGGACTCCTAAATCTGCCATCAAATAGGTGCTGTTAAATAACACACACTCTGTTTACTATCAAATACCAACAATAAGCCCTACTCAGGTCCAGACTGCCACTAACAGCATTCTGCGTATCTGCACTCGCCACATACGCTGACACATCTCTCCAAATGTCCGTTGAATGCAATAAAAAATCTAGCAGTTGACAGATTTTTCACAGGTTTGACTACGCACTTACAATTCTTAAGACTCGTACTATATACACAAAAATCTATTTCCACACTAATGTCTGTGCAGACTGGCCTTCAGATAATGCTCCTTGCATAAGGGCACCTTAAGGCTTGGTCATGTTTTCATGCCACTGTTACGTGTCTGCAGGTGGCCTGTAACCTTGCGGGCAGTGCCTACTATTGCTATTGTTTTCTGTAACACTCATTAGAGTTTGTGATAATTCACAGCAATAAAAAATTGACATGTCTCATTGTTAGATCTTATACAAAATGCAAAATTAACAATGGCTGTTATATATGTGTAGATATACACACACACATATATTTATACATACACTGGCAATAAACATGTTAAAAGTAATTAAATCTCCATCAAACTGCATGTGGTCTGTGCTGGTCACTACCACACTCCATCTAACACTACACAGACAGTACTCACATCAATGGTACGATAGTATGGATCAAGTAACAGCTCTGCAAGAGCCACAATCTGTGGTGTTCGATCCCAGCCATCCGAACAGTGAACCAGAACCGGCCGTTCTTCATGTACAATTGAAGACACTACTGTCACAGCTGCCCGCATTAAGCCAGACATGTGATGAAGCCAGTGGGTTCCTTCCAATTGACTGAACCACCTGTAAATAAAATACCACTACACAATCTACAATATGACAAACAGCAGAAATGTCACTGTCAAAATGGTGTATGCCACAAATGCACAAAGCCAGGGGTCAATGAATAGTCGTGATGACTGCAATCACAGGTGTACAATATCCCAGTACATTTACAACTATTCCTTTCACCGCGTGAATAACTACGCACATGTATGCTGCTGTTACTGCTTCATACCAGCCCCTCCCATCACATGACATGCAAAACACATACAATTATGTCCTTTGCACTATCTAATGTGGTGCAAGTTATAACACAACATTTAAATTCAAAGTCTGACATGCAAGGTGAAATAAAAAACAAGAACAACAACCAGCAACCCTCTGGTACAAAAGGTGCTAAACAGCACAAACTGTAAAGTGTTAGGAGACATCTTACATTTATTGGACCGTGCATCATCTTGATAGTTGAATAAAGAGAGACCAACTTGATGTCCCTTGCTTTATGCAGGCTGAAGCACTTCAGCCTGCATAAGGATACCACACCACTCCAGCCAAACCACACCGTAACACCAACACACATCGTACCAGAGCAATACAACCCATGAAATAACTCAACAAATAAGTTGCAAGCTCCCGAGGATGGATGTATTAACATCCGAAACATGTTGAGCAGTAAATAGTGAAATAATAAAGCAAGGGACATCAAGTTGGTCTCTCTTTATTCAACTGTTAGGGGACAATATACAGAATGCAAACCAAGTAATTTGAATATAGCTGCAACTTCTGTATGATATATTTTGTCAGCTTGCTCACTGAAATATGTAAGTGAATTCCAGTCTTTAAATTCAATGATGCTCATATTCACATTGTGGTCTTGTGAGTTATGAAACTGCAGTTACCAATGTTTCATATATATTTACAGCCTTCTCAACCCCAAATATCAATATACTTTATTGTCAAATGTAGGTCAAAATTCAATACAGCATTGAAGATTTAGTAATAAACTGTGATCTGATGAAACAGGATAGCTAAATCACAAAAGTGTCTGGTTATGGGAGAGACAATTGGGGTTTGACTACTGGGAGAAGTAGGGACTTATTTCTTCACTACATCCAGGACCAAGGGAAGGAATTTGGGGGGCTTTACCTCAATTTTGTAAACACATATTCATGGCTCATGTAACTTATGTACATCACAGATAATTCATCTCATCAAAATCCATTCATCCAGAACAAATTTGCTTCAAGCAGTTACAAAGGAAAAAGTACACACTTTGGCAGCTCAGCAGCAGAGGAACATAACTGCCGGACAGACTGAAAACTGCTGCGAATGGAGTGGATATTTGCCAGGTTCATGAACTGGATCTCACAGCTTGGGTAATACTCCGGGCACTCGCATCCCCCGCCGCGAGCACGGTTTGCAACAGCTGTGGTGTACGAACGGGCATCCATGATCAGCACCTTCTGTAAGAAGTTGGAAATGGCACAGGCACATGAACTAAAACACTGGATACCTTATAAAGACAACAGTTGAGTGAACACGCTTGTTTATCCTGATGAATTGGCATCTGTCTCCTTATTGATCATTTTAAACCAAATAACAAACTAAAGAATGAAATTTGCCAACAAGAGACCACCCAATTTTTATGGCGACAAATCATTCAGGTAATAGTTTTCACTACTGTGGCTTGTTACTAGTGTTGTAAGGTGAACATACACCTCAGTTACTAATGAAATGAGGCACCTGTCTATTAGCCAGGAGGTCTGTGCCACAGGTAAATCAGCAATTTCAGTATGACCAGATCAGGTGTTGGATGTGACAGTTCTACAGGATGATAGTCATAAAAGAGTTGAAAAAAAATTTGTTTGAAATGTCTGGCAAATTCACAGTTCTTGAAATCTGGAAGTAACTACGTGGATGTAACAGCATACAACCTGCCAGTAAAGGGTATGTTAAGTTCCCGTAAAATCTTGATATCTATCAACAAATTACATAGTAGTACACACCAAAAGACGACCATAAATTCAGAGCTATACAAACATAATATTTCACATAATTAACTTCAACTAGAATTCAAAAGTTATGCTGTACGTATGGCAAACCTTACAGACAAGTAAACAGCAATACCACTCCCACAAACCTTGCCAATGCTTCCATCAGATTCACTCTCAGTTTTCTTACTAGGGGATGATATGCCAGCACTGCTACGGTCCATCATAGTGCACTGGCCACGATCATAAGCACAGGCATCTGCGATGGCCTTCAGCAGGTTTTCATCGGCAGAGGACCGCCAGCCCAGCCACCCAACCTCTGGTTGGCTGCACCGAGCAATCACAGCTCCATTGCCAGTATGTCTGCACACAGCAACATTTACTCTACAGTTTGTCACCTTACAGCAATGATGCATTACAGCAGGTCACCAAGACAGCCTCTCTCCAGGAAGATTTTGTATTTATGGCTAGGCACAAGGAAACACTTCTCAAAATTCAAATGAGAGAAAAGATTTTGTTTTAAGCAAAGGTGAATATAAAAAAAAACAAACATCATATGTGCGCTTCTTTCTTACAATAAAACCAACTAGATGCACTAATTTCTCAAATTCATTTTTGGAATAAAACTCTGTATGTTTCAGACAGTTCCTCTGTCAATTGTCAGGAATTTTTCACTGTACACACAGCAATTCTATATGTCATACAGGTCTGCTGACAGCTTCCGAGCAGGATCAGGAAGGAGCTGCTCGCAAGCTGTCAGCAGACCCGTATGACATATACCACTGGTGTGCGTACAGTGGAAAACTCTTGATGATGGACAGAGGAACTGTCTGAAACATGTAGAGTTTTATTCCAAAAATAAATTTGAGATATTAGTGCATCTAGTTGGTTTTATTATAAGAATTTATCATGATGCATGGTCACCTGAATGTCAAAATCATATGTGTGACTACATAAACTGTTCTTGTGCAAGATGCTTGGTATCAGCAGAGAGATATATGGTGAATGGGTCCCAAATGATTCCAATATAAATCAAGGCTATCTGTGCATTTGCTGAAAAGATTCAGGTTATATGAAAACAAAATATCTACCAGTTACTGTCACTCCACATGACTGTGGGCCACAAGCTTACCTCCAGACAACAACAGGCACTCGCTGGGCACTCCTGTAGCGGGCTGCAGCCTCCAGGGTCTCATCTGTGATACATGCTGGGACAAGCAATAACCGTGGATATGATGAACACAGTCTATAGACTGCATTGGCCTGCAGAGAAAATAAATACATTTGTTACATACCTTACATAATGCCTGTATTTCTCTACACCACAATCCCAATCCTACATACTGCATAACATGCAGTTTGTTTGTTTGTTTGTTAGCACATGGAGACAGATGAATCCGATAGTAAGAGAATTTATGGAAATAAACATTAGAAGGTATACAAACACAAGCTACAAATTTAATTTTGATAAAAATCCTGAGCGTGGCGTGTATGTTGGTACTTCATGGTGTCTGAGAGTATCATGGTTGTGACTATGAAGAATACAGTCTTCTGGGATGGGATGTGAGGTTAATGATAAAATGCACTGCCGTTTTAGTGAAATGTACCGCTTGAATCTTCAGTGTCAATGAGAGAAAGACGGAGGCAGTAAGTTCCTCTGAAACAGCAGTATATTTATACTGGACTACATGGCATGACTTCCCAGAATGTATTTGCCATTAGACTTTGGTAAAACAGACTAAGGAAAAATTATGGTTTTATGAGATGCAATAACAGGTACTTTCAGAGAGTGGTATAAACATTTCAAAGAAATTTTAAACTCATGGTTCCAAGCATCGTAATTCAATGTTAACCTTTTGGTGCCGGAATTGTTTTTTAAATTTTAGCACACCCTGTATATAAAATGTGAATAATACAGGAACCAAATATGCTAGAATTATGAAACAAACTGCATTTTGAAGAGAAAAGAACGGAGAGTATACGCCATGTTTAAAATATTCGGTACCTATATTTGTTGAATAAATATATAAAATGCAACTTTGGAGGTTAGCAGTGCAGTACATCAACTATAGTTGATGTTACGCGTCTAATGGTTAATAAAAATCCAACCAGATGCAACAGTATGCAGATATTTATTTACTGCAAAATTACTCTACATGTTTCGGGTGTCACAGCACCCATCATCAGGAGTACTAAAAACTGTAACCGCAGCCTCCTTCCGTGGCCTGCAGGCCACACTGGAGCGAAGTAGCTGTACCGGAGGTTGCAGTTACAGTTTTTAGTACTCCTGATGATGGGTGCTGGGACACCCAAAACATGTAGAGTGACTTTGCAGTAAATAAATATCTGCATACTGTTGCATCTGGTTGGGTTTTTATTTACATTTCAAAGAAACCTGCTGCATAGGTAGAAACGTAAGCCAAGCAAGGAAAATGGTCTGGATACCGGGAACAGGGGACCCTTGAAAGGGGCTAAGAAAGAACGGTGAGAACCAGTACGGCTTGGGAATACAAAGCAAATGGGAATACAAAGCAGCAAGGGAAGGAATGGGACATGACTGAAGTCATAAAATAAAACAAGAAAAATTAAAAAATAAAAATAAGAAAAAAAAGCATACGAAATTAGAGGAAAAGATACGAAGAGAACAAAATGGATGAATCAGTGCTCATTTATAGAGACAAATGTTCTTCCAAAAGTCCTGCTCATGGTCCTCTCATCCTTAAACTGGCATCATTTGCCACAGTGCAGCTAACTTCCCTACCTCAAAGTGGGAGGCAAAAGTTTCCTCTGAAATATCTACTTATCTAAAAATCTACATTGTGTATCAGCCAAGATAAGCACTATCTTTATTCCCATTGTCATGACAATCTAAGTCTCAGGGATTAGGGTAGTTGCAAAATAAAGGAACCAAATTTGTTCCTAGAGACACCATGAAGGCAAAGAAGAAGCACAGAAATATAGCTACACTCGTTCTTTACCTCTGCTCTACATGGGGTTGAGAGATCAGCCTCATGCCTCAGCAAAAAAGAAGCCACCATTACTTATCAAATAGGAGGCTGGGTGGAACCCACAGCTGGTCTGGGCATGTACCAGAAGACCCAATCATCCAGACTATCCAGCCTTGTCACTATACTATGCTAACCTGGCTCTGAAGGTGCACAATAAACTGATAATTTTGTTTCCTTAAAACAGTGATTTTTGGTAACATTAAGTCTGTATGAATGAAAACTGTGGCTGTTGTTCATACAGTTAAAATCAGAATACCATAATTAGGGACAAAATATAATTAACTTTACAGAAAAAATGACTGAACACAAGTAATATGAAAACTGTGTTAACCTTTGAAAGATGAAAATGTCTGTTTTACATAAGGACTCGGTACATACTGCACAGGGAACACTCTCCACCTCGGTAATGCAAAACCAATCTGTCAATGCTGTATAAGGCAAAAGTTGCTGTTTCTTCTGAGATCCATACACAACACATAAATGCTATGTGAGGTCCACACAGAATTTCTGAATATTAAACCCGGTGGTACATAAAGTAACCACCACATTTTAAAGGGTTAACAGGTTTTACTGTTACAGCACACAGAAATAATAGTCTGAGTTCAATCAAGCACCATGAATTGAAGATGAAGAAAGGTAGGTATCACTCCACACTTCTTCACCTCAGTACTAGATAAAGGTAAATGTCAGCTTGCAGCCTAGGCTCTCTGCCCCCTAGGAAAAACTGACCAGAACCAGCCTGCATACTAAGCTCAAGAGAAAAATGTTTGGTCTCTGGGAAGAATCAAATCACAGTCCCCAAGCTGTCCAGTCCATAGCCTAGTCCCTACAATATCTAAGCTCTCCTGGGTCCATCTTACAGAAGTGAACAGAAACTGCTGTTTATACACAATATACAATACAATAACAGCCAGAACAGACATAAACCAAATAAACACACCCACCTGTGAAATGCGCCAGGCACCATTTACATCAAACCTGAGGCGTTCCACCTCTGTCTGGAAAGACGAGACTCCCGTCAGAGCATCGTTGCTGCCCCCAAGACGTGCAGCAACCTCTTCGCCACCCTCCTCACTTGACCAAGCCATGAATGCAAATGCAAACAAATCCTCAATGTTGGAGGGAGACATTGTCGCTTTGTGAAGTCGGCGGAACCAATCAAGACAGTGCTCATTTGTGGTGAAAGTGCACCTGTAAGATAATACAACAGGGAATTTACGGCCACATGTTTGCATCATACATTGTAAAATGATTCATGATGACAGCAACTGGAAAAATGTGGTACATACAGTTCTGTAAGGCTGCAAGTTATTTTGCTTTAATAACTTCTGTATGTATGTATGTATGTATGTATGTGCGTGTGTATGTATGTATGTATGTATGTATGTATGTATGTATACACTTTTCATTAAGAAGCACATGTCTTGTAACATGACAAGCTGCTACAAATATGCAGATCATTCTGCCAAAATCTAATCCCTGTTTCTAATATCCTATGTGGAAGCTTTCATGAAATCATTCGTAAGGGCACATTATACAGATCTTGTAATGCTGGGCAGACAGTGTCTTTGGTCGTTAGGCTGCAAATGGTGTTGCCCACTCTATGATATGGGTAGTCTTGCATTAATTCAGAATGTGTGAGACTGCGTACTGCAGAGAGGGGGACATCATTGTTCACTATAAGGCAAACACGCTACAAGCAGCTTCCACTTAAAGCTGTACACTGTGTCTTAATGTAAATACTGTTATTCCTGAGTCATTACCTGACCAGAAAAATTATTTACCTGATTCAAAGAAACCATAACAAACAGCCTGCTGTTTTTATCTTGTAAGACACATATGGCATGTCAAGGCCAAAGTAAGGACAGGCTGAATACCACTTTCAAAGTTGTAATTATTATGAACAATACTAAACAGCCTGCAAGATTCTGTCATATGTTACGAATCTCAACAAAGGGACCAACAAATGTAAAAACACTGATGTATACAAGGACGCATCTCACATGTTTACTGTGACGATAAGTGATGATGCTATATTCTTGAAAACTATTCTTATTTTTATGCTATGTAACTTAACCTTTTGGCGCCGGAATTATTTTTTTAATTTTAGCACACCCTGTATATAAAATGTGAATAATACAGGAACCAAACACGTTTGAATTATGAAACAAACTGCATTTTGAAGAGAAAAAAACGGAGAGTATACACCATGTTTAAAATATTCGGTACCTATATTTGTTGAATAAATATATAAAATGCAACTTTGGAGGTTAGCGGTGC
>Ga0131853_10019993_pt1 | contig 12180 bp, 9 predicted proteins | sample TergutLab28metaG_FD_92764 | JGI IMG/M metagenome (GOLD analysis project Ga0131853, IMG submission 92764) | Labiotermes labralis P1 segment gut microbial communities from Petit-Saut dam, French Guiana - Lab288 P1 (version 2) (version 2) | ecosystem: Host-associated > Arthropoda: Insects >...
CGGTGGAGCGGGTACTGCTGCGCCGCCTCGCGGTGTTCCGCGGCGGCTGGACGCTGGAGGCCGCCGAGGCGGTGTGCGCGGACCCGGCGCCCGGGGACGGCCCCGACGCCGCCCCCGCCCGGGACGGCGGCGGCGGGGAGGATCGGGGCGGACCGATCGACGCGCCCGACGTGGCCGCGCTGCTCGCCTCCCTCGTCGACAAGTCGCTGGTGCTCGCCGACGTCACCGGCGACGGCGCCCGCTACCGGATGCTGGAGACGATCTCCGAGTACGCCGGCGAGCGGCTGGACGCCTCGGGGGAGCGGACCGCGGTCGAGGGCCGGCACATCGCGGTCTTCCGGGAGTTCGCCCGGTGCGCCGACAAGCAGCTGCGCGGACGGGACCAACTCGCCTGGTTCGACAGGCTGGAGCGGGAGCACGAGAACCTGCGGGCCGCGCTGCGCCGTTCGGTCGCGGCCGGCGACGAGCAGCAGGCGCTGGTCCTGGTGCTGGGCTGCGCGTGGTTCTGGGAGGTGCGCAACTACCAGTCGGAGCGCCGGCACTGGCCCGCGGCCGTCGCCGCGCTCGGCCCCGACCCGTTCGACGCCCCGCCGCTGCTCGAACCGGTCCCGCTCGGCCCGCTGGACGCCCCGCTGCCGCTGGAGGGCGAGCGGCTGGCCGAGGCACGCCGCTGGGTGCGCCTGGTCGACCTGACCTCCGACGAGCACGAGAACGAGTGGTGGACCGATCCCCAACTCGCCAGGATCGGCACCCACATGGTCGCCGCCTACCCGCCGCACCTGCCGCAGTCCGCCCGCACCCCGGGCATCTTCCGGCCCTACGGGGCCTTCTTCTCCGGCGACTTCGACGGGCTGTACGACCTGGTCGACGAGACGGTGGACGCCTGCCGGCGGCACGGCAGGGACTGGGAGCTGGCGTTCTCCCTGCAACTGCGGGCCAAGGTCAACAACGACGTGCTCGAACGGGCGCACACCGCGGTCCGGGACATCCTGGAGAGCCGGGAGGTGTTCGAGCGGCTCGGCGACGAATGGGGCGTGGCCGAGACGCTGTCCGCGGAGGCCGAGGGCGCGGGCAACACCGGTGACTACGCCCGCGCGGTGCAGTGCTGCCGGGAGGGCATCGTCATCGCCCGCAAGATCGGTTCGCGCCAGCACGTGTCCGTGCTGACCGTCCGTCTCGGCGAGGCCATGATCAATGACGGCCACGGCGAGGAGGGCATGCGGCTGCTGCGCGAGGGCGTGGCCGAGGCCGAGCGGTTCGGCGCGCTGAACGACGGTGCCGCGTTCTACGGCAAGATGCTGCTGACCATGGCGCTCAGCCGCGAGGGCCGGAACACCGAGGCCCTCGCCCTGGTCGAGGAGACCATGCACAGCAACGTCCTCCGGAGCCAGCCCGGCTTCATCTCCGGGATCCTGGCGGGTGTCAGGGGTTATCTGATCGGCCGGCTCGGCCGGCCCGCCGAGGGCCTGCAACAGCTCGGCGACGGTATCGGCGTCCTCGTCGAACACCCGCTGGCCAACGTGATCACCCCGCGCATCGGGGTGCTGCTGGCGCCCGGGGCGATCGAACTGCTGGCCCTGCTCGCGGAGTCCGAGACCGGGTCGCCGATGGAGTCCGGGGCGGTGGCCGGGGCCGGGAGCCAGGACGGCCGGCTGAACGACCTGGGCCGGCGCCGGGCCCGGCGTGCCGTCACGCTGGCCTGCGCCCACGAGCGGCTGCGCCCCCAGGCGGTCCCGCCGGCCGAGGCGCGGCTGCTGGCCGAGGTGGTCGGCCGGCTGCGCGAGCAGCTGGGGGAGCGGGAGTACGAGGCCGCGTACGCCGAGGGCGACGGCCTGTCGGTGGACGAGGCCGTCGCCCTCATGCGCGACGTGGACTGACCGGGCACCCCGGCCGGCTCAGGTCTTCTTGCGGAACCGCGCCACCGCCAGCGGCGCGGTGACCAGCGTGATGCCGGCCGACCAGGCGAGGGTCATCCACACCGAGTGCGCGACCGCACCGCCGTTGACCAGCGCGCGGGCCGCGTCCGCCAGGTTGGACAGCGGGTTGACCTTGGTGAAGTTCTCCAGCCAGCCCGGCATGGTGGTGGGCTTGGCGAAGATCGAACTGCCGAACTGGAGCGGCATCAGGACCAGCATTGCGACCCCCTGGACCGCCTGGGCCGTCCGCATGGTCAGCCCGAGCAGGATGAAGATCCACATGAGTGAGGCACCGAAGACGGCCGACAGGCCGATGGCCGCCAGCAGGTGCAGGACGTCGGTGTGGATGGTCAGGCCCAGGGCGAAGCCCATGCCCAGCAGGATCGCGATGGCGATCAGCATCCGTCCGACCTCGACGACGATCTTGGCGATCAGCACCGAGGACCGCGCGATGGGCATCGTGCGGAACCGGTCCATGACCCCCTTCTTGAAGTCGTCGTTGATCCCGGTCCCCACCGCCATGGAGATGTTCATGCCCATCATGGCCATCAGGCCGGGGATCACGTAGTTGACGTACTCCTGCTGGTGGCCCTTGCCGGAGACCGCGCCGCCGAAGACGTACACGAACAGCAGGGTGAAGATCACCGGCATCAGCAGGGCGTCGAACATCGACTCCGGGTCCTGCTTGATCTGGAGCATGTTGCGGCGCGCCAGGGCGCCGATGTGCCGCAGGTTGGCCCGCAGGCCGATCCTGCCCTCGCCGGCCGCGGCCGGCTGCGCGACGGGAACCGTCGCCGTGGCCGCGCTCATACCGTCACCTCCACGTTGGTGTCGTCGTGCTGGTCGTCGTGCTGGACGGGCCCGGCGCCGTGCGCGGTACCGGCGGCCTCCGCCTCGCCGGTCCCGCTGTCGGCCGGCCGGCCGGTGATGGCCAGGAACACCTCGTCCAGGCTGGGCAGATGGGTGTCGATGTGCGCGATGCCGAAGCCGCGCGCGGCCACCAGGCCGACCACCGCGGTCAGTTGCTCGTCGGTGAGGATCGGCACGCTCACCAGGCCCTCGGCCGGGTCGGCGGTGGCGCCGGCGATTCCGTCCAGGCCCGCCTCGCCGATCGCGGCGGCCATCGGGGCGGCCTGCTCCGGGTCGGTCGGCCGGATCTGCAGGGTGCGGCCGCCCACCCGGGCCTTCAGCTCGGTCACCTTGCCGTTGGCGATCACCCGGCCGCGGTCGATGACCGTCAGCTCGTGCGCGAGCTGCTCGGCCTCCTCCATGTACTGGGTGGTGAGCAGCACGGTCGCGCCGTCGGCGACCATCCGCTGCACCTCCTCCCACACCTCGTTGCGGGTGCGCGGGTCCAGGCCGGTGGTCGGCTCGTCCAGGTAGAGCACCGCGGGGCGGCCGATCATGCTGGCCGCGAGGTCCAGGCGGCGGCGCATGCCGCCGGAGTACTGCATCGCCGGGCGCTTGGCGGCCTCGGTCAGCGAGAAGCGCTCCAGCAGGTCGTCGGCGCGGGCCCAGGCGTCCTTGCGGGACAGGTCCAGCAGCCGGCCGATCATGTAGAGGTTCTCCCGGCCGGACAGCTTCTCGTCCACCGAGGCGTACTGCCCGGTCAGGCCGATCACCCGGCGCAGCTGGCGGGGCTGGGCCAGCACGTCGTAGCCGGCGACCCGGGCGGTGCCCGCGTCGGGCTGGACGAGCGTGGAGAGCACCCGCACCAGAGTGGTCTTGCCGGCGCCGTTCGGGCCGAGCACGCCGAGCACCGTGCCCTGGCGCACGTCGAGGTCCACCCCGTCGAGGGCCTTGGTCTGGCCGTAGTGCTTGACCAGCCCGCGCACCTCGACCGCGGCGGTCCCGCCGTTGTCAGTCAGTCGTCGCGTTGTCATGGCATCCACGATGGCGGCGCCCGCCGACAGCGCACCGACATGCCGCCGACAAGGCCGTGACCTGCGCGTACAGGCGCCGTGTCGGCGCGGTGGCGGCCCGCACCGGCAGGCGTGTCGGCGGGCGTGTCGGCGGCGCGCCCGTGCCGGCCCCCTAGCCGGCGGCCGGCACCGTCACCAGCACCGCGCCCTGCTGGGTGCGGATCTCCCAGGACCTGATCTCGTTCCGGTGCAGGCCGGTCGCGCCGTGCACGGTCAGCGGGGTCGGCTGCGCGCCGGTGCCGTAGCCGGCGTCCGGCACCGACCAGGTGGCCACCGTCTGGCCGCCGCCGTCACGGCCGACCGCGACGAGGCTGCAGGTCAGCGGGCCGCGGACGCCGGTGAGCCGCAGGTCGACGGCCGTGCCCCAGCCCTTGTCGGCGACCCCCACGACCGCCGACGCGCCGGTGGCCGGATCGCTCGCCGCGACCCGGTCGGCGGCGAACGACGGCGCCGCCGCGGGCGAGCCGCCCCCGCCCCCGGTGGCCAGCACCGCGACCGTGGGACCCCCGGCGACCAGGACCGCGGCGGCCGCGACCGCCGCCAGCCGCCGCCTCCCGCGCTTCCTGCGCTCGGCGGCGACCTGCGCGAGCAGCCGGTCCAGCAGGGCGTCCCCGCCGGGCGGCGCGGCGAACGCGACACCGTCCTGCCGGACCTCCTCCAGGACGGGCAGCACCCCGCTCAGCTCGTCCAGCGCCTCGCCGCACTCCTCGCACCCGGCCAGGTGGTCCTCGAACTCCGTCATCTCCGCGTCGTCGAGGGCCCCGAGCAGATAGGCGCCCACGTCCACGTGCGGGGTCGTCATGAGGTGGTCACCCCTCTCTCCTCCAGCGCGTTCCGCAGGGCGCGCAGCGCGTAGAACACCCGGGACCGGACCGTGCCCGCCGGCAGCCCGAGCTCCTCGGCCGCCTCGTTGACGGTACGGCCGCGGAAGTACGTCTCGACCAGCGCCTCCCGGTGCGCGGCCGACAGGTCCCGCAGGGCGTCCGAGATCGTCATCAGCCGCAGCGAGCGGTCGAGTTCGTCGCGGGCCGGCAGCTGCTCCAGGGCGGCGGGGGAGGTCTCCTGCGGGCGGGCCCGGCGGCTGCGGTGGCCGTCGATCACGATCCGCCGGGCGACCGTCACCAGCCACGGCCGCAGCGAGCGCGCCGCGGGGTCCAGCCGGGAGGCGCTCTTCCAGGCACGCAGCAGCGTCTCCTGCACCACGTCCTCGGCGAGGTAGCGGTCACCGGCCACCAGTTTGAGCACGTAGGCGAAGAGCGCACCGGCGTGCTCCCGGTACAGCGCCCGCATCAGCTCCTCCTCCGGCACCGGCTCTGCCGGTCCGGGGGAGCCGGAGGGGGGAGGTCCGTCCACGGCGGCATCCTGCCGCAGCCGCCGCGCGCGGTCGAGGCCGCGTATCGCCGTTCGGGACGCCGCCGGTCCGGCGGACTCGACCACCACGGGTTCAGGCCCCGCCCGGAACGCGGCCGCGGCCGGCGGGCAGCCGGGCGGGGACAGGGGCGGAGCGGCCGGCGGAGCGGCCGGCGGGCGGCCGGGCGGAGGCGGGCGCCCCGGGTGCGGCGGAGGGTCCGGCGGACGGACCGGTGGTCGTGCGGTGCGCGGGCAGGGCGGTCATGGCGGCTTCCCGTTCGTGCGGTGGTCGCCGCCGCGGCGGCGCTCTCCGACTGATACGCGCCGCACGCCGCGATGTCTCACCCTCCGCGGTGAAGGATCCGGAATCCGGACGGCCGCCCGCGTCCCGGCCCGCGCGGGCCGGGACGGAGCAGCGGAAACCGGGCCCGGTCGGACCGGGCCCGGTTTCCGCGGACGGTTCGGCGGCGGACGCCCGAGCGGGCCGGACGCCCGCTCACGCGGGACGTCCGGACCGGCGCGGCCTTCAGTGGAAGGTGTGCTCCTCGGCCGGGAACGCCCCGCCGACGACCTCGCCGGCGAACTCCTTCGCGGCGTCCCCGAGGGTCTGCCGCAGGTTCGCGTACTGCTTGGTGAAGCGCGGCACCTTCCCGCTGGTCATCCCCGCCATGTCGGTCCACACCAGGACCTGCGCGTCGGTGTCGGGGCCGGCGCCGATGCCGATGGTCGGGACGTGCAGCGAACGGGTGACCTCGGCCGCGACCTCGGCCGGCACCAGCTCCAGGACCACGGCGAAGGCACCCGCCTCCTGGGCGGCCTTGGCGTCGCGGACCAGCCGGTGGGCGGCCTCGTCGCCGCGGCCCTGGACGCGGTAGCCCAGGGTGTTCACGGACTGCGGGGTCAGCCCCAGGTGGGACATCACCGGGATGCCGGCCTGGACCAGCGCCTCGGTCTGGGCGAGCGAGCGCTCGCCGCCCTCCAGCTTGACCGCCCCGACCCCGGCCTCCTTGACCAGCCGGGTGGCGCTGCGCAGCGCCTGGACGGGGCCTTCCTGGTACGAGCCGAAGGTCAGGTCGCCGACGATCAGCGCCCGGCTGGTGCCGCGGACCACCGCGGCCGACAGCATCGCCATGTGGTCCAGGGTGACCGGGACCGTGGTGTCGAAGCCGAGGTGACAGTTGCCCATCGAGTCCCCGACCAGCAGCACCGGGATCCCGGCCTCGTCGAAGACCGACGCGGTCATCGCGTCGTACGCGGTGAGCATCGGCCACTTCTCGCCGCGCTCCTTGGCGGCGGCCAGGTCGTGCACGGTGACCCTGCGGTTGCGGGAGCCGCCGTACAGCGCTTTGGGGTTGTCGCCCTGGGCACCGCTCGACGGTTTCTGGGCAGCCTGAAGTTGCGTCATGGTGACGAGCTCCTTCACGTCATCTCGAGGCGCCCTGACGGCGTCCCCGGACCTCTTCCATGCTGGCACGGGTGGCCGGGTCCCGAAAGAGCAGGGGGGCGAGACGGGGGGCACAGCGCTGCCGGCGTGCGGTGACGCGGCGCCCGCGGCCCCGTGCCGGGATCCGGGGCGGTGGCGGCGGGCCGGGACGGCCGCGCAGGCTTTACCCGGGCTTTGCGATACGAGACGGGTTCGTATCGTAATTCGGCTTACGCTGGCGGGTATGGCAGCGACATCCGCGACACCGATAGCGACCGTGCCCGAGGCGATCCATCGCCGGCGCTGGGCGATCCTCGCCGTACTCCTGTTCAGCCTCCTCGTGGTGGTGCTGGACAACTCGATCCTGAACGTGGCGATGAAGACCATCGCCCAGCCGTCCCCGAAGGGCCTGGGAGCCACCCAGAGCCAGCTGGAGTGGGCGATCAACTCCTACACGCTGGTCTTCGCGGGGCTGCTGTTCACCGCGGGGCTGCTCGGCGACCGCCTCGGCCGCAAGAAGGTGCTGCTGTTCGGCATGGTCGTCTTCGGCGCCGGCTCCGCGCTGTCGGCCTTCGCCGGCTCGGCGGGCGAACTGATCACCTACCGCGGGGTGATGGGCCTGGGCGGCGCCTTCATCATGCCCGCCACCCTGGCCATCATCATGAACGTCTTCGAGCGCCACGAGCAGCCGCGGGCCATCGGCATCTGGGCCGGCGTCGTGGGCCTGGCCATCGCGATCGGCCCGATCACCGGCGGCCTGCTGCTCCAGCACTTCTGGTGGGGCTCGGTCTTCCTGGTCAACGTGCCGATCGTGATCGCCGGCCTGGTCGCGATGTTCCTGATCGTGCCCGACTCCAAGGACCCGCGGCCGGGACGCCTCGACCCGGTGGGCGTGCTGACCTCCATCGCCGGTCTCGTCCTGCTGATCTACGGCATCATCAAGGGCGGCCAGTACGGCGACTTCACCCGGCCCGAGGTGTGGGCCACCGTCCTGGCCGGCCTGATCGTGCTCGGCGGCTTCGTCTGGTACGAGGCGCGCATCGACCACCCCGCCCTGGACGTGGGCTACTTCAAGAAGCGGCAGTTCTCCGCCTCGGTCGCGGCGATCGGCCTGGTCTTCTTCGCGCTCATGGGCGTGACGTTCTTCATCGTCTTCTACACCCAGTCCGTGCGCGGCTACAGCGCCCTGCAGTCCGGTCTGCTGCTGCTCCCGCTGGCCGCCGCGCAGATGGTGTTCGCCCCGCGGGCCCGGCTGCTCGTCGACCGGTTCGGCGCGCGCCTGGTGTGCACGGCCGGCATGGCCCTGACCGGCCTGTCCTTCCTCGGCTTCCTGATGCTCGGCCAGTCCACCCCGATCTGGGTGCTGGAGGTGCTGTTCTTCCTGATGGGCACCGCCATGGCGCACGTGATGCCGCCGGCCACGGTGATGATCATGTCGTCGCTGCCGCGCGAGAAGGCGGGTTCCGGTTCCGCGGTGAACAACACCTTCCGCCAGGTCGGCGGCGCCCTGGGCGTGGCCGTGCTGGGCTCCCTGATGTCGACGCTCTACCGCAACGGCGTCAAGGACCACCTGGGCAGCGTGCCGGCGCCCGCGCGGCACTCCGCCGCCGAGTCGATCGAGGCTACGCTGGGGATCGCGGAGAAGATGGGCCCCCGGGGCCAGGCCCTGGTCCAGCCGGCGAACGACGCGTTCCTGCACGCGATGCACATCACGGCCGCCGCCTCCGCGGGCGTCGCGCTGTTCGGCGCGCTGGTCGCGCTGGTGTTCCTGCCGGCCAAGGAGGCCCCGGCCACCGCCCCCGGCGGCGGTTCCGAGGAGCTGGAGATGGTGGGTGCGGAGCAGTGACGACGGTGGGTGTCCAGCAGTGACCACGACGGATCCGGACACCGCGGCCGAGCCCGCGCGCCCCTGCGCCGCACGCCGCGGGCGGCCGCGGGACACCGCGGTCGACGGAGCCGTCACCGACGCCGTGCTGCGGCTGGTGGGCGAGGGTGCCAACCTGGCGGAGCTGACGATGGAGGGCATCGCCCGCGCCGCCGGCGTCGGCAAGGCCACCGTCTACCGCCGCTGGCCGAACAAGGACGCCCTGCTGCTCGACGTCGTCGCCGTGATCGACGCCCCGCCGCCGGCCGACGGCGCCGTCGGTACCGGCGACTTCCGCGCGGACCTGATCGCCGCCGTCGACTACATCCGGCGGCGCGGCCTGGCCAAGCGCGAGTCGGCGCTGATGCGGTCGATGCTGGCGCAGGTGCAGAGCAACACCGTGCTGTGGCGGCGCTACCACGACACCGTCATCGCGGCCCGCCGCCAGATGATGGTGGACCTGCTGGAGCGCGGCATCGCCTCGGGCCACATCCGCAAGGAACTGGGCGCGGACCTGGAGCTGCTGGCCGACCTGGTGTCCGGCCCGGTGCTGGCCAGGGCCACCCTGCGGCCGGAGGCACCGCTGCCCGACGACCTGGCGGAACGGGTCGTCGACACGCTGCTGGAAGGGATCCGGCCGCGCGACTGAGCGGCCACCGGCCCCGCCGGGCGTTGTGTGCCCGTCCTGTCACAGTCCCACCCGAACGCACCACACCGCGGAACCCGCCGCCCCCCGCCACCCGTCGCTCCTCATGACGACCCCGTAGGGTCGGCAGAGCACCCGGCACGGCAGCGAGGTTCATCGATGACCCAGGCGCACAGCAGCACGGACGCAACCGAGGACGACGGCACCGAGCCGTACCCCGGGGCCGCGTCCGGGGTGCGCGGCCGGTTCACGGCGGGATTCCTGCGGTGGTGGCGGCCGCGGGGCATGTGGCGGCGCGGCACGGTCACCGCGGCGGTCGCCGTCCTCCTGGCGTTCCTGCTGTTCCTGCACGCCGACGTGCCCAACCGGATAGGGAACCTCGGCAGCCTGCTGGAGACGTTCCTGCCGTGGCTGGGCCTGTTGGTGCCGGTGCTGCTGGCCGTGGCGGTGGTCCGCCGGTCGGCGACCGCGCTGATCGCGGTGCTGCTGCCGGCCGTGGTGTGGATCAACCTGTTCGGCGGGCTGATCGGCGGCAAGTCCAAGCCGGGTGGCGACCTGACGGTGCTCACCCACAACGTCAACGCCGGCAACCCCGATCCCGACGGCACCGCCCGCGACCTGATCGCCGCCCGCGCCGACATCGTCGCGCTGGAGGAGCTGCCGGACAGTGAACAGGCCCGGTACGCACGGGATTTGGCCGTCGCCTACCCGTACCACTCGCTGCAGGGCACGGTCGGCCTGTGGAGCAAGTACCCGATGCACGGCGTGCGTCCGGTGGACATCAAGATGGGCTGGACCCGGGCGATGCGGGCCGCGGTGAGCACGCCGCACGGCCAGGTGGCGGTGTACGTGGCCCATCTCCCGTCGGTGCGGGTCAAGTTCGACGCCGGCTTCACCGCGGGCCAGCGGGACCAGGCCGCCGAGGCGCTCGGCCAGGCCATAGCGTCCGAGCCGCTGGAGAGCGTGGTGCTGCTCGGCGACCTCAACGGCACGATGAACGACCGGGCGCTGGCGTCCGTCACCTCGCAGATGCGGTCCACGCAGGGCGCGGCGGGGAACGGCTTCGGGTTCAGCTGGCCGGCGTCGTTCCCCATGGCCCGGATCGACCAGATCCTGGTCAGGGGCGTCGACCCGCGGTCGTCGTGGACCCTGCCGAAGACGGGCAGCGACCATCTTCCGGTCGCCGCCCGCCTCCAACTGCCGTAAGCCGTCCCGCGCTTGGCCTGCGCGGGGCGGGTGGTGCGGTCGTCCTACGCGAGGTGCTCGCCCTCGCGCCAGCGGTTGGTGATGGGCAGGCGCCGGTCCTTGCCGAAGCCCTTCGCCGAGATCTTCGTGCCCGGCGGGTACTGGCGGCGCTTGTACTCGGCGCTGTCGGTGAGCTTGAGGATCCGCGTCACCAGCTCCGCGGGGTGGCCGGCCGCGATGATCTCCTCGCGGCCCTGGTCCCGGTCGACGTACAGCTCCAGCACGCGGTCCAGCACGTCGTAGTCGGGCAGCGAGTCGGTGTCGACCTGGCCCGGGCGCAGTTCGGCGCTCGGCGGCTTGGCGATGGAGTTCTCCGGGATCGGCGGGATCTCGCCGCGGGCCTCGGCGTCGGCGTTGCGCCAGCGGGCCAGCCGGAAGACCGTCGTCTTGTAGACGTCCTTGATCGGACCGTAGGCGCCCACCGAGTCGCCGTACAGCGTGGAGTAACCCACCGCCAGCTCGCTCTTGTTGCCCGGCGCGAGCACGATGTGGCCCTCCTGGTTGGAGATGGCCATCAGCGTCACGCCGCGCAGCCGGGACTGCAGGTTCTCCTCGGCAAGGCCGGTGAGCCCGAGCGACTCCATGTACGCGTCGAACATCGGGGCGATCGGGACGGTGCGCAGGTGCAGGCCGGTGCGGCGGGCGAGTTCGGCCGCGTCGCCCTTGGAGTGGTCCGAGGAGTACGCGGACGGCATCGACACGCCGAACACGTTCTCCGCGCCCAGCGCGTCGCAGGCGATGGCGGCGACCAGCGCGGAGTCGATGCCGCCGGACAGGCCGATCAGCACCGAACGGAACCCGTTCTTCGCCACGTAGGCGCGCAGCCCGGTGACCAGCGCGGCGTACACCTCGGCGTCGTCGCTCAGGTGCTCGGTCTCGGTGCCGGTGAACTCCGGGGTGTACGGCGCGACCGGCTCCGCCGACAGCGTCACATGGCGGATCTCCAGGCCGTCGTCCACCCGCCCCGACGGCACGGCGTCCGGCGCGGCCGGCAGGTCGAGGTCCAGCAGCACGCACTGCTCGACGAACTGCGGGGCCCGCGCGATGACGTCGCCGCGCTCGGAGACCACGATGGTGTCGCCGTCGAAGACCAGCTCGTCCTGGCCGCCGACCATCGCCAGGTACGCCAGCGTGCAGCCGGCCTCCTGCGCGCGCTTGCGGCACAGTTCCAGCCGGGTGTCGTCCTTGTCGCGCTCGTACGGCGAGGCGTTGACGGACAGCAGCAGGCCGGCGCCGGCCGAGCGGGCGGCCGGCACCCGGCCGCCGTCCTGCCACAGGTCCTCGCAGATGGCCAGGGCCACGTCGACGCCGCGGACCCGGACCACCGGCATGGTGTCGCCGGGCACGAAGTAGCGGAACTCGTCGAAGACGCCGTAGTTGGGGAGGTGGTGCTTGGCGAAGCGCAGCGCGACGCGGCCGCCGTGCAGCACCGCCGCGCAGTTCTGCGGGGCGCCGGCCGGCTGCCCGTACTTGGGCTGGGCGTTCTCGCTGCGGCCGAGGTAGCCGACGACGACCGGCAGGTCGCCCAGGCCCTCCTCGTCGAGCCGGCGGGCCAGCTCCACGAGGGCGGCCCGGCTGGCCTCCACGAAGGAGGACCGCAGCGCGAGGTCCTCCACCGGGTAGCCGGTGAGCATCATCTCCGGGAACGCCACGAGGTGCGCTCCCTGCGCCGCGGCATGCCGGGCCCCGCGCAGCACGGCCTCCGCGTTCCCGTCGATGTCGCCGACAGTCGAGTCGATCTGGTTCAGGGCGATCCGTAGTTGAGGCACGCCCCCAGTGTAATCGTCACTCCGACGCGATGTCGCTGTCGCAAC
>Ga0131853_10019994_pt1 | contig 12180 bp, 5 predicted proteins | sample TergutLab28metaG_FD_92764 | JGI IMG/M metagenome (GOLD analysis project Ga0131853, IMG submission 92764) | Labiotermes labralis P1 segment gut microbial communities from Petit-Saut dam, French Guiana - Lab288 P1 (version 2) (version 2) | ecosystem: Host-associated > Arthropoda: Insects >...
TAACAACAGAATAGCTGCAACACTGTATTCCCTAGGGACATAGTTTGTCTCAGGAATATAAGTATAAATACCCTGCATGAAGGAGATGATGATGATGATGATAATAATAATAATAATAATAATAATAATCTTACAATAAAAATGCTGCACATGTATAATGTAAAAACGAAAGATATGCCATTAATAGTAGGGGAAAATGAAACCATCCTAACGACATAAAGAAAATTCCTGGGTACCATACCTAGCAAGAATGACATTAAATGTGAAGGTGATAACAAACAATAATGATGATGACGACGATGATAATGATGATAATGCGTTGACACCTGTCGCCCCGATAATTGCGGCAACATGAATGTAGGCCCTGTGAGATGTGTTTGGAAATCTTATTCATATGCAGCGGCGTAACTAGGTATTTTGGCACCCAGGACGAGAAACCACAATGACAACCCGTTACAGAAATTATGAATTTTGACGTTTTGCTGACCGTGCATCTCAGTATATTTATCTCAGTATTTAACCAACTTGATACACAAAATTAGTTTCACAATAAGTTTTATTTCATGCCTCTACATGTTTCGAGTACATGTGCACAAATTTTGTGCATCGAGTTGGTTAAATACTGAGATAAAGAAATTATGAACTTTAAAGGAATTTTGAATTTCCCTTTATTTGGATCATTAACTTAAAATCTCTTGAGTGCTGAAAATCAGTTTAAAAAACATTCAGTTTGCAGCTCCTTGGACTCAGCCGACCGGGGTGGTCACAACACCCCCCCCCCCTCTCTCAAGCTGCACCCCTGTACATACGAAATGACAGATATCATCTACCCGAAGGAATCTTGTATAATGATGCGTGGGATGACTTACCCTTGTTGACAAGAGACCCTGTCCACTGTGGCCCTGTGCGCCCGCGAGCACATGCTGGAATTCCTGGTGGTGGTTGGTACTTCCCCACTGTTGATGGGTTGCTGGTTGACTGGTGCTGCTTGGGGTCACCGTGTGCGTCCTCCTCGCGTGTGCTCTGGTCTGTTGTTTCAGAGCCTTTCGCGCTCTAGCCTCTTTTGGGCTGTACACATAATCTAAAAATCCAGAACATAGAGACAGAATTACATACTTTACATGCGATGATTTCGTAGGCACGTTACATATTTACATGGATGTGCCTGTCACAACTAGGTTTTCTAGGTATACACCCCTTATAAAACAATCCCTGTAAGGGCTTGGACAGGCCCACAGGTTTCTAGGAGGTTAAGGCTCCCAGATTTCCAATCTGCACATGAAGGTGAAACGGTTGTCAGCCCTAGACACCGGCCGCCTTCCTAAAAATATTCCTGGTACTCACATCTCTTAGAGGCTGAGTCGACCCCAGGGCCATAATGAACAATTCCAATGGCAATGAATCGAATCCGCGACCTTCCGGCTGGTAGCACAGTGCCTCAACCAGCTTCGTCACCGTGTGCTAAATACATCGCTCGTAGTAAATTCTGTTTTGTTGATACGCATCTCATCTCCTTTCCTGAGTTTTATATTCTAGGTCTAGGATTTCTTAGTCTGTACATCCTGCGTAACATTTCTTCCTATTTCCCTTCCACGCTCAGTTCTGTTTCATTCAACCGGTTTAGCCACTTACATTTGGTCTTAAGAAGAGTGTTCAATTGAAGTACCGTACCTAGACGCAGGGCAAATTTAAGGGCCTCCAATTTTGTGATACTGAGACCGATGTCTTTGGTTTCGAAATTACCAATATTTATTTGCTGTTTGTAACTTCGTGTAGTGATATGGTCCTATAAATATCTCGCTATCTATGTGCAAACACACTTTTAAATTTTGACCAGTTTATATCTGCCGAATATAGTTATAGACATCCATTATCTGTAACTGAAGAATAAGAACCATCTAGATGCTACTTATTACTTTAGATTATTGTAGCATCTAGTTGGTTCTTATTCTTCAGTTATTCCGATGATGCACGGTCCAACACACATCAAACCCATTATCTATGTCTTTCCAATTTCATACTTGGGCAGAACATCAATTCTCTACAAGAATTATTCTAATGGAAAAATCATTTCAATACCAACCAATTTTGGCCCCAGTAACACTACAGATAAATCCTTGTAAGTGGACATCCCTCTAAACATCCATGCTCTCAGTCTCTGTAATTCACCCTTCGTCTGTGCCAGCTCCTACTGCAAGCGGTCTTCCCCCGTATTGCACCACAAATTACAGTGCACACAAATATGAAAGCAGAAATTCACAAAAGATAAATTTACTTGGTCTAACCTGGCGTATTGTAACAGTTCAGTATGGAACTTGGAAGCTTAGGTTCTCTGCTTCACCTCATTCAATATTATCCTGTAGTCAAAATACAAAATCCTGTGCGGATCAGAACAGTCTCCACCGCAGCAAAACCGATTTTGCAGTGCATCCCTTTGGTGTATGAACTCTCCTGCACTCGATTTCCCTCTGACGGAGGGTCTTACTCGTGGAGTGTCCGAACAGGCACTCTCCGTATCCGTACCGCCATAACAGTTTTTATTTCACAGCAGCACTCGGTATCTTCTAGAATCTTCTTACTTTCTCTATTTGCCGAACAACGTTCAAGGTGCAGTTGCTCTATAAACTATGATTGTCCGTGCTTGGGTAAGGGGTTCAGCGACGCACAGACTGTGACACATTTAGCTTCCTATTAAAGTAACATAATTTGTGATATATAAATAGTTAGAGCATAAAAGATTTAACGCTTATAATATTTAACTCAGTCGCTCGTGCTATTTCTTGTACGTTTATACAATAACTGTGTTTACCAATTTTGAATTTTGAATTAGGTCACCGAAGTATTATTCCAAAGACCTCCGTACCAGTAAATTATTACCCATACCAAGTACAAATTCAATCCAGCTCACTCATCCTGTACGCACTGTCATATACTGACACTGTTCATTTTCACAGTATTTACAAAGATCTTATCAGCAGGAGTCCTAAGGCTGTATCACACAATTTACTGGGACTTGTACCAGGACCTTCGCCTGCCGGCACTCATTTATATAGAAAAATTACCTATGTGGGGAATGCCGCATTTGGCCTTCTTTCTAGTGCCGACAAATACAACGTGTAAGTCCACATTGTGAACAAAGAATGTTAAAATACAAAAGTTAACAAATAAATTCCATACCTCCACACTCCTTCGTTAATTCGTGCGTATGTGTTTATACACATACTATCACATGTATATGTATATACAGGGTGTTCAAAAAGTCTCTGTGCACCTGCCTTCTGTATTGTAATCATCAGGTGCACAGAGACTTTCTGATGACCCTGTGTGTATATGTAAGCCAAGTCTTACGAAGCTGTTTCAAGCGATAACACTTCTGACTTAGGCAGATAAAACAATAGACGGTCAACCAAATTGTTGTAGACGCACCTTTTAATGTCTCAAATGCGCTTTATGTTTCTCCCGTTTTCGTGAAGTCATCGCCAGACACCTCACCGATACTTCTGACACTAATGGCTGATGATGGTTACGGCAATAGGCGGAACGTGTACCACGTTTGACATCAACGGATTAAGTCTAATCACAACTGTCACTGAGGCCCCATTATTTTACTGGCAAATTCACACAGCACAACTGGGGTGTGTCCCACCATAAGAATGGTTCTGACATATCCAAGAGGCGCCAGTTTCGAATTTCAGCAGGGCCAACCGACTGTTCTTTCAGTAATGCAATGGTTTCTCGCAGTATCTCCACACAATTGCTGGGACAGTACCTCCAAGTTGGATTCAACACCGTTCCCTTCCATGCCTTTACCAACATTTTTTTTTCCATAACTCGACGGCCCTTGTGGGCGTAGGCCTCCTCACTCTTGAGGTTTCGAGCTCACACTCAGACACGCCACGCTCGGTAGGACTCCTTCGGACGAGTGATCGACCCGTCGCAGAGACATCTTCGTTACAACACTCATGCACGAGAGACGGACGTCCACGTCCCCAACGGGATTCGAACCGCGTGGCCGCTACTGTTGAGTAATAATCCAACTATTGGCTGCCGTATTGAGCGGGAAACTTAAGTGCATTGCTAATTAAACGACAAATGAATGCGTTGTTAAAAAAAATCATTTTTATCAGTTGGTACATACGCAGGACCTTCTCATCACTTTGCTGTCCGTTTCGTGTCTTCATACCATTTACGTTGCGTCAGGTCGCTTATTCCAATTACATTATGTTATATGTAGGCAGCTCTTTCGAAAAGTAATTATATCCTACCATACGAACTGCTCTTATTGCAACCATTTCTGACGCCCTTATTTAACCCTCAAACTGCCAGTGGTTAATACTAATGTAGGTATAGGCCAGTTGAAGTGTGATGGCACACGCGCAGAAACCAGTTTTCGTCTTTCGGCGAAACGGACGAGTCCATTTAAATCGGCAGGGGGCGTGAGTACAGTCGACTACTGGCAGCCGAGGTGTGCGCATCAGTGGTAGTAATGCTGGATACACCATGTTCCGAGGTAGTGTGAAGGGTACTGGCAACCCACTCCATTCGCCAGTTTCCCCTTCACTTCCCCTCCCATGTGTTACCGTGTGCCATCACATTTCAACTGGAGTCTACCACCTTATGTATCATTAGGGAATTGTATTGTGTTCACAGAGTGTGCTAATGATTTCAGTGTGATTGTGAGAATAAACAGCTATTATCTGCATATACTGTTTATCGAACTGTTTTTCCTAATTAATGTAGAATGTTTTCTGCGCGGTACGAAACGAATTTTTATATATCAATTTAGAAAAATTCTTGTCTTCACACAGTTCAATACGACAAGCAATGTATGTTAAAACGCATCAACTTTTGCCGTGGAAATTCAATAAGTACTACATGTTCTGATTATGTGTTTGCAGCCTTAGTTACCAAGCATGGAATGCGCATGCGCCATTATTACTATATTGTCATCCGTGAGCTGTCTGCCTCTAGCACATTTTTCCACATTATCTCCTAACGGCAGGTTTTATGGGGGAGGGGGTTATAGAACATAAAATTAGCATTTTAATGTTTTCTACAACTCTGAAACATTTCTCATTCTGAGAAGAATTTAGCGAAGTATTATCACAAATGTACGTAGATCTTCATGTTAAGTACCTGTTATTCTTGTCAGATTTTCTCCACAGATTTTCGAGAAGTACTGATCTATTAGAAATCCTTTCAATGAGAGCCGAATTGTTCGGGGTGAGGGGGGGGGGGACAGAGATACGGACAGGCTGACATGACGAAGCTGATAGTCGTTTTTCGCAGTTATGCGCACGCCCCTACCAATGGGTCCATTAGCCTGACATTTGTCTCAGAAATGAAATAGAGAACAGCTGAGCGAATTTTTTGATGAAATCTGACACCATATATGCATACTAAGCTTCTCCGCACATTTCGGTTCTGTTTACAGTCCGCACTTCGAAAGCAGGCATGTCAGCTTTTCTACGCATATCTCGAGTGTGCTTGGCCTCACCGTGACTAGATCGGTGTGTCGTCGGCTAATCACCGACGAGGCTCGGAGTTTATGCGAGGTCAGTCGATCTGGGATTTGTGGTGTACAAAGTGGCACTTGAACTGGTCCCCCCCCCCTGTCAGTATCATTCCATCAATATTGTATTATCTTTCATACATCTTGCACTGACGTCTTGTAGTGTTTGCAATTGTTATATATGAATTCGTTGAAATTTGCAATTTCAGTTTAACGATGTTATAAAAATTTCGAACAGGAGTTTTATAGGTAATGTAAACACATTTTTTGACCTCTTTCCCCCCCCCCCCATATATATATACACATATGTGTATGTGTGTGTGTATTTGTGTCTTCGCTTTTCCAAATGGTTACTCCAAATAAAATATGTCGTATTTTCTTATAATTCGATAAGTGTTGGAGTGATTTCAGTGCAATCGTATGCTGTAGATACCGACACATTTGTGGTACTGCTTCATATTTCATAAGGATCGGCTGTGTGTCAAAGTCTCTTTATTAATTCGCCTAAGATTTGATGCATGCCCATCCTTGTACCTCTCATCTGGATTTTGTTAAGCTGTTTGTAAGAGAGGATGAAATACTGATTTTACAAATCAAAATCGGACGCAACAGCCTAGAAAACGCATCAGAATTTTTTATTTTTCTCTTTGATTTTCTAAAATGTCTAACAAACACAAATGTTTCTTACTTTGATGTACAGTGTTCAGCAGATATAATATTATTAAAAATCACGTATGTTGTGGCTCAGTACACATACTTTACACAGGGGCTTGTTACTTTCAAAATGTCAGGTTTACTTAGTTACTTACTCCATGGAGCAGAGCCCTGCTTGAGAAGCCAACAGGTTCTCAGCTAGTCAAGAAATTCCCCGCATTTTGTGGAACACGAATGTTCATTACCGCATTCACAAGTGTCTGCTACCTGTCCGTATCCTGAGCCAGATAACCCTCCCCCCCCCAATAGAAAAAGGGAATGCCTTTGTTGTGCCAATTTTACGAATCCCACGTATCCTCAGGACAATTGTGTCCAGAGTTATTATACATTATTTTACCAATTTCGGATAATAATTGTGGAACATACGGACAGAAATTCATTACGCACAAAGTAACATATGGCTTTCATTGTGCCGATTTTAGTATCAAGGCGTATACATCTTATTGTGCTGTACTACAAATCGGAAGGTCGCTGGTTCGATTCCAGATGGTGTCATTGGAATTTTTCATTGACATTATCCTTCCTATCGCACTATGGCCTTGGGGTCGACGCAGCCTCTAACAGAAATGAGTACCAGGAGTATATTTCCTGGGGATAAAGGTGGTCGGTGCATAAGGCTGACAACCTGACCACCATTCTGGGTCATTGTCACGTAATCTGGGAACCTTAACTTCCTGGAACCCTCTGGACACCTCGGGCCTATAATGGGACTGATACATCTTATTACTTTTCATAAGCGTAAACATTGTTTAATTGTTCCACTTACGTTGCTTGCAACATGTCAGCTGTTTGCCGAAGTTAACAAGACATGACAACAGAAGTTACTACAGAATAAGTGTCTTCAATCAGGCTAGGATCGAGACCCCCAAAATTCCTTCTCAATAACCCTACTACCTTCGCGTGTTTTTCGAAGTTACGCCTATATGATTTCGGAATTTAATAAGGAGCTTATTAAATAAATGACCGCTTAAATGGTAATTAATTAAGTTTTAAAAAACAAATACGGAATAATTATTTCCGTTTGAAAGTTACTATTGTCTTGGTCTTTCGAACTGACCTACATGACAGGGTCTGCAGTGCGTGGATGAAACGTGTCGGAACAAGAGATCATAAAAGCAGTTTCGTTAGTTTAATAATTTGGTGAATCAAAGAAACACTAGTTTGACCGGCAAAATTATGTGGAACAGAGTCGTATCTGGACAGTCCTAGTCGCTTGTCTTGTCAAAAAAATCTCACATTTGATTCATCCCTAATATCAGTCGTCATCTTCTAAATAGTGATCCTGTGTTAACTTTTTCCACTTTAATATTATTATGTTTACACGTCTCTGCCTTTCAAGCGTACTTTACTTTTACGTTTAACCTTGTAGCCGATCGTTTTTAGTGTAGTTATTTATTAGGATTGCTGGCGTCAGTTACGGACGGTTCATGGCATGCGTTGTAAGTTAATCTGTCAACGTGTATTCAGAACGGTTGGTGATAGGAGGGGAGAGATTTAAATGAGAAAACGTTAGGAGCTGATAACGGACGCTAGCAGTCCAGTAAGGAAGTCAGTCGGGTACGAGTGTCGTGTACGTGGGTGTACAAGTGACTGTGTTATTGTAATAAATATGATTTAGTTGTTTAACTTGATACAGCGCGCCTTTTTTCACTTTAACAACAATAAATCGAGTAAATAAAACAACAAGTAACAAAGAAATAAATACAACTATATGTGATTCGGCGAACCACATCCGTTTCCCGAAAGAGGATCACCTACCAATATGAGAACGTCCGGACAACAAAGTTACAAAGGGTGATCGTGCAGAACGGGGAATTTTTTACACGTACTTCTCCCGGCAAAGTATTTGTTCCGTCCGTCTTATCGCATTTTGTTTCCTGTCTAAATAATATTTAGCGAAGAGAACTGGGTATGTGAAGTGTGTAAGTGAAGGATCCTACATCAGCGAGCAAACCTCTGGGCATTCGTAACGCATGAGAGGTCTTACATTAATTCGGACGCTGAAAGCTCCTGTTTACCCCATGTGCAGGCGTTCTTGACGCAAAAGGCCTTTTTTAGAAGCTGATGTGTGTCTCAATCCATCCACCCATCCACACATAGAAACAGACACAGTGTAGGCGCATCGGTTGTGCAATCGCGCGTTGAGATTTCAGCGAGCCGATTCAGAGTTACGCACTATCGTAGTGAAGGTGTTTGTCTGGGTTTTACTCGAGAACCAAATACGATACGTACTTCACATTTCACAAGTCTACACGTGTCCACCATGTTCGTATTACCTCTTGTAATGATTCTTATTTGATATTCTTCTTTGTAGTCAGGGTTCGAACCCCGGTGGATGTCAAGAGACCTTCAGTTCTCCGCACCCGTCCTGTCCGGTCGTGGGGCCCACCCAGTCCCTTGTACAATTGATACCCACTCTTTTCTGGGGGGTAAAGGGTTCGAGGTGTGGCGCTGACCACCCACCCCCATCCATTGTCGAGATTAAAGAATGAGTACAGGTATATCTCTGGTTCCCCTCTGTGCTTGGATTGGCATGTCGAGGGGCGACTTTAATTCTTCTTGGTAGTGGCCCGTCGTTAAATAACCTGAAGTGACGGTTCTTACATTTTTGGAAGTCTCAAATAAACACAATAAAGATTACGTATTATTTTAATTTGTGGGCCCGGTAGCTCAGTCGGTATAGCGAGTGAGCTACAGGATGGACGGTCCGGGATCGAATCCCGGTGGGGACGAGATTTTCCACCCGTCCAGACCGGCCCTGGAGCCCATCCATCCTCCTGTAAAATGGGTACCGGTTCTTTACCGGGGGTAAAGTGCGGCCGGGGCGTGACGCTGACCCCTCACCCCCTTCTAGTGTCGCTGTCATGGAAGAGTAGAGCTGTACCTCTACCCACCCTCTGGGCCACACCGGGCCTGTAACATGCTACCACAGCACCAAATTAATTATAACGATGTAAATCACCGAGTGTTTTAAACTGTAACTTTAGCAAGGAACTAAGTAATCTCCCTGAGGATGATCTTATGATCGAAACGTGTAGGAGCGTTTTAAATGCTTTAATATGAATTTTAGATTATTAAAGACTATATATGTGTGCATTTGTTGGTGTGTTACTTGAATTTGATAAAACTATTTTTTCCCCGAATTGTCCTTTTGTAATTACTCGGTCGCTTACATTAAAAAATCAGTAATTATGACCTCGCAGATGATGCTAAAAAACAAATGGGGTAATTCTGTTTTCATTGCCGTCAATTCACTGACGTCTGCCCCTGGGCTGTCAACATGGTATAACTCTTAAATAGAAAGAGACTTTCCATGAAAACTGTCAGTAATCCATTCATTAATTAAGTACACGTATCTGTTAAAATTAATTGCCGGCGAAAAGTATGGCATATTTTAGAATTCGTTTTGTAAACGGAGGGCCCCGAAACCAGTTTAAACCATACAAGCCTCTTTTCCTTATCAGCACCTTGTGACAAGCTTTACAGTATTTCCAGGTTAAACAATTAACGTAGCTATAGCTAATGGAAGCAACATGACAGCAGCGTAAGTGATCTGTCGTATATCTATTTATAAAAGGCGTTTACCTTGTACCTTGTCGATACTAAGTACAGAACTAGCTTATATTGATTTTACATTGTGTCATGTGCTGACAGACTTGATGAGCGGTGTGCAGCTCGACAAAGTATGTACAAAATTATAATAGAGCATGCAATATTCTTGATCGTTTTATGATTATAAAAATCGAATTTCGGCCCCTCCATCTTGATTAATATGATTTTAATACAAAGAATGATGATGGTTAGATGAGTTCAGTGTTCGCGCATAATGCACAGGACATTTATAAACACGGAAGGTGCTCATGATGCTGCTGTGTAAGGTGTAACGCACGACTATGTAGAGTGTGCTGTGTTCTACCTTCAAGATTGAGGCACCAGATTCCTCCGAAAAGTGGTAAATCTTCACCAAAGTACACTCATCTTCTTGAGAATATCGAATTTCATATTTCATTTGCAGAGGGATAGGCTGTACCCACAATTGTTGATTACAGACAGCTTTTGAGAAGTGATTGGAGCAAAAAAGTGTGGATATGGGTTTATATTACCATATGCATAAGGGTAGATCTGGTACAAATTATTTACCATAAATATTTTTGTGTTAATTGGCAGTAACAGTAATGATGTCTATATATTTTTTTTCGCTTAGCTTACATCATTTTCATCACGAAGAAACTTTAAGAACAACTTAAACAACAAATACAATAAGATCGATGACAGATGTTTCCTAAAAAATACTTTATTCGCACATGCCCAAATTAATTTTTTTAACTCATGGTTCAGTGCATCGTGATTCAATGTTAATAAAAATACAACCAGATGCAACAATATGTAAATATTTATTTACTGCAAAGTCACTCTACATGCTTCGGGTGTCACAGCACCCATCATCAGGAGTAATAAAAACTGTAACCGCAGCCTCCGGTACAGGTCAAAATACTGGTACAGCTACTTCCCTCCAACCTGGCCTGGCCGCGTTGGAGGGAAGTAGCTGTACCGGAGGCCGCGGTTACAGTTTTTAGTACTCCTGATGATGGGTGCTGTGACACCCGAAACATGTAGAGTGACTTTGCCCAAATTAACTTTCGGAAATTCGGGGATGTTCCTCATATGTAGGTTTTTATCCTTCTTATCTCACAGAGAACTTCCTGAAAGGAAAATTTGGAGAAAAGGAACATACTTAAAATGAATGTACTAAATACATAAAAAATAGAATATATTAGAGTATGATGTAAATGCTGAATAAATTTCTTGATCACCTCTATAAGGGACGGACATAAATTACGAAGCTGAATGTGCTGAAAACATTAAGCCCTTCGGCATGAAGGTACTTACGGGGCAGCATATAGCTTAGAACATCAAAAGAACTAAACAAGGAAAGAAGCAAATTTGTAATTTTATAAAGTGAAAGTATTCTATTACATCTGTACGGAAATGAAATTTGTCTGTGCAATTCAAACATTGGTAGGCTATCTGGCAAGAAAGGGCGATATTAAAATGTGAGTAGCTAAGCATGCATTAAATACATAGAGCAGGAGATTGAAGGGAAACATTTTTCTTCAGCATACACTGAGTGGGTAATGGCACACTCCAAAAAGTGCACCTTGTTACAAACCAAAAAGACCCTATTGCTAGAGGGAAAATATTCAGAAAAAATGGTCGCGAAGTAAAGCATAGAATGTAACTTAAGAAGTAAAGCACAGAATTACCCTACGAAGTAAAAAAGGTAAAGTGATTCCATTACAGGCCCGATGTGGCCCAGAGGGGGGGTAGAGGTATAGCTCTACTATTCCATGACCGCGGCACTAGAAGGGAGTGAGTGGTCAGCAGCACGCACCGGGCGCACTTTACCCCCGGGAAAGACCAGTTACCCATTTTAAAGGAGGCTGGGTGGGCCCCAGGGCCGGTCTGGACTGGCGAAAAATCTCGTCCTCACCGGGATTCGATCCCGAACCGACCAGCCCGTAGTTAGTCGCTATACCGACTGAGCTACCGGGCCCAAACCCTACGAAGTAAAATACAGAATTTGTCCTACGAAGTAAAGTATAGTACAGCAGTAAAACAGCGTGAAACATTTGCTTTATTTCAAAGGAATCGTGTTAAATTAAACGTGTATTCATGGTGGAATATATTTATAATTATTTTGATCCACCTAGGGTTTTATTCACGCAGTTTTTTTTTTATTTTGCTGTAACATTAAACATACATTTAAAAAATCAGATTAAATAGTAAGAAGTAGGTTATGAAGCCGACAGTAATTTAGTGTTTGTTGACCGTAATAATATAATGAAAACATGTATTAATCAACAAACATAATGAAGGTAATTTTAAAAAATAGCTTTCTCTCTCTCTCTCTCTCTCTATGTCTCGATATATATATATATATATATATATATATA
>Ga0131853_10019996_pt1 | contig 12179 bp, 11 predicted proteins | sample TergutLab28metaG_FD_92764 | JGI IMG/M metagenome (GOLD analysis project Ga0131853, IMG submission 92764) | Labiotermes labralis P1 segment gut microbial communities from Petit-Saut dam, French Guiana - Lab288 P1 (version 2) (version 2) | ecosystem: Host-associated > Arthropoda: Insects >...
AGACAAATGGTACACACACATGCCCAAGCCAGTGTGTGAAGAGGGAGATGTTACAGTGTTGTGGAATCAAGCAGTACATACAGACAGAAAAGTTACAGCAAATAGGCCAGATATAATAATTAAGAACAAAAAAGAGAAAACATGCACACTGATAGATGTGGCAATACCCGTAGACAGAAATGTTGTGCAAAAGGAAGCGGAAAAGAAGTTAAAATACAAGACTTTGTGTATAGAGATACAACGAATGTGGAACCTCAAATGTACGATTGTACCAGTAATAAATGGAGCACCAGAATAGTAACGAGAAGTTTAAAGAAAAATTTGGAAACTATACCAGGGAAACACTCGATAGATTCACTACAAAAGACAGCTATACTTGGAACATCACACATAATATGGAAAGTACTGCAATGTGAAGCTTGAAGCCTGAGCGGTGGGGATCACAGCTGGTTCAAGAGAAGTACCAGGAAGAAATGCCTGTGACAGGAGACATACATATTGTATAATAATAATATATGTATAATCCCTAAATCACATTTCTGATAATCTGCATATTGTTAAGTTCTAAGTGGTTGGTACCAACAAAAAGAATATGCCACAATTAAAGCAATCAAGAAAACTATACCTGTCTTACTCTTCCCAGTATTAGGCCTAGTTGTCCTAATCTCCTATCTACAGCCTCTCTTCACACTTAAAAAATAAAATTTTGTAAGCACTTCACTTCTCACCATGAGTGCTACACATACTACACATTTCATCCTCCTAGACTTTATAACCCCAATGCTAGTTGCTGAGCAGCACATAGTGTGAACCTCCTCACCAAACACTTTTTTACAGCCTGCTGTTACTTCCTGTGTTTTAGGTTCAAAAATGTTCTTCTTGGCACCCTGTTGTGTAACACCTTCAATACAGGTTTCAGATTTCCATAACAATCAACATTTACGTTGTATTTTTCTGGCTTATAATACCAAGTAGTCATGCCAAGTATTATGGAATTTTCATAGGGCAGAAGATTTCTCCAAAGCATTTCTGGCTACAAAGTATCCAAGAACACAACTGAAAGCATCACTTATCTCCTACTTCCAAGGTGAGAAACCAAGTTTTCTACCCATACACAACAGGTGAAATTACAATTCTGCACAATTTATTCTGTTTTTAGATAACAAATGGAACAACAAAAGCTTCTGCAGTGAATGGTAACAGCCATTACCAAAATTACAATCTGCTCTTAATTTCTCCATGAATGTAATTTTGACTAATTATAGTCATGTCAAAAGCTACCTGACTCCTAAATACCACACTTCCAATATGCTTTTATTTACAGGAACACATCTTTCTGAAATTACTCTTCAACTTTTCTTTACCTACATTACTTTTACACATTTATTCAACTATACAGCAGAAGTGTGGGATACAGTACAGCCCAATTAACAAACTAATCAGTCACCCTTCACACCTAAAAAAAAGAAACAATAACTTAGGAAAGTTAAGTCTCATGCATCTGTAATGAGAAATAAGGCACCTGCAATTTAATGTTTAAAGACAGCTTGACTGCCTTTTCATATGCTTCCTGCATATTCTGCTTTGCTGCTTCAGCTGCACCAGCTGCTGCATTCATAATAGCCTTCTGTGCTTGTTGAAAGGAATTTAGAAATTTCTACAAAAGAACAGGAAAAAGTAAAAATTATTGTACTTGGCCAAGCGTTATTCATTTTATAGCATAGTTTATGGCAATAAAGAAGAAGAACAAGAACAGTTTTCAATCCAGAACAAGTATATTCTTTATTAACACAACAACATGTTTCAGCTAAACACAACACAACACAACACATTGCATATTACCTTTTTAAATTCTCTTTTGCTAATCTACACCCATGGTGTTTTCAGTCAATAAAACCATAAAATAATCTGTCAATGTAACATATATTGAAAATAATGTCAATAGTTCCTAATAGTATTTACAGTGTATGTTGTGTTGACTGATGATGTCTTGGTGTTATTTTTAAGTTACTCTATTTTATGAAGATGACTGATGTTTAGCCAAAACATTTTGCTATGTTAGTAAAGAAAATAGTTGAGGTATAGTGAGAACTGTTACTGTTCTTATTCAATAAAATACACAATGGGATGAATAATATAAAGATAACTACAGATGAACCTGAAATGGTAGTCATCACTCACATAAAAAACAACACTGTCTGTCAACATGCACCCAAATGTTTGAAGACACACCAAATTTGATTTTTTGCTACTGATAATTCCTTCCAATATTATGCAGTCTGTACCTTGTATGTTCCTGATATTAAATATGTAAAATTTCCCTCATACCCCAGAATATTATTACAATCACACTTAATGTAAAACTGATTCTGCATGCTGTATTAGTATGTAAAACATGTATCAATTTAGTGAATGTACAGTTTCCACAAAATATGCATAAGGTAGGGCAGTCTACTAACATGGTTTTTATCTGATCTTCCTCTCATACAAAGAAAACACAGTCTCATAGAATTTCATCCTGTATGTGATGCCATTTCAATGCAGTTTCAAAAGAAAGAAGTGAAGAAAAATGGAAAATGTTTCACAGATATTTTCTGCTCCAGAGTTATCAGTTAGCTGAAGAGAACTTTTTACTAACCAGCAAACAGGACAAATTGAAACACCCAATTAACAAAGTGATGACAATTCCTACACAGGCCTCAGAAATGAGACAGAAGGAACAACAGATTACAAATAAAGGCACATCTTTTTTTAATATACAAGCACTGCCTTGTTACATAAATGCACAACTCAGCACCAATATCAAGTGATCAGGTCAAGTGCAAAACAAAACAATGCTGAAATGTACCATACCTCAGTTACAGTAACATAACAGCTGTGACAGTGTAGTGTTATCCTGCCCAGGATTCATACACAGTTATTGATTCCCTGGTTGAAGCAAGGCTTCAACATATTCTTCACCACAGAATTTAATTCATAAGTAACACATTAAATCATTCTTGCAGAAGGTGATAAAAAGATATTTGGAAGACTTAGTATCTAAATGGGGACTTTACAGGAGCAATGAACATGCTGAATCCAAAAAAAGTTTCTCTGCAAAGAATAGTGACAGCCAATAGTTCCAATCCAACTGTTTGCTTCATCATTAATGGAAAAGAAATACTACTGCAGCAGAACCTCCACCCTTCTTCTACTTCTACAGACAGCATTTCTTTTACCATAGGACTCCTCAATGTACAGCAGGTTACATCACTGCCACACAGTAAATGACAATGGTTCCTGCTATGCAGATGCTCAGTCCAGCAATAAAAAACACTCTCTGCACCACTCTAGATCCACATGATCAGAGTTGAGAAAAGAAACAAGTGACTATATCTTGGGGGGGGGGGGGGCTCTCTTGCTTCAGGGCCAGTCAAATGGCCATGGTTGGTTAAGAGCACTTCATTTTCCATGAACCATGAAATGTTACAGATAATACCTAACAGGAAGAAGTGTAGTGCTCCCACTTCCAGTTCATCAGCATAAATGTGCACCTGTGGAAATGAGTACCATGAAAGTCATGGACAGACTAGAGGATGTAACAGCCGTTGGTTTTCATTTATCTCTATTGCATGCCCAGATCAAGTGTCTCACTTGGCCTTGAAATTTAGAAAATGGCAAGCAAATGAGATCGCCTGCTCAACCAGGTAAAGCCTGGTGTTCCAAAACACTGATACATAAAGACCTGATCCATTCACTTCTGATGTCATTGAACTCCCACAAGAAAACATCAAACTTTTCATAAGTCACACATCGATATCTACCATTTCCATACCAACAGCTATGTGAATCAACTGACTTGGAGAAAACAGCTTCCAGGAGCACCAAAGATAAGAAGGGTATTGGATAATACAATTTCTTCCCATTGTTTTATCATTATAAAGAGATTACCAATTTATTACAATCAGTAAAAACATAAAAATACTTGGAAAATAATTTTGGCCAGGTTTTTATTTGATCTTGCTCACTGGACAATGGTGGAATCAACACCCCATCAAGCAATCACTGATCACAGCAGCAGCCAAATACACTCATGTTCTTGAACTCTGATGTTACTTTATTGTTCCTTACATATTTTTCATGTGTAAACACAAAACCATTCATGCTCATTAAACAAGGCACGTGTAAAAATACTACAAGTATCAGATCACAACAGTACTGAATCCCATGATTTCTTAACCCTTTGGTGCCGAACGACATATATATATATATATGTCATACAGTGAGCCCTTTAAATGGCCGAATGGCCATTGGGGTGGGGATTTAATTCCGGCATGAAAGATAAAATTCTGGTGTCAAAGGGTTAACCTACTGGCTGATATCTAAAAGGTCACAGACAGAACCTCATGATGAAATCCTGGTCAAACGTTGTGATTCTAGTCAATGTTTAGTACAGACTATTATCTTACACACTCTGAAAATATAAATAAAAAAAAAATCCATCAGCCTTACTGTAGTAACAACACATCAAAAGTTTGACAAAATATATTTTTAACACATATATTAAGAAATTCTAACAATAAACATATCACTTACAAGCAAACTGCTGACAAAGCAGTTGAGAAAGACAACACGTAGGCAGGCCATACTGGCTTGTACGGACATATCCACTTTTTCTGCAAGTGCTTCATCTTGTTCATCCACATTGTACACCACCACCTGTGCAGACATAGCTTCTTCTCCCATGGTTGACAAAATCTGTAAATATGGAAAAACACACAACTTCCAGAAATAAAAATAAATTATGCAAAACTAACAAGTTCTGGGATAGGGAAGGTAACCTTTAAACTGATTGTATTAACTGACCTCTATTTCACTTAACACTAGTCAATGTACAACATTGAAATTCACATGACAGCAGACAAACTTTACAGCTGAGATGACAGAATGGGAAACCATATGCTTTCACAGGCTCAATCTGGGCAGGTATTCATCTCAAAACCTATATTCATGGTGAAGCACTAAGTTTCTCTATGACTCTCACTTTCTGCTATGCTGCTATCCATGATATTATTTGAAGACAGACTATGGAAGGGCATTTCTCACTTCTTTTTGGTTTTGGGTCTTATCCAAATAATAAGGCCAGTGAAGCACACAAGTTCTTCTTGTGTTAATCTACCCATTCTACATTCTCATCACTGATTTTTAACTTTTTCCAGATAGTTAAAAATTATACAAATAAAAATGTTAAAATAAAGAGGCACAGTTCAACATGATTTAACAAGCACAATAACAACCTGCACCAAATATTACATATTGCTCACATTTGGATGAACTGTCACAGGGTTGGGGTCAGTGATGACAATGTCCATAAGCTTAGCAGTGACGACTGTGTTTGTCTTCTTGACTACCACACCAGCTACAGCACCTTTCACCAGCAGGGATGCAATCTTGGACTTCCTGTGTCCAATTTCCACCTTGAAATACTCAAGGTTTGCAGTCACTTTTAAATCAATTTCTTGCACAGATTTCCTTCTCTTCCTCTTTTGTACTACAAGAATAAACAAATGCAGTGAGTCTTATGTTTATTGGACCGTGCATCATTGTAATATTTGAAGAATAAAAGACCAACTTGATGTCACTTGCCATTTTATTTCACTCCTTATGTACTCAACATGTTTTGGACATTAATAAACCCATCATCAGGAGTTTGGAACTGTGCTGTTGAAATTACCACATTGGTCGTTTTGTTCTTGGTTCGTTGTGTGTTGGCGATTCGGTGCGGCTGGGTTTGAGTAGTGTCCGTGTTGCAGCCTGCAACACGGACACTACTCAAACCCAGCCACACCAAATCGCCAACACACAACGAACCGAGAACAAAATGACCGATGCGGAAATTTTAACAGCACAGTCGCAAACTCTTGATGGTGGGTATATTAATGTCCGAAACATGCTGAGTACATAAGAAGTGAAATAAAATGGCAAGTGACATCAAGTTGGTCTTTTATTCTTCAACAAATGCAATGAGAATATCTCCCAATGCTCATGTTCCTTTCCAGCCACCCCACCTCCTATGTTGCTGTAGACGATACAACTTCAGTGACTTTAGAAAAGTTAATGAGTATGTTGTGCCAATGATGTAACTGGCAATAATAGTGGCTATGCAATCAATCTGTAATATTTGCATGAGAATACCATGAAGTCCACGTCAATTGAGCATTTCTCTCAGGTGGGTCACCCACCAACAAATGACACATAAGTTACAGAACACAAGTTAATTGTTATGTATTTGTTTTTCGTAATGCTCTCCCACCAACACAACATTTTGTCTATTTTACAGTAGTCATCAGAAAAGATCAAGTAGATAATTGAGACAAGAGGTATTATAATGTATTGCTATGCAATAATGTCATCCCCTTCACTTTAATGTTCTCTCATTATTCTCTAGTCCATTTGCAAATAAACTGAATATTGCATGACAGTGAGTTTCTGAGTGTACGTGATGCACAGTGCTACCCACATACAAAGTTTTCCTGTGTAAGAAGTTCGATTTTTTAAGTCCTGTCACAACTTCCACAAGCATAATGTTCAGTTTCCACAAACAAAGTTATTGTGAAGGTGTTTCTGCTTTAGAAGTTCAAGTTTTGGATTTTTAAATAAAAGTTTTCCATTTACAGCAATAGTCTGTTAATCTGACTTGCATGGGACTGGAGAGGGGCCAAATTATGGGATATTCCACATTATCAGACAGTACCTATACTGACCTGTGTTTTACAAGTAATTTTTGTTACTTGCACTATACAGCTAAATCATGAAAGTACTCTATTTGGGTATCTACTGCACCTGCTGGTTCAGGGTCATCAGGGTCCTCTTCTGTGTTTTCTGGAGTCTTCATAATTTAAGAAGTTGATAGAACAAGAGACTAGAGGTCAGGGGATACCACAATGGTTGGTGTACAGACACATGTAGAAGCCAGTTTAAATATATCCCCGAGAACTACCTGTTTCATTGACAAAAGTTTTTAACTGGCCAAAAACACAACTTCCGTTCTTGGAACTACTCTCAAACGCCAGATTATCAGGATTTCCAAATTATTGGACATCAGATTAAGGAAATTTTACTGTTATATGTTTAAAAGGCTTTACTACCACACAACACACTGTGGATCATTGCATCCCTTGCACATAACCCATCAACTGTTTAATTATGGTTCCAGAGTTTTTATTATTAACTTTTTACCAACTAAGGCTTATAGTACAGATGTTGCAGCAATATTTTATCTTCAGGTGCAGTTGTGAAGATTTTGTTGCAGTAAATGATCATGTACTGTAACTTAATGAGCATTTAAGGCTTGCTGATGTCCCAAGTGAGGTAAATAAAGAAAATACACCTCTGCTAAAAACAAATGACTATGACTCTTACTTTTAGGTGATACATAATTACCTGTTCTACAACTTTTTCTTTAGCTCTAAAACTAACTGTATACCAAAGTTGCCCTTGTATGAGGGGGTGCTGATAAGTCCTTAGCCCGACCAGGAAGGAAACAAGCTACAGTGACCAAACTCGGGATTTATTCGACATACTCCCCACAAAGCTCAATACACTTCTTAGCCTATTGCTCTAACTTTTGCAAGCCACTCAAAACAAATTCAGAAGGTTACCCGTCCAACCAGGTCTCTGCAGCAGAAATGACCTCTGTATTGGATGAAAAATGGCAACCTTTCAATTGTTTCAGTCCAGGGAACCGGTGGTAGTCCGACTGGGCCAGATCCGGAGAATAGGGTGAGTGATCAAGACAATGGAAGCCCAGGCAGGCCAGTTTCTTCTGGGTTGCAAGTGCCCGGTGAGCCAGGGCATTGTCGTGCAAGAACAAGACCCCCTTGGTGACCTTCTCACAGCATTTTTCCTTCAAAATGTCCTTCAATTGCAACAGTAGAGATGTGTAATATTCTGCATTGATAGTTCGGCCCTTTTCAATGAGGAGGATGCCGTCTTGATCCCAAAAAATTGAGGCGAGAACTTTTCCAGTAGATTTTTGCACTCGGAATTTTTTTGGGCGGGGTAAACCGCTATGCTGCCACTCCACTGATTGTTGCTTTGTCTCCAGGTCATAGTGATATAACCAGGTTTCTTCCATGGTCACCAATTGCGACAGGAAATCATTTGGATCGCGCTGGCCAAAAAAATTCCAAAAGTTGCTCAGACTGGCACCGTTGACGTTTTTTGATCTGCATTCAGGCATTTCGGGAAACACTTCACGGAGAGCTTCCGTGTGTCCAAATCTTCATGAACGATGGACCCAACCTGCTCACGGAGATTCTCAGTTGCTCAGCTATTGATTTAGCCAAAATCCGGTAGTCTTCCACGATTAGCTCATGAATTTGATCAATAATCTCTGGGGTGGTCACTGTAATGGGTCGTCCAGGATGAGGCGCATTACAGGTGGAAAAATAACCACGTTTAAACTGGGCCACCGTTTTTGACAGTGGCATACAATGGTGCACGTTCCCCTACTGTTTCTGTCAGAATGGCGTGAATTTCCTTTGGCACCTTGCCTTGCAGGAAAAAAAGCTTGATGACAGCTTGTGTCTCCATGTAGTTGAAATCGCGCGCGTCGCCTGACATGCTTCCTTTCAGCCTCTGTAACAAGAAAAGACTTGCAATTTGGCACAAGAACAGACGCCTCTTTCCAATGACACTATCGATTCCATCCTACGACATCAGGAAGTAGGTCGGACTAAGGACTTATCAGCACCCCCTCGTACATCACACGTGACCTCTCTAATTTAAATATTATGAAATAATAGCTTGGTATCAAAATTCAAAAGTGTATCCAAAAAAATGAACCTAATTTTACACTTCAATTGTAATGAATTGTTCTCTTTTAAGTTCCTTCACACTGCTCTGGGGAAAAAATTCCTTATGCAGGAAAAAGTGTTACGTAAATCACGTATCCCACACTTCATAATACGGTTATAATACCATATTTACCTGAATGCACGATGACTCTAATCTAAGATTACCCTCAAAATAAAACACATCTGCCAAGAGACAATTTACTTATCCAAATCTAAGATGACCCCCCCAAAATATGTCTGCTAAGTAAAAATAATTTATTATGAATTTCAGACACTTACTACACGAAGCACGTCAGATTCTATATACCTTTACCAATCAGTGCCACTGTCTCCATCTTCACAGTCAGTGCCTGCATATTCCTCACACTCACTCCTAACATTCCCATCCTCTTCACTGCCCTTCCACAACATATCATCATCAGTCCCTTCCACTACACTGGATATACAGCACTTCTTAAAACCCTTCAGTCACTTCTGGTGAGATGCACTGCCATGCCATTATGATGCACAATGACTATACAATACATTTATATTGCTGGTCTTATAAATTTACTGTAACCCATGAGGAGTTACAATTTTCTCCACAGAGTGTGTTAGTGGTGTTAAGAATTTTACATACATGAGTTCTAGATTTTTGTGTCTTTTATTTTTGAGTCTTGTAGGTAATTTTTAGTTTTCCAATAGCCATTTTTCTGTTACTACCCTTGGATTAGATATGCTCTCAGGTGCACATCTTAAAAGTTACTGTACTTATTGTGACTAAGAATACCTCAATCTAAGGGGTCCACCAGGTTAGGTGCTTCCTTGCCTGAAAACGTACACACAGCTGAACTCCAAAACGCTGTACATTTTTAAAAGCAGCCAATTGATGAAGTCCCAATATGAAGATTGTGTCAGTTAACTTCAGTCATACTCTGTTCTCTCTTTTGTGTACATATGACAATTTGGTGATGCAGACCCTGGTTTGGGTCTGCATGTTCCAATTCAGAGTGATCCAGTTTGGTGCCATCCGGTTCAGCACTTCATACTTGAAATTTACGACAACTTCACATATTTAAGCACAAAATTTAAGGCAAAAAACCTCACCTTGCATTCAAGTAAATATGGTATATACAAATGGATATCTGTGGCAACAAGTGGCTGGAAACAGAAATATTCATACCTTCATGCTGAAACTTCAATGAGCTTTATGCTAGTACTCAGAGAAACAAGTGTAGAGAGTGATCTACAGTCATCTTGAAAACCAGTGTAAAATTAACTAAACAGAAAATATTATGATATAATGCAGACAAGTCCTTAAAAAGCTGATAGACACTCCCCAACTTTCTTCAACATTAAAAATACCAATGGACCATCTCCTGAGACAATTCAGTTCAGTCCATCACATACTTTTTAAGGTCATTTTTAGCATTATTCTCATATCTTAAGTCTTAAAGCTTTCTCAGTGACAGAATTCAATGAAATTTTCTTGGGCAGACAGCTGTGTCAAGGTGTGAAGGTTTTCCGATGTTTCAGGAGCTAACTCCATCCCCATCTTCAGGGTGTGCTGGTGGTTTGGTAGCAAAAAAACCACGAGCACACCCTGAAGATGGGGACGGAGTTAGCCACAGAAATGTTAGAAAATTTTCACATCATGACATGGCTGTCTGCCCAAGAAAATTTAATTGACTTCTCATATCTTACCTATGTTTCCCATGTGTGTAACACACCCTATCCATCTCATCACTGATTTGATCAACAGCATTTGCTGATAAGGACAAATTGTAAAGCTCCTGTGCTTTTTGTACTTCCTTTCCCTTCAGAAATACTACATCAGGAATAAAAATTATTCTCTATGTATTTGTGACAAAGCTGGCTCATTATATCCAGATACATGGTAGGCACATTTTGAGAGTATTCTCTACTCCCATCTTCAGGCTGGTTGTGATTGTATCAATATTTTTATTATATTTTCTTGTTTCAAGACTTGTGGTGACAAATGAGTTCAATCTGTTGCAGACAATGAACAATTAGGGTTTTCATGATTAAATTGTACATCATGAATATGTCCCAACAGGAAAAACTGAATTTACATTTATACACAGAAGTTCTGTGGGCTGGAATAGCATAGTCAGTATACTGACTCATCATAGAATGGACAGACTGGGGACTGAATCCTGGTGGGAGCAAGATCTTTTGCACCTATCCAGATCAGCCCTGGGGCCTATGCAGCCTCCTGCACAATGGGGACCAGGTCTCTTCCCCTAGAGTAAAGCAGCCAGAGCATGGCATTGACCAACCATCCCCATCTAGCTTACTACGGAGCAGATTCCTTCTTGAGAAGCTAAATGGTTCTCAGCTAGTCAAAAAATTCCCTGCATTTTTTGGAACCCAAAGGTTCATTACCATGTTTACAAGCACCCAACCACCATCTGGCACTCAGGTTACAGAGATAGTACAGCTATACCTCTACTACCCCTCTGGAATTTCATGGCCTGTTGTATGGTAACCTCTACCTCTTACAGAGATGTGTTGCAGCATATACACAAGATGAGTAATCAAAATGTATTGGAAAGTAGCCCAACATTGTTCCTTTGTGTGTACAGGAACTTCTTGACAGAAACAACTTGATTGCTGTCCCCCCCACTCTTCATATTCCTAGATCTAGACCCATGTTACTCCTTTAAACTCATGTTTGTACAAAACGGCAAGATATTCAGCATAGAATAAGCATTAACACATGTTAAATACAAAGAATTTTGATCCAGAAATGTCTGTCACAACCTTCTATCTTCTGAAGAAGACCAAAACTGTACAAACTCACAATGATCAATTCACAGCCATATTTAATAACTTACTTGCTCTGCTCTGTCCAAACACTACAGCCTCATCCTCTGGAATGGCACTGAGAGGAACCTTGATAGGTAATGCAGTAGAAGATGGCTGACTGACAACACGATCCTGTAAATTTTTCTTCTGAACTTTCTCCAGCCGACTCTGGAAGGAGTTGGATACTTCGAGAAGAGCCAAAAGTGACTCTTGGTGCAGCAAGACAGTCAATGATGTGAAATTCACTTCTACCAACTTCAAGACTGAGCCATGTTTTGTGTGGAAGTCTGGTGAACGTTTATTTACCTACACATCAGAAGACACCAATAATAATAATAATAATAATAATAATAATAAACAAATGGTGCACACACATGACCAAGCCAGTGTGTGTGAAGAGGGAGATGTTAGAGTGTTGTGGAATCAAGCAGTACATACGGACAGAGAAGTTACAGCAAATAGGCCAGATATAATAATTAAAAACAAAAAAGAGAAAACATGCACACTGATAGATGTGGCAATACCCGCAGACAG
>Ga0131853_10020000_pt1 | contig 12178 bp, 8 predicted proteins | sample TergutLab28metaG_FD_92764 | JGI IMG/M metagenome (GOLD analysis project Ga0131853, IMG submission 92764) | Labiotermes labralis P1 segment gut microbial communities from Petit-Saut dam, French Guiana - Lab288 P1 (version 2) (version 2) | ecosystem: Host-associated > Arthropoda: Insects >...
TTGTCAAGACTTCCATCTTGATCAGATGTAGTTCAACATGACTTATACGCGACTCTTGTTCTCGTATTTTAATTGTTGATTCCCATGTCATTCTTATGGATCAGCTTACTGTACGGTAATTACTTTTATCCCTTAATTTCAGCGCTGCAGATCTGAAAAATATTCAAACTGCCAAAGCCTTTGTCGCCGAACAAAGTTAATTTCTCCTACGGTAACACTTCAGTCTCTCCTTATGAATTACAGGTGATATATTAAAATGAATGCTGATGAAGAACTCCGAATTGCAGCAGAAGCAATTCTGACATCCAGCACTTCGAGTCGGCAGCCTCCATCTCAAATTCGTAAGTGAATATGAGATCTGCAGTACATTTTTTTTATTAGGTTGCATATCAAAGTAGTGTATTCATGTGCTGCCTTTAGTTTCTTTACCTGCATCACCTTCATGCCAGATCCTTCAGAGAAGACATCTGCCTGGCACAATACACAGTGTAGCCAACATTGTACATATTCATGTGGTAATATGATTATTTCTGGTCACATTCAGCAGATGGTATGTCCTGAGCCAAGGGGGAGCTCAGGAGACCTTTTCCCTTCGGTGACCTACCTTTTCTTGTAATGTGAGATCAGTTTAGTTTGTGTTCTGTGTGCATCATTTGCTTGTTTGAAGCAGGTATAGTAAAATAACTTATTAATACATTATGAAATTCAAGATTGTTTCATTCATGTCATGTGCAGGTATTAACCCATTAAATCTAAGTGATAAGAAGTGTATGCACCTGCGGGTTTGACATTGTAGAACTCTACATTTTGTTAACATAGTGTATCACGATAGTATGCTTCTTATGGTACAGTGATTAATTGTGCAGCATAAACAGATTTGTCTTTATAATTGAAAAATAGTGTTCTCTTACATACGAAGTGAAGCTGTTTGTAAAATGTAGATTAATCTTATTCTCAAAAGTGTTAAATGTTAGTTTTGATAATTGAAAATTGTGACATCATATGTGTGTTTTGTTTGCGCTGTATAATAGGTTTAATTAAAGTTTGTAGTAATGGAAGTGCTGTAAAGATAAATTTTATATTGTTGCTTGTCAATATTAATTTCATAAACTTTTGATTCAGCATGTCTGAGGGTTTTAAATTAATGACAGGAACCTGGGGCAGTTTGGTCAGTGTAGTGACTATGCTAGTGGATGACAAGGTTTTGATTTCTATTAGGGATGGGGACTTTTGTCTCTGTCACCACATTCGCACTGGCTCTGTGACCTGTCAAGGCTTATATAAAACAAGTATCAGGAGCCTTCTCACTGGGGCATGAATCCTGCCTCTGTCATCTATCAGGTGTTGTCAGTTTTAAGAATGTGTGAAATTGTACCTTCCTTTTCCCATACCTGGTAATGGAATTTTTCACTGTGAAACTTCAAGACATGTGTTCATTTTATGTTCAGTTAAGCACTAGAACATTTTTTGTCTCTATTGTGTTAAGGGGGTTTTTTTTAGTATGCCATGAATGTTTCCAAATGGCAAGTGCATTTGTTACTCCCATACACATTTAGGTGTAATATTTTGAAATAGCAGCATGTGCCTTTTATATTAATTTTTATTTGCAGAACACAGCTTCAACTCTCAGGCAGGGCGATATGCAACCGAAGACTTAGTTACAGGCATGCGGAGAGGTGGCCAAATGTCTCCTGTTAGGAGGTTCTTTTGTCTCCTTGTCACTTTTGACCTTCTCTTCACAAGCCTTTTGTGGTTTATTGTTATTTTGGTATGTATAATACTTGTTGAGGCTTGTAATATTTCATTTCCAGAAGTTAATCATGCCATACCCTGTGTTACCAGCTATTGAAGAATCACAGTTCACTTGTTTTGCCTCTCTTTCCATAAGCGTGATATCAGAGAGGAAAGTTCAGGACTGATGCTATCATTTGAGTATGATTTGGCTAATAACCCCGTTGTGACTGCTGTCTGTTTATGGTAATGATCACCACGGATGGGGAAAAGAAAGTTATTTCATATTCACTCGAATGCGAGACTACTCGTACTGTAAGACAACCCCCCATATAACACATGTCTGCCAAAGGGAAGTGTATTAATCCAAATCTAAGATGATTCCCCCCCAAATGAAATGTCTGCAAAGAAAAAATATTTTACTGTTTATACATGCAAAACACAAAGCATGTCAGATTCTACCTACCTATACCAGTTGGTGTAACTCTCCATCTTCACAGTCAGTGCCTTCATCTTCCACACACTCACTCCTAACATCCCATCCTCTTCACTGCTTTTCCAAAACATATCACTGTCAGTCTCATCCATTGCATTGGATATACAGCACTTCTTAAACCCTTCACAATCACTTCTTGTCAGATGCTCCCATGCTGTTATAATCCATATTGACTAAATAGTACATTTAAATTACTTGGTTTGTAAACTTACTTGAACGAATGATGAAGAGTCATAATTTTCTCCACAGATGGTGTTAGTGGTATTAATTTTTAATACGTGTGTTCCAGAATTTTGTGTTGTGTCTTTGGTCTGAACAGTCTGAGTTCATAGTTGTTTTATGGTTTTTAATTTGTGGATTGGTCCAGGTTTTAGTTTTGAGTCTTGTATTAAAATTTAATTTTTCAATAGTCATTTTCCTATTACTACCCTTGGACTAGATCTGTTCTCAGATACATATTTTAACAAGTTTCCTGTTTCTGCAGTCCGTGGTGACTGAGAATAACTCAATCTAATGGGTCCATCAGGTTAGGTGGTTCTTTGCCTGAAGACGGAAACAGAGCTGGCTTGTGATACATCATGCTTCTTTAACAAATGAGATGATGGGCAAAGAGCAAAATAAGAAGATTGTGTCTGTTAACTTCAGTTGTGCTGTTTTCTGTCTTTTGTCTCCATGTGACAATTTGGCAGTAAGGGCTTGGTTTGGCTGCATGTGGTCCATTATAGAGCGATCCAGTTTGGTGTGGTCTGGTTTGGAGCTTCATACTTGACTTTTATACCTCATACAATTAAGCACAAAATTTAAGGAACAAAACTGCATCTTGCATTTGAGTAAATATGGTAGCTCAATGAGTTCATCTGTAGCAGCCCAGTGTGTACGATGTGTTTTCTTTGTTGTCATGGAGCAGTGACTGAACATCAGGTTTTGTTTTAAACTCGGTGGAACTGCTACAGGGAAATAATGTGGAAAGGGAAAGTTCAGAGGCATTACTTATCAGCACACCTTAGTTGTTAATGATATGTACATACAAAAAGTTTATTTATGGGCTTTTTGAGGGACATAGCCTTGTGTGTGATATCAGTTGAGTATCAGTATTCTATATTGTAACACAATTTTAAATCTTTTACTTAGAATTTAACTTTTTATATTTGTAAACTGTTTTAACAGTCTATCTAAAATTCCTTCCAAGAACACCTCCCTGAAGATGGCCACAGTAGGTGCCCGAAACATGTAGGAGGTTATGCAAATTATATATAATAACAGCTACATATTAGTATTTGCACTTACAGGTTAATTCTTGTGAGAAATGGATAATCAAGCTTTGGCATTATGATTACTTTTTGTGCCACTGAGTTGAAAATGCTTCTTGTAACCATCCATCTGTCCTATTCACTGGATCCTAGGGACTGGTTTACCAGCATAGTACAGTCAGATGAGTCTTGAAGCTGATCGATCAGTCATGTGTATGTAGTGTTGAGGTCCAGTTATTTATTTGTGGTTTATTTGATTGATAGGATGCCAAGTAAGGCAGTAAATTGGAACAAATGTGGAAGGAAGTGCTAGTAGCATAATTGTGACGACCTGCCCTCGCATTTGCCTGTAGAGACTGGAAGGCCATGAGGAATGTCACTGATGGTAGCTGGTGTTTGAGCTTGCATCTGAATTTGGGACCTCCCAAATACAAAGCAAGATTGCTACCTTTTCAGCTATGATGTTTGTTGTTTGACAGCTGGATGTATGCATCAAGCAGGAAGAAGTTTGGGCGACTTCATAGTTCATTCAATATTGCGATTAATTGACAGGTTGGACTATCTGGGGTTTATATCTCAGCCAGGGCAAGAGGTTTTCCTTTTCTCCAAAATGTTCAGACCAGCTGTGGGGCCCACCCAGCCTCCTGTTCCGTGTGTGTGTGGAGCTGTACCTCTAACCCCCTGTGTGCCTTTGTTGTGTGGGCATGGACAATTTTGATTTTTTAGGAAGAACTTTTACATTTAGCATTTCCATAGTATCAGATGAGTTAACGAAATTTAATCCATTGTAAGAAAAACAGTAGTGTATTGAATTATGCATGCTTGTCATGAAACTGTAGAACACTCACATATGATTGTGTGTTTTACTAAATATTCTGTATTTTTCAGTTGAATGGGGATGACATTACCTCCGCTTTGTCAAAGCATGTTATTCATTATAACATTCACACATCTCTATTTGACGTGGTGGTAAGTGACTTGTGTTTGAAGTAGTGATGGATTGGTGTGTTTGTTGGAAATTTGTCACACTGGTCTTTCAGTGTATGAGCCACTGTCATGTGACATTTGTGACTTTGAATAAAAACCTGGATTTAGTTCATGGTTTAATAAACTAGAAGAGAACCAAATGTGAATGTTTTGAGTTTCATTAGTGTGGCTGTAAAGTAGCTGTATTTTTGTTTAAAATGATGTTGGAATATTGGAAGAGGAGAGTAATTGGGTGATTTGGATCTAGGCAAAATGTAGGGTTGCCACTGTTTGATTATCACATATAAAAGCTAGTGTATGCGTGTTTGGCTAGGTGGGTCACCTGCACAGTCACTAAATGCTTACTTTTGTTGGACACTATAAAGATCAAATACAACAGTCCCTCTGTAATCTGGACCCAGGTAATCCAAATCCCTGGAACCTCAGACAGTTTTATGCCAGCTGTAACCTTCTCTTTTCCCCCTGGTGATCCAGACAGTGACCGGATGACCAGGGTGAAATCTGAGAGTGTCTGTACTGTGGGACTGGTGGTGTAGGTGAAGTAGGAAGAGCCAGCCAGTCTATAACTTCCCAGCAATCAGAAGGTGATCTTTGGAGCCTTATAGCTCTCTTTATCTCTTATTTCACTATCATAGTGAAATGATAATGACTGAAGTCCCATGATGATGATCATCATCATGATGCACGATGCATGGTTAAATACAGTATTTAGGCTCCTCCTTGGTGATCTGGATTCCTGGGTAATCCAGACCGCGCCTCCCCCCATACAGTTTGAATGGCTGAGGGACTATTGTGTGTATGATGATATTTGATGTGGCTGGATGGGCAATTAAACATCATACTCAAGAGATTTGAAAGGTTTGGCACTCTGTATTATAAAAAATCCTAATTCCAAAACAAAAATTGCAGGTTTATGAAATAAAGTAAAACCTGTGTACATTAACTTAACATTTACAGACATGTTTAATGTCACACATATCACAGATTTAATGAAATAATAATACTGTACTTCAGAATTCAATGGTATATTTTATTTCATTTATTGTAGCAAGTATGGTTCCAAAAATGTAAATATTCTTAGCATTGATTCATTAGTAATTAAAGTATATTCATAATCCATACACCAATACAGTATTAAGGGGGAATGTAAGTCCCATTTTTCCCTTAGGATTGAGGTTAAAATGGACTACTTTTTGTAGTGAGGTTGAAACTCCAGTTGGGGGTTTTCACTGTAAACTAATGCTGTTATAAAGTCAATATTTGTAACTGTCGAGTTGTTCAATAATGAATTGTGCTGTGTCACAGATGGCTGCAGCATGCCGGTTCACAATTTTGCTGCTGTTCTATGGCCTGCTTTATATCTGCCACTGGTGGAACATAGCTGTAAGTATACATTTCTTAATGTTGGTTTCTGTGTTATTGTACGTATTTAAATGTGACTGATAGTAGGATCAGGAAAGGTGCAAGAAGCGCTAGTTGACTGTGATCACCCCCGCTGTTACTGGGCAGGATAAAGTACAAAACTAAGGAGAAGTGCATTGCTCTGAAATGTTCTGCCAACACTTTTGGGTTGAGTTTATTTAAGAAGCATTATCACTTGTTCATGTTTCCATTATATATTTCTATTAACTTTCCATATTTAAGAGGCAGAAATTCTGCATGGATATCTTCTCTGATATCTGAAAATCAGTGCAGCATGGTTTTGACCTTTAATTTTAATATTTGTCCCCTTCATGTTTTGAAAGTGCTAATCTGTGCTGTTGACAACTGTGATGTTACATTTCTGTCTCATCTGATATCACTGTTTGTGTCAAAAGACTGGGTTCTTCTGATAATCTTGTTGGAAGAACTGAGCAGGTTTTTTGTTTTTGTTTAGTTCTTAGTTGCTTTGGATGCTGGGTTCCATTTTGGTATAGATTTTCTGTTGTTACAGATTAGTGTGGGCAATCCACCTGTCAGGTTCTGTAATCCAGCATTTTTTTCTTTTCTTACAGCTAACTACTGCAGGCACCTGTGCTTTTCTTATTGCCAAAGTGTTCCTATACAGTGTGAGTATTTTGCACTGTTTACTTACATAGCATTTTGGGGGAGGGTAGTTCTCTGTGAGCAAAGCAGTGAATGAAGTGCACAGTCAGCTTAATTCTGAAGGAAGTAGTTTGAATATGTGTGAATATTATTTAGTTACATTTCTTGTTTAAGACAGTGTTTCTCAGACTATCTTATTACACTAATGTGTTGGGAGCAGTTGCTAGGAGTGTCGTGAGAAATTTGAACGTCTGTTGTATGCATGACAATTTTTAATAATACAAGTGGTTAATTTGTTTTTATGTCATTAAAGTTTTGGTATTCCCGTGAAAATGTGTTGTTCTTCAAGTATGTCACAACAGAAAAGGGATTTATAACTGCTGGTTTCAGGAAGTTCAATGCTTGTGGAGGGAACTTGTGTGTGTGGCAGTAACACAGGCCCTGATTTCCAAAATGTATGGTTTTCAAAACCAGCGGTATGAACTTGGTAATGAATTGAAATCAATGAAAATGTATGGAAAATGAAATGAAGGAAATTAAGGGTATTTTCCTGGGGACTGTTTGAACCACTTGGAAGGTAAAAGTGGAGGAAGTGTGATATTAGAATGACCTTACACACGTAAGTTCTGAGGATGTTAAGTGGGTTACCTGACTGAAGGTACAATCAAATGACAGTTTAATGCTAGATTTACTGAAGATTTATTTTCATGCTGCAGGGTAGGCTAATCATTACTCTGCCATGAACCGATGTGATAAAGAGACAGGTTTTGTTAATCTTGCCACATGCTGTTACGGCCAGTATTTGCAGGCTGATTTTCTGTGTAGCCTAATATAGTTCATCTATGTGTGAGTATGCACAGCTGGTGGAATATTTGAGTGTCAGGACTTCCTGCTTGGTTGAGTATAGTGTCTTCATTTGCTTCTAAGACCTTGAGTTGAAAATTGTGTGTTACAGAGTGCAGCTTGGCAGTAGATATACACATACAACATGTCATATTTGAGGTTTATGTTTGATAAACAGTTGTAATAGAGTTATGAATTGAGTACAGCTGCCTGTAAAGAAAATTTTGTGGAGTATGTGCTCATTGATTCAAAATGGACAAGAAAGGCATATGTGGAAATTGGGAGCTGTGTGAAGGAAATGTGGAATGCCAGATGTCTGTTGTTTTTTACGTTGTCGTGTTCTGATGGTGTTTTCTTTAACGGTTATATTAATTCAGTTTTAGGCTCAGTTAAAAGGAAATTGTAAAAGACCAGCCAGGCTTTCATATGTAGAGAGTTTTGGAAAAGGGTATGACTCTTTTTTTCTTGAATTATTTGTTTGTGTCTTGAGTTTTACGTCATAAAATGACCAAAATTTATTTTTGGAGCTCCCCACATCACGGACTAATTCTGTGATTGTTTTGTTTGTACAGTATGTTGTATTGAAGTGTGATGTTATGTATTAAGTAGTGATATATCTGAGTGGGGGCAAAGGTTTGTTATTTTGCAAAGGCAAGCCACAGTAACTTTTATTTTAGAAACACAATAATTGTGTTATAATTGAATGTTTCATACTGATGTAACAGAAGTGTGATTTTTAAATGTCAAAGTTTTGTCTGTTGATGAGGTATGGTTTGCATTGTGACACCAGTATGACTTGTGGCTGGTTTGACATTACAGTTCTTAATCAACATTTGTTCTCACAAAATATATAGGTAAAATATAGCCAAACGCAACTTGTGTAATGTTTTTTTTACTAAGATGTTCTTACATAGCTTCTCTCAGCGACATGTTTCTGCCCTTCCGCGGGCCAGCTTCAGGTTGATCACTTTTTTCTTTGCAAGGCAAACCATACAATTAGCAATGCTATGTTATTGTTATCGACAAGATCTTGTGTAACATATATGAAACTGAATTAAAAATTGATCCCACTGTATAACAGTATTGAATCTTATATATTTTATATAAGTTACACGAGATCTTGTCAATAACATTAACATAGCATTGCTAATTATATGGTTTGCCTTGCAAAGAAAAGTAATCAACCTGAAGATGGCCCATGGAAGGGCTGAAACATGTCGTTGAGAGAAGCCATGTAAGTACATCTTAGTACTAAAAACATTAAACAAGTTGTGTTTGACTGTATTTTCCCTATAGATTTTGTGATTCTGTACAACACAACGGGAATGTCTCACCTAAAAGTTTGTTCTCATATTTCATAGGTTTATTGAGAGATACCTGGAATGATGGTAACCACATATGTAAAATAGCTGTATGTTATGCTGTGTTGTGAAAAAAAATGTAGTTTTTGTCCAACATTTGCATGTTCTTAATGCAGTGGTCACATGCAAATCAGCCAGCCTTCCAAGTTCTCATGGTGCTCACCTCATTTGTTCTCTCTTGGGGTGAGGCGTGGTTCCTTGATTTCCGAGTCTTACCTCAGGAATTAGAAGTCATGGACTATTTACGGGGTAAGAAATTTTAACGTTTGGTTGGTACTGTTAAACACAGAGTGATGTGTTTTGGTCTCAGAAGGTATGCCAGGTCTAAGCCTTTAACTTCTAGGACTGATCTTGTGGGAGTGAATTTGGTAGCAGTGTAAACCTGTAAAATGCCAAAGGCAAATGCCCGTGTGAGGTAACATTTTGTCGTATGACTGGTATTGGTGTATATTAGATGAAGTCAAGATGCTGCCCGGTCCATTGGGCCTGAGTGGGCACTGCGATGTGCAACAGTGATAAAGTTTAACCAACAGAAACACATTTGTTATACTTATTTTTTAATTTTAAGTTTTACATTATAAAAATTAATATATTTTACAAAAGTGCATTGTGTTGGCTTATATTATATGATAATAGCACAATGCATGGTGCAAAAAACGTAAAAAAGCGAAAAAATTCTGCAATTATTTTGTTAATTCATATTTATTTGGTTCATATATCTTCCCAAGCATATTATTGTCATGCACCTTTCATCTGTGTTCTCTCATTTGAGTCAGAGACCAAGCTGTACATCCACACAAGAGAGCAGATGCAACCTTAAAATTTTAATATTTTTAATTTTTATGTATTTGTATAGCAAATGTGAAGATAACAAATTCTGGAACAAATTGTGGTATTTCCCCAGTGTACTGTGTGTTAGGTTTGTTATAATTATCATCTTGCTTTGTTAAAGGTGTGCTTCGTGCTACTTTGTAGTGAAGTAAAACTGTTGTCTCTGAAACATTATGTGGTGACTGCAGTATGTGTTACAGAGTACATTTAGAGGAGAACTCAAAAGTGCTGGATGTCGTTAGTGCTGTAATGTATAGGAGTGGACCTTGTGGGTGGGTTTTATGTGGAAACTAACTGGAGATGGGATTTTTGTGGAATTCGTGAATTGAATTTTTTTGGTGGGTATTCCAGTAGTTGTGAGAAACACATAGATCTAGCCCCCAATATTTGTTTAATGTTCAGTCAAATATCGATTTTCTTTATTTTGTGTCATGTTTTACAGGTGCTTCCTTGAATACTGATGTAGAGAGAGCCCCATTATTGAGAAAGTACCTGCAGGGTTTACAGCGGATAGATGACTACACTGAATCTGCTGGCAGCTACTATTCCCCAGTGGATTCACCTCAAAGTATGATTGTAGCTGTAACATGCATATTATCTAGGCATGATTTATCTTGAAGTTCTCCTGCCCTTACTGCCATTGGACCAAGTGCTAAACCATCCAAATCCTACCCACACCATTACAGCCTTTTTTATAAAATTCTTTTCAATATTATGACCATTTCTATCTTCTGGGTGGCTTTTATTGCAAGTGTTTTGTACACTGAGACTGTATGCATTCCGTGTGTCCTCATTCATGCTTCTCAAATAATTCCGTTATCAGCAAGTGGCATAGATATGGTTTTGGTGCTAGACTCTGTTTGTTTTCTGCTTAATTTGGGTGCTGAACCATATTTTCTAAGGGAATTCACATAAGTAGGTTCACATGATTTGTGTATGGCACTGAAGGTTTTGGATACCATCAAAATGTAGCTCCAGAAGTACCCAGTTATGTCCATTTCAATTGTGCTTTGTGTGTTTTTGTTCTTTTGTTAGAGTAAGAAGTTGGTTATATACGTGTGAAAAATTACATTCATGGCTACAGTGTATATCAGAGACATAGGCCTTTGCAACGGTGTAGTAGAGGTCTTTGATTTCTGGGATATTGCGAGACCTCTGGTAGTGATTTACCAAGTATTGTTTAAGTGTATGGCCAGTGAATGAAATTGTGTATTCTTTTGCCAAATCATAACAAGCATTTTCCAACTTTATGTATTTGTAATTTTTTCATGAAGTTGCTTTGAATTGTATTGTTTTAGCTAGGCGTTTTACTTGTAAATGAGACATATGTATAAGACTGGGTGTAAATACAGTTAATGTACAAATTACAAGTTATTTCAAAACCTGAAAAAGGAATTTGTCTGTAAATTGACATGGGATGTAAAATAATAATGTTGAATGCAAGTAGGAACACAACGAATATAGTCTGTTCCACAGAATGTAAGTACTTTTATTGAATGCCATTAGTTTAACACGTTCATTTCTTTTATTTCTGACTGGCAGGGACACTGGGATGTAAGTGTACCTTTTATGTTCTCACAGTAGTTTCTGTAGGTATGTGAGGTGTAATAAACAAATAACCAGACTGATTTTATATGTGTCAGCTGTCAGTGTGGGTGAGTCAGTGTATTCCAGGGCACATGACTGTGATTCAGCAGTTTTATACTGCAAAGTCACGGAGATCCATGTTGTTTTGTGGGCTGACGTGCATTTTGCACACTATTGTGGCGGTTTGTGATATAACTACACCAGTAAAACCCGTTCCGTACTTGTTTGTAATATCAATTCTCATTCCCATTGTCTCTGACATATGACAGTGAATACGGTATAGTAATGAAATGAGAATAAACACCATAAAAGGGTGGTGTGCAAGATGGGAACAGTGACTGGGCTAGGGCGTGAACCTTGCAGGAGCAAGAGATTCTTCTCTTCTCCAGGCCAGTCTTGTGCATGAGGTATAGAAGATGTGTGGAGAAGTTATCAGGTGTGTACTGTGCATGTTGTTGTAATTAATAGCAGTGCTGTCATCCAAAAAGACAAAGTTTTTATACTTAATCATAGATTTTGCTTCATGTCGCCATTGGGCTGTGTGTGCCATTTTTGTGTTCTGTAAACTAAAAATTTCCTTGAAAGAGTGTGATTTTCATTTTATTAAAGACTCCCAGAGCAATGTAACAACAATGTTGAGTAGATTTTTAGAAAATGGTATCCTTTGCAGAGGTGTGGAAGCAGACTGCATGTATAGTCGGAAAGAAAATGCTGTGAAACTGACCACTAATGAAAAGCTGTTTTCTTTTTCCCAGAATCAGTCTGGTTGTTTAACTGTCAGATGTTTTTAATGCACTGATTCTGACATACTGGAGTACAATGAAGTCTAGTGTGAAGTGTGATTTGAACTGGAGTGATAAGATTGTTTTCATTATTTTGGAGGAAACTAAGGAACAAAGTTATCTAAAACTATTGTGTCAGTTGGTTTTGAATGATCTTTTGAGTAGAAGGTTGAGACAACCCCCCCCCCCCCCCCCCCCCCCCCCCCAAACCCCCCCACCTCCCAAACAAATCCTTTTTCAAAATCTCAACACAAAACAAAAAACACACAAAAAAAAATATAAAAA
>Ga0131853_10020001_pt1 | contig 12178 bp, 4 predicted proteins | sample TergutLab28metaG_FD_92764 | JGI IMG/M metagenome (GOLD analysis project Ga0131853, IMG submission 92764) | Labiotermes labralis P1 segment gut microbial communities from Petit-Saut dam, French Guiana - Lab288 P1 (version 2) (version 2) | ecosystem: Host-associated > Arthropoda: Insects >...
GCTGCTGGTCACTGTTCGAGATACTTCTGCAGACTGCACCTGGAGCACAAGGCAAGCTACACATTGCTCGCGCGATATACATTTAGCGCGACCACATATAAACAAAAAGAAATAGAAGCAAACTCTATTCCTCGCATGCCTGGTCTGCTTACTGGGAAATGAAAGTGTAAACAAATCATTTACAGAAAGGCAAGGACTCAGCATGATGAAATTAGCTTATGACTTGCATACAGTACATGCCGCAATCCTGCAGAAAAGAAACAATGTCTGTAAACCACACAGCAATAATATCCATCAACTATACAACAGTAAAGTGACATATAGAATACGTGCGTTGAAGGTTTCTTTAGACGAAGGCTGTGAATATGAACTTAATGTACGTTGTACATAATATTATGATAAATGAGGGTTGGATCTGAGGGAAATAATTCCAGTTCAGGGCATTAGTGTTCGGGTTGCAGAATTTATGCATAATTACCAAGCGGCAAAATGATAATTAACTGCTGAAGAAGGGCTTAACTTATGGTGTTAGGTGGCTGAAATAGCATCGTTTAACATATTGATAATCGCTCAGTTAAAGCTTACTAGCTGCAAGTTATGTGGCAGTCAGTTTGGAACCTAAAATGAACAACAAACTTGTGGAGAGTGCCGGTAGCTAGCCATCTGCAGAGCCGAGCTGTTTTCGGTAGGATCCCTTGAGAAATTGTGCGAACACAAAAGTTTGGAGCTCGTGTATTTCATTGCGTCACTCTCCCCTCCCCTCCCGCCCCCAAAACACTCCTGAATTGTTCGACCCCTTACGCCTTAAATATCCGTCAGACGCGGTAGCACCTGCGTCAGTCACACCACCCCACCAAGTAGCAGGTAAATCAGACCGGCTTTAATGAGTTAGCTCATGCGGTATGCGTGTTTCGACCGTAATGAGTTAGCTCCTGCGGTGTTCATGTTATAGCCCGGGCTAAATAATAGCTGGTAGGGAATTCTTGCGTCTTCTGAATTTTTGAGCCTAACAGATCTTTCCTTCGGCGGTTGGAAAATAACAGAAAATTTCGATAGGCAGAGTGCCTGTCTTGCAGTAGGGATATTTTAGACTTGAACCCTGAACCCAAGGGCTGAATTAAAGTATCAGAGGTTCGTTTGTTTAATAATAGGTAGGTCTTCACCCTTTTTGTAGGCCACGCAGGCCCTTAGGATGAGCAGAGGCATAGCTGTACTCTTTTCTAGGACTTTTCGGCACTAGATGGGGTGGGGGGTTCAGCAGCACGCCCCGGCCGCCTCTACCCTCGGGAAAGACCAGGTACCCTTTGTACAGGAGCCTGGGTGGGTCCCAGGGCCGGTCTGGAGGGGCGGAAAATCTCGGCCCCTCCGGGATTCGATCCCGGACCGTCCAGCCCGTAGTCAGTCGCTATACAGACTGAGCAACCCGGCCCACATGTTTAGTAATAGCATTACGCATTTCTTTAAAACATTCACAAATCGAAACAATCACCCCTTCCATCATATCACCGACCACCGAATCGTTTATCACAACCAGAATCACAGTTATGCTGACTAAAATAATCGTGATTAAAACTAATATGCTGTTAGGAGAATGTATTAAAATACAGTCTCGGAACTTTGTAGACATAACATTGATATAGCTTCGGTAAGTGTGGATGGGAATTAATATATATAACTGTCCACGGAAATTAATTAAATTTTGGTAAGCCTGCACATAAAGCAGCCATCTAAAATATCAGCCATCAGATTCGAAACGTGAAACCCTTTACCAAGTTCAAAATAAAATCACTTAACCATTTAAAGCGCAGTAGTAATTATATGTATCATATTCTGTGACACTGAAGGTCAGTGGTACATCGATTTAACCCGTATATGCGAGGTAGAGTCAACTGAAAACCTTAAAAGTGCGATAAAAATTCGAACCACAGCTCGATTGTCTTGTAAGTTTCAACAATGATACTCATGGTTTGAAGAGTGGCTGACAGGTGGCAGTACGATATTATAGTGCCCAATCCGAGCGGTAAGCATGGGCGAGCCTACTGTGGCCGTTGTGAGGCCTATCCTGGAATTCCCACCGGGTCAGGGAATAAACGGTAGCGATAGCCAAGTCGGAGGCTTCGCGGTTATCTAGGTATTTCGAGGGCTAAAGGACACCTTTGGGTTCAGTGAGTGACGAACCGCGTAACAAACTTAACAGTGAATTTTACTGTCTACTGTATATATATATGCATTAATGTACATATAAGTTATACAAGTCCGAAATGTGTTTCTCAAGTCCGTTAGTTAAGCTGGATAATCTGTTACAGAATTATAGCTCAATCGTCACGCCACTATTCAATCCGAATCAGTAATCGTACAATTTATAAAAGTAGTTTGTTCTCGAAAGTGACTCGCTAAAATAAGCAATTTAATAATCGGTCAGTCTAGCGTACCTCCTGTAATCAGCCAAAATGTGAAGTAGCCCAACATCTCAACCGACGATGTTTTATAAAGTATAACTGTTCTTCAGGCAACAGAGTAACGTCGAGTCGTAGACCAAAATTACTTCGGTAGGTCTTCTCTCCGGTCTTGCAAATCCTGCGAGTCTTGCAGTAACCTAATTTCCTCGGGATTTTATAGTGGCGTTGTGCTGACTCGGATATTTTTCTTAACACTTACATCATTTCACTGGGGCACGCATACACCTCTCAACAAACAACTGTGAAGTAAGCTGCCCAATGTTTCCTTGTTACATCAACCAAAGTTTCGTTACCAGCATATTCCAGTTTTTTACAAAAGTTAAACAATTTCTAATTGTTCAGTACATTACAATACTACATAGAAAAATGAAGTCATTGTGTACCTTTTGTGTTCAATAAATTACGAGATAAAATATATTTAAGGTTTTCATTTGACTCACCCTCGTATTATACCGGCAGTTCTCCATTCTCCTCTTCATCAACATGTTGTTCTTACCAGAAGGACAAAGAGACGAAGCATGGGAACCTTCCACATAGTAATGCTGTTTCGCAGTCGGGGAGCAGTGTGAAAGAAATTACTTCCACTTAATATGTAGAGACTTGAACTTGCTGATTGCTTTTATTCGGTTGTGTTAAAATATGAAAATTTATGTTTATTGACTCTTCTCCGCGTCTTCTTCTTCTTCTCCTCCTTCGTCGTCTCTTCTTTCTTCTTGTCTCTCTTCTCCTTCTCCTCCTCCTCCTCGTCCTCGTTCTCCAGCTCTCCAGTATGCTGTGGACCTTGGCTTTCCATGCAGCCCTCCTCCATTCCTGCCGGTCTCTGGCCACTGAATGAGAATTCCTTATTTTCCTAATATTCATATCATCTTCAAATTCATCAGTTAATATTTTACCGCGGTTTTACTCTTTTCGTCTATTCCTCCTATTCTTGCTGTCAGTTTTATTGGCGTTATTTGGTCATTTATCCTTTCGGTATGTCTATATAATCTTAATCTAAACGATTTTAGAACTGTTAACAATATCTGCACCTTTACAATATGTTCTCTATCTCCATATTTGGTTTTAATCTCCGGCTTTGTTTTGTTGACTCGAACGGAGAAAATACCCAGGTTTATTGCCCAAATACATTATACATTTTATAAAAGATGTGTTTTGAGAAAGCTATTCAGTACATTAAATGAACGTAGGTAGGGAAATGGCGGAAAATTTTCACTTCGTTTGAGATTTCTTTATCGGTCTTATGCATTATTGCAGCGCGCATTTTGGCATGTGGTTAACAGTCTTTCATAAAGATTTTTGCCCCATCTACAGGAAAAAAAGTTAAAGTATTTACTGAGTCTCAGATCGAACCTACAACACGTATTACATTGTTGCACTTTTTGTTTAAACAAAAACGTGTTTCAAGATTCTTGCCGTGTGATTTAGTTAAAGGAAAAAAAAACAATTTAGTATACTAACACCCCCCCCCCCTTTGCTCACGTATTTTGCAATATTTTCCAGTGTCCCGTAAATTAAATTTGAAAATAATACTTGTCGACAGTGGGCCCGGTAGCTCAGTCGGTATAGCGACTGACTACGGGCTGGACGGTCCAGGATCGAATCCCGGTGGGGACGAGATTTCCGCCCGTCCAGACCGACCCTGGGGCCCACCCAGCCTCCTGTAAAATGGCTACCGGGTCTTTCCCGGGGTAAAGTGCGGCCAGGGCGTGCTGCTGACCACTGACTCCCTTCTAGTGCCGCAGTCATGGAAGAGTAGAGCTATACCTCTACCCACCCTCTGGGCCACACCGGGCCTGTAACGGGAACACTTTACCTTTTTTTTTTTTTACTTGTCTGCAAGGCGATGCTTAAATTTGAAGCATATTGTTAAGGCATGTAAATGAATAGCTTAAAATTAGCAATTATCAATTTGACGCCTTAAAACCCATTAGTCTGTGTAGTATCAGGAGGTCAGGCTTGATGTCTGGTAATAATGAGGTTCTTTCTTTCTCCTCCGTTCCGCAAGGTCTAGCTAATAGCTGCTAGAGGACTATTAGGAATTGTGGAGTTAAAACTTTGAAGAAGACGAAACTAGACTGAATCTTTCGGTAGAGTCTTCTTTCCCTGTCTCCAAATGAAGTACGCTTGTTCTTGTTCTACATAGCATCCTAAGCCAAAAGAAAAGCGAATTGTCTTGTTATCGAAATCCAAACATTGACATTAATTAAATTATCGCGGTAAGCCATGAATACCTCTCAGTTCGAATCGATAATAAAACTGACGTTCGATATGGTTAGTGGATGAGGCGATGAGCGTAAAGTATTCTGTTCTGTATTTCGAATTGAAATTCTTGTATCATATAACTGACTGTATGAACCACTGTGGGAATATTTTAAGTTAAAAGGTAAGAGAAAAGTTATATGTGTTATGTACATAAATAAATGATGAGAAATGGGCATAACATTTTTAGCCTGAAAACATGAAGAAATACTTGTAGATGGGAGGACAGTCGTAGAATGGATCTCAAAGAAACAGGCTATTGGGCGTGACTAGATTCATGTCTCAGGTCAGACACCATTAACGGGCATTAGTGAACACGATACTGAACGTACAGGTTCCATAAAAGGCGACGACTTCTGTAACCGGCTTATCGAATGGTCCTTGGACTTTGCCACCCCCTCCCCCCCCCACACACACACAGGTTGTGTCAAAAGTACTCTACAGAAGAAAAACAGAGAAAGAAATTTATTAAAGTGTGCTGTATTACAGGTGTGAGTAAGCCGTGTATTTAACAATAATCCTCATTGAAATCGACTAAGGGGACGACCAAAAACAGATGGTGGAATTGTGTACAAACAGATACTACTAAATACAATATTACAAATTGGAAATATGGGTCAAAAAACATAGCTGAATGGGAGAAGTCCATTAAGGAGGAAGATGGGCAATGGACTGCAGTGCCATCTAAGAAGAAGAAGAAGGAGAAGAAGAAGAAGAAGAAGAGAAATGAGGAGAAGAAGAAGAAGAGGAAGGAGAAGAAGAGTAAGGAGAAGGAGAATTCAGAATGAGAAGAAGGAGAAGAGGAAGGAGAAGGAGGAGGAGGAGGAGGAGAAGAGGAAGGAGAAGAAGAAGAAGGAGTAGGAGAAGAAAAAGGAGAAGAAGGAGAAGTGGAAGAGGAAAAGAAGGAGAAGGAGAAGTAGGAGGAGGAGGTATTTGAAGAGTTGGAAATGACTGCCTTTTTTTTTCGGTCACGGGTTTGACAGATTTGCAACCACAGAGTTAACCGGGTGGTGTGTTGCGGTAATTGATTGCATACCTGTTCGTACGATTAATTAGTGTTTTATATGTACATAAAAGCGAATTTGGGAGTCAGCGATTGGCTGCGTACCTGTCGAAGATCGACAGACCAGGAATAAGTGCAGGGTTGTGGTGGGAGTAGCTATTGCAAACACATGTATATGGTTGGAAGGCCGAGAAAGCGATAGTGGGGTTGTATTACGATGGACGGCAGTGTGTTGGGATTGGGAGGTGGATGTAGCTGACTCATGATCACATCCAAAATCATTGTTCGATGTTCACCCCCACCCCACACACACACACACAGAACATTAATGTGCTGTCTTTTGTTTACCTGGTTTATTATTTCCAGGAAACTGAACTGGCTCTGTGTGATTATTGTCCACGGCCATTTATAACAGGCAAGGCCATGACGGAAATCACAGAATGAAGATAGATAGAGACAAATTTCCGAAATACTAAAGCACCAATTAAATAATATTTAGTCAAATTTACTTTCGTTGTTACACCGTGCATGTTGTTGCGTTACTTAATTATTATACCAACTACTGCACATATATAAAATTTACACATTAAAACACTAAAACTGCTCCGACATGTTTCGGTCCTGAAACCATCATCAGGGAGCTATATTTTCCTTGCTAAAAAAGTCACATTAATTTCGCTGTACCAGTAGGGTATTGTGGCAGCATACCCAACTGGTACAGCGAAATTAATGTGACTTTTTATAGTGTAACTTTAGCAAGGACGATACGGCTCCCTGATGATGGTCCTAGGACCGAAACATGTCGGAGCGTTTGTAATGTCTTAATGTGTAAATTTTATAAATTTTATATATGTGCAGTAGTTGGTATAATAATTGAGTTGTCCAATTTAATTTACATTAAATCGAACAATCCGAAAACACATTATCGGATCAAATTCCTGTGATACAGCTTTGCACCGGTTCTGTGCACTTAGATCGTAAAATTATTTCCAAATTTTTCAGTACGCTTTCCACTCGTGCCTTACGTTTATAAAACATACAGTAGTTTGGGGCTGCCAGTGTACAGAAGCCAAGCAGTGGAGAATTCATAAGGCAGGTGAATTTTGTAAGCCCAGGGGAGTTCCTCCCAAGTCTCTTGGAAGGCTATCTTATTTAATATACGAAGGGCGATGTTCAATAGAAGTTCAGTGGATTCCCAGGCAACCAGTAATTATGTACCTGAGTATGCAACTAGAAGCGGGAGTGCTAGAGACATTTCATAGATTAAATGTATTAGAAGCGTCATGATAGTACATAACATAGGCCTATAGGATTTGAAGACACGAAATGGATTTAGCTAGCCAAGGCAAGGTGCACTCCTCGTGGCCTTGACAAATCATGATGAAAGTTTGGGTTCCATAAATGGCGAGGGATTTCGCTAGATCAGTGTCTGTTAAATTCTACACATATGTGCAGCGTGGAATAAATTATTTGTAAATAACTGATACACTTATTTTTACGGTTGTATTCGTCACGATTTATGAAGGCATTCCATATTAGGACGCGTGGTTGAGCGTCGTAGCAAGGCAGTCTTTGTTTACCCGGAAGTTTGTTGCTTCGTCCTTGGTCGCCATGTACATAAATGAAAATCTCTTATTTAGTATAGAAATGCAAAAATAGTAGCAATACATGGCGATGGAATGCATAGTTCAGGTGGTGTAAAAATGTCGAAATTTTCGGGAAAGAATTATTTAAATATTACATACTGCAATTGCTTACTGCATCACGCTGCTCTTTTCAGTTTTCGAGGGCGGTAGTGTTCGGTGTTAGGCTTATAAACGTTTGGTGTACATTACTGGTATTAATAAAAAATATTTTCCCCATTTTTATGTGTGTGCTGGCTATGTTGTAAAACGCATTTAAAAATTTAATTCCTATCTCAAAGAAAATACTCGACATCTGAATTACAAATACCAGTTAGCACTGTTCAGAAAGAATAGTTTATAATTGTAAGAATCGTAAGGAATTCACAGTATTTTCAACATTCACAGTTCTTTTTCAACGAGTCGCCGTGCTAAGGCGGGTGAATACATTTTCGGTTGTTATTCAGTGTAAAAAGTACACAATATTAAACCGAAAAATGCACACACTTGTTCCTTAGGTATTTATATTACAATATCACAATTAGCATTCCTACATGTTTCGACCCGCAACGGACCATCATCAGAGAATCAAACAGAATTAATACCCGATAAAACCAAATTTGCCGCTTGTGTACACAAATGATGAGGTGTAAAAGAATCAAATAGCTAAAGCTTTTAACTGTAACTGAGTGTACTCATCACTGTTACCCTATTCAACCGTGAATTTTAACCAAAAATTACATAATTTTTAATTTTCGAGTGATGTCGACACATGATCATTGTGTTCGTGTTCTTTTTCTCATCACCCTGAAGATGTCCACATCTGTGGCCGAAACATGTCGGTGATTATTATGTAATAAAATTGTATTCTTAAATCCTAGTGCATTTGTTGGTCTTCTTAAACAATTTTATGTATATAAAGTTTATCCAGCATAATTATAATAATAGAGAAAATGACTAAAATCGAGTGCGGATAAATGTAATGTAGAAACCAACACGGAAAAGTCTCATCGTTAAAACTCCTGTAATGAAACCAACTACATGCACTAAATTCTCAAATTTATTTTTGGAATGAAACTCTGCATGTTTCGGAGAGTTCCTCTGTCCGTCATCAGGAGTTCTTCACTGTACACACAGCAATGGCAGAGGTCATACAGGTTTTGCTGTGTGTACAGTGAAGAAATCCTGATGATGGACAGAGGAACTGTCCGAAACATGTAGAGTTTTATTCCCAAAAATAAATTTGAGAAATTAGTGCAACTATCTGGTTTTGCAACAAGAATGTATCACTATGCACGATCACTTTAACGTCAAATTCATACTTAAAGCCTTAGTCATTACATTTTTATGAAGAATATTTCATTTACCGTACTCACAATTAGTATTAAGTAGCAACAGTAACACTGCCTTTCGAAGGTGAATCTGTTTATTTTCATAACGCTAACATTCAGTAAAGTCATTGCTGTAAAAGAAGTAAGAAAACAGGGCGACCTCTCGAATGAAAATTTGGTTTGAATTCAGTGAAATTAGCCGTCTTTTTATTCTCTTTTTTCCCCTACTCAGAAGAAAGATCAAGAGTTAATAACCGTATCTTTCTCTTGTTTTCTGTGACTACTAATTTCTGGTGGCAGACTTTCATATATATATATATATATAAGAAACGTTCGAGGGATTGTGATAGAAGCGCCAACTTGATACTACATAAACTCGTAATGACAGAGTATTTACACGTTTGTGACTGAGAGAGAATGCACAAAGAGGATGGAATTGAGAACAAAAAGAGATACTAAGACAAAAGAAAATAGTTTACTTCTCATTAAAAAAACTTGTTGCACCATTTCTGCTGTAAACAGTTTCTCTTATATACCGGGAAAAAAGAACAGAAGGCAGTATCATTTTATGCCAACAGTACATAAATCTTCTGCGAGGAAAGAAGGAAAACGACAAGAATTATGTACGTATTATACTGTCTGGACTGTAGGGGAGAGCAAATAGAATACTCCGAAATGCATAATTTAGTGGTTATATACACACACACACACAAATTTTCTTGAATTTAAATTAATACGCCCGCTCGAATCCTAAAATGAACATGAAAAATAAACACAACAGCTTTATACAGAAAATTAAGGAATTTTAAAAATAAATAAATTCACCGTCAAAAACACCAATTTTATTATAAAGATTTGGCTACATGTTTCGACCCTACAGAGTAATCATCAGGCCTCCATTAAGAACGAAATAGGTTCGTGTCTAGAGACACGAACCTATTTCGTACTTGTAAACATTGATTGGGATCCCAAGAATCTACGCAGCTTTCTAATGGAATGTTCCTTAATGGAGGCCTGATGATACCCTGTAGGGTCGAAACATGTAGCCAAATTTTATAAATAAATTTGGTGTGTTTGACGGTGAATTTATTATTTCATGTAAAGGTAAAGCAGTCCCGTTACAGGCCTGGAGTGGCCCAGAGGGTTCCAGGAAGTTAAGGTTCCCAGATTTCATGACAACGGCGCAGGATGGTGGTAAGGTAAGCTTTACGCACCGGCCGCCTTTACTCTCAGGAAATGCTCCTGGTACTCATTTCTGTTAGAGGCTGAATTGACCCCAGGGCCATAGTGCGATCGGAAGGATTTTATATCAATGAAAGATTCCAATGACACCAGCTGGAATCGAACCAGCGATCTCTCCGTTAGTAGCACAGCACCTTAACCAGCCCTCTTATTATTCTGAGTATTGCTATTAAACACATCTGTATGACATCTATCAAGTTAAGGAATTTTGTTTCTTTATGGTGAAGAAATGTAACTTTTATGTGCTTTTGGAGCGTTAAGTGTGTCCTTGGCCTAATTACTTCAAGGTGGTGCAATCCCCGTTGTTCTAAATACAAGTTTATCGCAGCCAGCCAGTCAGTCAGTACATGTTGTGGTGAATGGCCGCGAGATACACATTCAACTGTGTCCTTGAAATTAGTCAAGTCTTCCCGAGATTTAAAACGGACATTTAGTGGTAGTCGTGTTTAAAGGTGAAACTCGTTTAAATGATTCTTAAAAACAAAGGTTTGTTCCCCGAACGCAATATATCATAAATACATTGCATCGATCCAGCAGAAGGAAGAGTCAAGAAAATAATTCCCCCCCCCCCCGAAAACGAAGAAAACCAGGGAAACAAATGTCTCAGTCCGTACAGCTACTTGGCTACGTGCGACCGAGTTATCGGAGTTCGATTGCCGGAAGGAAAATGTCGCCCGTATATTGTTAATAAGGGGCAACCCACAAATACCAGTTTTACAGGAGAAGAAGGAATGACAAATACTTGTTATTCTTGAAGATGATGATGTTATATTTTTACATATTGTAGAGGATCATTATGGGCCGGCTAGCTTACTTGGTATAGCGACTGGCTACGGGCTTGACGGTCCGGGATCGAATCCCGGTGGGGCGAGATTTTCCGACCGTCCAGACCAGCCCTGGGGCCCACCGAGCCTCCTGTAAAATGGGCACCGGGTCTTTCCCGGGGGTAAAGTGCGGCCGGGGCATGCTGCTGACCACTCACCCCCTTCTAGTGCAGCGGTCATGGAATAGTAGAGCTATACCTTTACCCACCCTCTGGGCCATACCGGGCCTGTAACGGGATCACTTTACCTTTTTTATAGAGGATCTTTAGTTGAATGATAAACGCATTGTAGCTCAAAGTGCTAGCTAGCCCCTTTTTGCAAAACAGGGGCGAAATATTTTTGTATCGAACTATTTTACAGTTGTTGGAATAAATCTTTTTAAAAATAGAATGTTGTGTGTTGCATAACTATAATGTGGCAGACCCCCTGCTTGTGTTTCAAGCAGTTGTGATGAAAAGGTTTGATAAACTGGTAACATTTTTAACAGTGTGCCACTGTGATGGAAGAAGAGGTTAAAGGTTAGGCAAGATGGAGAATCCACAGACACTTTGCATATTTAAACTGGTAAAATAGGGTAAGAAGTAGACGAGTGGGAAGAAGAAAGATCACTGAATACGAAAACTGCAAAACATTTCTTATTCCACCTTCTGCCTGACTTCGGCCTACATAGCAACGAGAGGTACTGTGGATCTTAACGGGAATACGCCGAGTTGAAATCCGGGGATTTATGCTTGATGGGATGGTGGAAGTTGAATGCATTCGTATATGTTTGTACAGTTAAATTTCGGACTTTTACTTCGCTTCACCAAGTTGGAAGCTCACTCCGGGATGAAAATTTTTGACCTATGATATGCAAATGCGGACATTTCAGAGTTGGTGCAGAGATTAATCCATACATTCCCAGAGGCAGAATAGAATGAAACTGTAACTTGCGAATCCTCTTCAGCGGTGGAAATTACACATACTGTAGCATCTAATGAGATTCGTTAGACCCTTAAAACTAAAATTAGTCTGAATTGTATTAAAATACTCAGTCCATACCGCGCAATGAACACACTCAGCCTCGGTTACAAAAATCATTCAGTATTGTTTCGGGAAATAATGTCTGTTTGTTCTGAGAACCACGCAAAACGTGTAACACGCTCTGTGGTCAGAATATAGAATTATTTGTGTTCAACGTAGTGGTACGTGAAGTAACCACTGGGCTTTAAAGATTCCACGACGCATTTCTCTGAATATGTAATTTACTTACTTACTCCATGGTGCAGAGTCCTTCTTCAGAAGCTAACTGGTTTGCAGCTAGTCAAGAAATTCCCCGCATTTTATGGAACCCGAAGGTTCATTACCGCACTCACAAGCGTCCACCACCTCTCTCTATCCTGGGCCAGCCCAATCAAATCCATATACACACATCCCACCTCCTGGAGATCCATCCTAA
>Ga0131853_10020002_pt1 | contig 12178 bp, 8 predicted proteins | sample TergutLab28metaG_FD_92764 | JGI IMG/M metagenome (GOLD analysis project Ga0131853, IMG submission 92764) | Labiotermes labralis P1 segment gut microbial communities from Petit-Saut dam, French Guiana - Lab288 P1 (version 2) (version 2) | ecosystem: Host-associated > Arthropoda: Insects >...
GTGAATTCGTCCTGCATTCTGATCTCGAGACATGACCATGTACTTAGTTTTATCAGCACTTACTTCCAGTCCAGTCTCCCTAGTAGCAGCTACTAAAGCTTCTGCATTTTCCTTTAGAGTATGATGCTTCCTCCCAGTATATTAACATCATCGACATAAGCCAGAAGCTAATGTGTACCATTTAGTTTCACGTCATCCTGGTTTACCTGAACCCTCCTAATGGCGTACTCTGAAGGAAAGTTAAAAAGCATTGGTGAAAGAGCGTCTCCTTGTTTCAAACCATTCCTAATAGGGAACCTGTCAGACACATTCTTGCCTACCCGGACTCTGCTATATGTTTCAGTCAGACTCATCTTTATTAATCTTACAAGTTTCCTAGGGATACCACACGCATTGAGAATCTGATATAAGACCTCCCTCCTAACTGAATCATAAGCGTTCTTGAAGTCTATAAAGAGCTGATGAACTTCTTCATTGTATTCCCATTTTTCTCAAGTATTTGGCGAATACAGAATATATAATCAATAGTCGACCTGTTGCGTCGAAAGCCACATTGATGAGAAATGATTCCTCCACCTAGCCACAATACTGTGGGAGTCTGCAACCAAGTCTCTTTCCTCATCATTTACTATATTACATCTAGGTTGGTACCCCTTCTTAAAGTCCCTAATGTTTTGGATCTTACTGTTAGTTTCAAGTTCCTCAATTTTAGCTCTCAGATATGCCTTCTTTTTGTTCCTGAAATGTCTGCAAACTTCATGCCTTACATTGTTCAGATTATCTACATTGCTTCGGCTGGGATCCTGTATCCACTGCATTTTAGCCCGCTTCCTTTGATCCAAAAAACCTAAACATTCGTCATTAAACCAGGGTTTATTCTGCTTAAATTCATGCAGACCCAGACTCTCTTTCTTTGAGTTTTGGATATTCTCTTTAATGTTCTCCTAAGTCCTGTTTTCGTCCTCGTCATCTGTCCATATTTATTGAAACTTACAGTTTAAAATTGGATGCTCATTATGATAGCAGTATTAGTAGTAGTAGTAGTAGTAGTAGTAGTAGTAGTACTGGTAATTGAAACACTCATCTTTGGCGTAGTGCATTTTTTTTCATTTGGCGCAACAGCCCCCATTGGCCAGACCCTCCTCATACATTCGGTTTCTACATCACACTCAACGACGCACCACAGTCGGTAGGACTCCTCTGGACGAGTGATCAGCTCGTCGCAGGGACTTCTACCCGACGACACACAGCATTCACAACAGACAGACATCCATGCCCCCGGTTGGATTCGAACCCACGATCTTAGCAGCCGGACGGCCGCAGGGGCCGGCATAGTACATTTGAAAGTTCTTAAATAATTTGAAGCCCTATGACTATGTCTACAGTCTGCAGAGCCTAAAACAGAATCCATAATCTTATGCACCTTTCTGCTAGTCCGATATGCCATTAAAGCTGAACGCATTCCAACATGTCCTAGATGAATGTGGGTGGTCGGCAATGTACCCCAGCCTTTTGTCGACTGGGAAGGAATGCGTAATATTATTCGGAAAGAAGACTGGCTTGTATCCGTGTGAAGTAAGTAGCGAAGAGAAAAATTCCTGTTGTTGATAGAATCGAAGCCAGATCTTCACTCTGCGCTTTTACATCTTGCACACCTCCTTCTTGCAGACACGCAGTTATTGTAGATAAAACGTATTAATGCCACAGCTGATAAAGAGGCAAAGCAAAGTCACCCCTGTCTTAATTGGACATTGCATCTTGTAAAGGTGTGAGGGAGTGAACGTATAACTTCCCTACTTATTCATAGCACGGGATTTGTAGGGTCACGTTTCCGACGCTTCTCCGCCAGAGGGTGAATGAATCCCAGAGCTGGTCTGGATGCCGAAGCCCATTCCCCTGATAACTCAACCTGCAGCCCACTACCTGAACGGGGCTCTCACAGTTCTGGCAGAGCTGCCTTTGATCATAGCTGTGTGTGAGGGTTAAGTGGAAGCGATTATCCACCCTTTCTCCACGGTTAGTGCCTTCGTATTAGCAACCAAATCCATGTACTGAGTCCATACTAGATACTTTGCATGATCATTCCACTTTTACCTGTTCACATAATTTACAACAGAATCGTGTTTTTTTCACTACACCACTAATTGGAAACGGTGCGCATCTGAGGAATCGCAATTTGATTCCCGTCAGGGGCAGTAATTTTAAACTTCTCCACCGCGACTAGAGCAGCTCTGTTATCGGAGCCTCTGTCACCGGTTGTAAAAGATTGAAGGCTGTTTAAGAATAGAGCGTGGAAGAAGATATTTAGGCCTAAGAAAAAGGATGTAACAGGGGACTGGAGAAAACTGCGTAACGAGGAGTTTCATGACTTGTGTTTGTCACCCAAATGGGGCTGATCAAATCAGGAAGAGCAAGATGGGTGGGGCTTGTCGCATGTGGGGGGGAAAGGGTAGCTTTATACGCGATTTTGGTGGGGAAACCTGAGGGAAAGAGACTACTTTTATCACTTAGGCGTAGATGGGGGGATGATATTAAAATGGATTGAAGGATTTATAAAATTTACACATTAAAACATTAAAAACGCTCCGACATGTTACGGTCCTAGGACCGAAACATGTCGGAGCGTTTTTAATGTGTAAATTTTATAAATTTATATATGTGCAGTGGTTGGTAAAATAATTGAGTGACTTGACAACATGCACGGTGTAACAACGAAAATAGGATTGAAGGATGAAGGGGTGTGGGCTGCATTCATTTGGCTCGGGACAGGGAGAAGTGGCGGGCTGCTGTGGACACGGTAATGAATTTACAGTATACAGCAAATACAAGTACACATGTTACCAAAACACCTACGCAATTGTAAAAACACCCACACATTACAAAACCCACAAATACACACACCCACACATTACAAATCCCACACATACACACACCCACATATTACAAAACAAGTTAAAACAACCACAGTACAAGAGATACACCAAATAAAATAGTCACAGTACAATCAAGTACCCTCAGTGTAAGGTCACCCTAATGTGCATGTTACTTTTGTCCCCAAGAACTTCAACGTAACTCCACTTCACTTCAAAACAAAAACACTTAGCATAAATCACGTCATTTCGCTCCACATCACTACACTTCACATCACTTCACTTATTTACACTCAGTCCCCACTTGAATTCCGTTTGCTTGTAACTACATTCTTAACCCTCTTTCTAAAAGTGTCCAGTTTACAGGGGAAAGACGCTAGTAAGCCTGCAGGTAATTGGTTCCAGCTTCCAATGTGCTATTTACGAAGGAATATTTACCAGCATCTGTTCTTTGTTTCCTAGTCCTAATTTTCCGATTATGAGCGTCCCTATTCAGGTAAAATGGTTTTAGAAGTCTATTCTTGATTGTTTTCCAAGCGTATTCTGGCTATCAATCTACGCTGTGCCAAAGTTTCCCAAACCGACTCATTTACATTATTTGCAAATTTAGCCTCTCTCTTTGGCACGCGATTTAAGGCGCTTACCTGACCTTCTCTGTATGGGTCCCAACACACCGCTCCATACTCTAGTATCGGTCTCATTAAAATTATTTGGGTAGTTCCAGAAGTAGGGTATATGGTTGCTCTATTTTTTGTGATTCTTGCTTCCATCTTCATGGTAGAAAATCAAGTGGCTCGGGAAGGTGAGTTAGGCTGCATGACACGTGGAACAGGACAACGACCGAGCTAATGGGAGCCAATGGCCTTTACTTCTTCGTGTCTTATAGGCTTCCGTTCATTGTTGCGTTACTTTTTCTATCCTGAAGATGGAGACAGCACGTCCTTTCGAAATTGTGGTAGCTCTCTACCTAACTACACGGCGTTGCATCTCGGAAGACCTTAACCTTCACATTCGCCGCCTTCAGAACCTAAACCTCGGCTAGTCACGACGTTTACCGTTCAGTTTCAGCAGTAACTGCTGTGGCTGCTAAGCGCATGGCCGCTGGAAGCTGTTATAATTCTAGGGTGTGTGGATAATGACAGGCAGTTCAACAAGAGACGTCAAGAGTGACAGCTGTTGTGCAAAATACCCTGAAAAAGAACGCTGACCCCGACAATTTCACGGTGTAGCAACATTTGTAAGTAGCCTACAGTCTTCACATCGTCGATACTGCAGCCTCGAAAATTAGGGTTTTCTGAAGATGAAAGCAGCAGATTCTTCTTTGCCTGCGCGTGTACCGAGGTACAGGACGTCAGAACTCTGCATATCGTAATCTTGTTTGCATTCCAAGTCTTAGCCAACTAAACTATATAAAACAACTATTCTGCCTCACTGAATCATACATTATGACTGTGAGACATAGCACGTTCTGTTAAGGGAGGACAATTATTTGTAGGTGCTTTAAATCAGCGGTCAGAATGACAGTAGAGCGTTGGAAGGTTGGGGTAAACGCGACTTTTTTTTTTCGTGATTAAAATAAACGTGATTTTATTTACAGATTGGTGTCTTGTAAACAGTAAAACTTTCATACGTTAATATCAAATATTTTCCTGCTTACGAAATCAATATTAACAATGTCCATACCTAAATCAAATTAGCCATATCAACAAGGTTTCACGCAAATTAAAGTTTTTTTAATTATAGGTCTGTAGTGGACAGGCGTCTTATTTGCATTGTTTGCTGAGTCTTGTAGTGGGAACATAATTAAAGTACGTTTTACGAATATCAAAAATTGAAAAGAAAATAACTGTACTCCAATCAAAGATGACTTTTTAATTTGGAGTGGTTTGATTATATACAGGAAATGTATAGCTAATTGCAGTTTACTTCGAATCTGATACACACATTGCTAAATTTCGGAGTTAGTATAACTTGTATGCCAATTTCTTGCGCCTCACATTGAATCCAATTTTGACTGTCGTGGTCCGTGTCCGATAAATTAATTCTACGACTGCCTCCTCATCGCTTCACTGTCTGTATTCGACGTACACCTTAGAATCATCGAGCTGAAATTATAGAAATACTTCAGAGTTTTTTTTAAACTTTGTCTTGCGACGAAGTGTCTTTACTGCTAAGTTTTATCCGTGAATTTTGTTCTTCTCGCGTCTCTCTGATACGGGTCCATTTCTGGAGATTGTCGATGCTATTTCTTATACAGGGGAGTTCGGGAGTTCCAGTGCGTTTTTTTTTCTTGCGGCAGTTTGCTTCTCATAAGAAATAATTACGTCCTTAGTCAGCGCTTTATTTTTGGCATGCTTTGATGACGTGATAGACTCCCTTGTTCTCTATTCAAATCTTTAAAATCGTGAGCTCTGAAATCATTTCTATAACAGGAAAATAGCTCAACTCTGGGGGCATTGTCAGCAAAATAACCTGCAGCCCGTTTGTTGTGAGCTCTGCCGACGAGCTCCCGGTCTGGTAGACACTGATAACACTTCTAAATCGGTTCGGTTCCATTGCTGAAGTGTCTGGACCTTAGTGTCGAAGGACCCCATAAATAGTACTTCGAGTGATAACGATTTGTGGGTGCTGTATATCTTCAGGCAAAATACGGCCACATGATTCTACCAAACAGTGGCAGTGGCATCAGTACGTCGGATGTGAGAACGGTGGCCGTCTAACGTCAAAATTACAGTGCTTTCTGCTGTGCTTTTAACATTGGAATTCATGTTACGAAGAAACCCTGAAATATGTTCCTTAGATTTGATCCAGGTGAGCAACATGAGAATGTGCCCATGAGGTGTCCCATTCATCAGTTTCATATTTTTTTTTATTTTTAGGGAACAAGGTGCCTTGCTTGACCCACACATGCCGCATTGGTGATTAACGTGGGCGTAAGCCAATGGATCTCGCCCATTGCTGACTTAAAAATATCGAGAAAACGAGACGCAGCCTCTGTAGACAGTTCTAGAAATTCTGTGTGGTCGATCGTCATTGCGTCATTTACATAGTTTGTGTTCTGATATTTAGACAAGTATAAAAATAAAAAAAAAATGGCACTGATTTTCAACAGACAATATATAAAACCTTAATATATTCACTGTTTCAACCTCGCTTCTTTTATCCGACCGACAATGGACAAGGCCTGATCGCCGTGCGTAGAAGATAAGAACTTCTTCCGGCAGTGATGTTACATGCTTGTGTGCACGAGGTCTCGAGACTGCTAATGGCAGGATCAGATGTGACTAGAAGAGGATCGGTAGATCTTCGTTGGCAGCTGTCTTGAGAGTTTCTGGGTGTGGGTTCTTCGGGAACTTCTGTTGTTCCTCCCGAGTATCCTCCGATAACTGCTCCATTGGAAGGCCATCAGAACTAATTACCCTGTGACTGACGTACTGACACTCCGTGTGCTCTGTATAGCTTTTAGGTCTAAAAGCATGGATACTCGGTCACGAAGACCTTCACCGTTCCTTGACAATGTGCGTTATTTAGATTATACCATAAAAGGTGTTTGCAAAATAACCTACCTTCGCTGACCAAGTGACCTCTTTAGACTTATATTGCAGGCAGAATCTTAAAAGGGGTGACGGAATTCTCATTCTTCGATATCCCACTCCGTACTTCTACTGGCTTTACTCAGACGCTTACGAGAGCCGCAATAGCTTCGGAATTTGCATTGAATAATTTATTTTCTCTGTTTTAACTTGCCTCGGAATTTAATGCCCTTCGTTCTTTAAGATCAAGACCGTAGACCACGTGAAGCAGTCGTGCTTGAAGGGTGAAGCAGACAGACTAAATTGCTACGATCCGGTTCCCATATTTCTTTAAAATGATTTTATTGCTTGGTGTAGCGCAGCAACGCAGGATGTATGAAATGACTGAAGCTCATGTTATGCCATTAGAGAACTTGCTGTCGAAGTCAGTGACATGTTGTGGGCAACAAAATGTCTTGTGCTACACATTTTCGTTCCTGTCAGGCCTAGATAGACCTGTCATTTCTTTTCCAGAAATGGCTTCTCTCTTTTAACTAAATCTGTCGTACAAAATTTCGTTCAGGGAGGATAAGGACTGTACGGCGGTATAATTGTATCAGAGTTGAAGACTGTAATTGAGCAGGGTCAAAAAGACAAGACGAATTCGTTCCTGCTGCATGTATGATCAAGTTTGTGTTGTTTAAGGACGAATACTCGTATATCTGAGAGATTTTAGACTTCCTCCGCGGTGTAGCTGAGACATTCGATCTTCTAGGATGTTAGGCGCCGTAGGTTGGTACTAGAATACCGACGTTTCGGGACAACCTGTCGGTCCCATTTTCAAGAGTGAAGCAGTCTTCTTCGAATGCTTGACCCTTGACCGAACTACATACCTAAGCTGTATAATATCCCAGAAGGGCGCAGACCTCATAAGTATTTCTTTTGACATAAGTTTGACTGCCAGAGAGTAAAATTTATTTTATCTCGCACACTCTTACATTTGTTGCTTCTACAGCCTTCATATTTGTGCAACATTTTGAATGTATTTTTCCTTCGCAACGTGTGACTTAAACTGCCTGTAATTAATAACGACTCCTCTAACATATGCAAGTAATTAGGCCTGTTTTTCGCCAGTACAGTAATTAAACACGCTCACAAAATTGTGTAACCCCATATACGTAAGTAGAAACGTGAAAGTCGCCGACATATTAATGACAGATATTGATAACGAGCACATTTTGGCAGATAATTATTGTAATGTTCGGCTGTACTGACTCAGATGCAAATGTTACAACTCAGGTAGTTTCGGGATTTAATAACACCTCTTTAGATCATAAACACTTTCCCTTTTTAAAAATGTTTACATTATGAGCAGGTCAGATTGGAATTTATGAAGGCTTAACAAATAACACGAATCTGCTATTCGATCAACCTGAGACGCTTGCTGCATTATAACACAGTTACGTTGTTAGTTCAGTTGCGTAAATAAATGACTGTAATTAACCAAGGAATTTACAACCCCTTCTGTCCGTGATGCCAGTGTAAACCTACGGCAAGTTAGTCAGACAGTACGCGCAAGTGCGACATAAAAGTTCGCGAAAATGATGTGAATGGTTGAACATTACATAACATATGAAAAGATAGTGGTACCAAAATAGGAAATAAAAACTTTATTTAAGACAATCTTCAGCACTGTGCTGGGTGTGAAACTTGGCTCTCGATGTGAGGAGTTTACAGAGCGTCCTTCGATTATCTTTCCAAAAACTATTCATCTGCTTTCGTAATGCTTCTTCCCAGTCTTTTGAGAAGGCATTTACTGTCTCGTTTCTTACTATCGGCTGGAAGACCATGCGAAGAGACTCGCTTGTATACATACTACAAGGCCCTCTACTGCGTGGGATGTGTTCCTACCCGCAGGTACACAAGAATTGGGATTCTGCCAGGCTTGGCTTGGAACAGTCTGCCCTGCTAACGTAAAGCTCCAGCCAGCGTGCTGCGGAAACCTGAGTGCACGTGCTGCTTCAGAACTGCCAATTTCCGTATTCCGCATAGGTGTAAAATGGGCCTCGCATTTGCTGTGAATGCCTAGTGTTGTAACATGCGGCTTGCTTTGGGGACTGCACATGTGGAAATACAAGAGCACAGCTTTGTCTTTCAGTATCTGTTGTTTTGTTGTCCTGCTATTACTATGGCAAAACGAGACTGGCATTGTACGTATAACGCAACATGAGGCAATTTCGTGCTACCAATTTTGCAGTGGAAACGCAATAGTTATTACATATTCTGAGTGTGTGTTTGTAGCCGTAAGCATGCAATGCGCATACGCCATATTGTCATCTGTGGTCTGTCTGGCTGTACAACATTTTTCCACATTATCTAATAAAAGGAGCAATTTTCTAAAAAAGAAATATTATTGAACATATAATGTTTTTTATTTTTCCTACAAATTTTGTCTAAAATATTTGTCATTCTAAGGTGAAATGAGCGAGTTATGATCCAAAATGGGTACTGGCCGTCATGTAAAGTACCCGTTATTCTTGTCACACTTCAATGAAACTTGAATTTTCTCGACAGATTTTCGAAATGTACTTAAATATCTGATTTCATAAAAATCCGCTTAGTGGGAGCTGAATTTTTCCATACGGACGGACGAACGGACCGACATGACGAAGCTAATAGTCGCTTTTCGCGATTTTGCGAAAGATCCTAAAAATAGAGGTACGATAAACTGCTGTGAAGTCAGCAGCGTTTGTAAACTTTTTTGCCATTGCCATAAAAATACTCAAACAGTACACTACGTTTCGGAAGTAAACTGCTTGCTGCTACTTCAGGTTAAGGAACGTGTTTCCTTCTGAAACGTATATTGTATTGGGTATTTTTATGGCAATGGTACAAGTTCTTGTAAATGCTGCTGACTTTACTCATGTACAACCACTGTCAAAAGTATCTGTGTTGCTGTAAACAATATTGTTTGCCATATTTGGGCAGTTCCAAAATCACTCTTGACCTTCCCGTAATAGGCAGTACGAGTAAAAGGTAAAGGTAAAGCTGTCCCTGTACACACTGTGAAAACAAATAGGGGGAATGGCCTAGGAACTAGATGGAGCTGAGTGTTCAGCTGAGTGTCTTGGCTACTTTACGTACCAGCCAATAAACGCAGTACCTCCTGAACTGGGAGGCTGGCTGGGTTCCAGAACCATCCTGGACGTGTTAGAGAAGAGAAACATCTCTAGCGCTACTGGTACCTTCCAGCCCGGAGCCTAGTAAGGAGTAGGCTCCTTTAGTTGGAAAAGTTCTAATCTGTATTATCTAGACGTACTTCGTGATAACACAAACTGACACGTCTTACAAAACTCGTAGGAACATGTAATTAACTACGAGCACAAAACAAGGAACAGATAATTACTCGCTATTCCTCAGCAGTCGTCATTTTTGTCAAGCTTTCTGCAGCACGACAAACTATTGCTCTTTGTTACCGCTAAACAGATGACGCGAATTATTAGTTCTCGATTTGAAAGAAGGAACATGCTGTCATCTGTTTTACATCTCGTGTTTGGTAGGCGGTGACAGGACCATCTTCACGAAAATATTGCACCTCCCCAAAGTAGGCGCCCTTTCTATACAAGCTAATGAGCCCTTCCTTCATCCGTTTTTTCTTAAGATAAACTCTTTTTTTTTCTGTATTATTAAACTATATTCTTGTCGTTGGAGCTGGGATAGCTTAGTTTATAGTGAGTAGGGGGAACGACTGAGCGATCAGGATTTCATTTTCATCAGGAGAAGAAAACGTTTTTGGTTCGATAGCATGTATTTGGGCCATGAAACCCCCAGCCTCCTATCCAGTGGGTATCGGGCGATATTTCCGGCCGTTTGTGCTGTCAGTGAATTAATATAACCACTCATTTCCATTCAGCGTCAAAGTAAAAAAGGCATGGATAGATACAGGATGATTCTGGAGGAAAAATAAATATTTTTGGAGGTGATAGTATCGGTCATTGTGAAAAAAAAGTTCATATGTAAATGTCTCTAATTCTGAATGGTTACCGAGAGAGAGAGCGGTTTGAATCTCCAGTCCTAATTCCGTTAGACTTATTGTTTGTGGAGTTGGATGAAGAGGAAATTACACAAAGATGTTTTGTTTCTGTAGTTTAATATTTTCATTATAGGTTGCACCTTTATGCATGTTCAACCATTTTTTCAATTTGCTTGTTTGTTGCCTGCTCGGTAATAAATATTTGACATTATCGTGACCGAAACATAACGGGAAACTTCCTGTATCTACTAGCATCGTGACCTAATCAACAAACAACCCGGCATGTGTCTCGAGGAAGTAAGGGTAACTACGAAGAACTTTGTCCGACCAAGGTTCGAATAGGGTCTCTTGCGAATACAGTCGATAACTTCATCCTGACACCGTCGTGTTCGGTAGAGTGAGGACTGATTAACCTGACAATATATTCAATGAAAGTTGCATAAAGATGGTATATACCACGTACGTACGATGGAGATTAAAGAATAATGACCAGACCAGGATGCGGAAGGAAGTCTGATTTAAGGTATGTCCTGACATTTTTCTGGAAAACCACAAAAATCTTACTTAAAAGATTGACACTGTGTGTGCCGAGATTTGAAAGCGGAACCCCCTGAATACGAAGCCGGAGAACTAACCAGTCGATCAAGGGACCGACGCACGTAGCGGCGCACGTCATGATGCTGCCGCTGGAATTGTTACACCGTCCCGAGTTTGCTACACCCTCAGTAATGAAAGCGCGCGACAAATAGTTCACCTCACAATCTATCGAGTTTCCGTATGGCTTTGTTTGTATGTCTTGTGTCCTTACTTCCTAATGCCTTTACTCTTCCCCTTTCTTTAATTTTCTCTTACCTATATTTCTTCTTCCCTTCTTTTCCCTGTTTTTGCATTCAGTATAGTACATGTAATTAGGCTACGGGCTGGAATGCCCTAGGAGTTGGGATCTGATTCCGGGCAAGGACAAACATTTCTCTCGTCTCGCCAGTGCTCAGACTGGCTCTGTATCCCATAGTGTATTTTATTTCGGTAGCGGGTACCCTTCCTTTGAGGATAAAGCAGCCAGGACGTGCAGCTAACATTGATCTACGTCTAGTGCCGAGTGAAGTTTGCGTGTTCATGTCGGTGCGTAAATAAGCACATGCACAACTTTACCTTAATATGTCACATCAATTCCCCAAGTATATTGACAGAATTATAATGCTTCTGACTTGGGTCCTAATGTCAACTGAAACATCAACTGCTTTTCTTATTTTCCTCAGTCCGGCCACAGAAATGCCAGAGTAACACCTTCAATTTAGTCACCATGACTTCGTTCCGCACCCTTTCCTGTTAATTTTTCACTATCGTCTACTCATTCGAAACTATCTGTATACTGTCCAGAAATCGTCTTGCGACGATGTGTATGAGAGACGACATTTAATCACCAACACGCCCCAGGAAATATTCTGAGAGGCTCAGTCGTTCTCTCGGCAGTAATGACCAATGCACGCTTTCCATGCATCATGTGTACTTTCGACCTTGACATGGAGACTGGACAGAAAGCATTTACCATAGCACCTTGGTGTTTACATGTGGGCATCATCTACTGTCAGTAAAACACGCATGACATGACATGAAATACAATAGCTGTGCTTAACCTGGGGTGTTTGAAGGTCCAGCGGATAGATTTCAGGAGGTCCGTGAACTTGGATGGGGAAAATGTTACAACTGCATTTTCACTAACTTAACGTAACGTCACGTAACCTAACCTAACCTAACCTAAC
>Ga0131853_10020003_pt1 | contig 12177 bp, 6 predicted proteins | sample TergutLab28metaG_FD_92764 | JGI IMG/M metagenome (GOLD analysis project Ga0131853, IMG submission 92764) | Labiotermes labralis P1 segment gut microbial communities from Petit-Saut dam, French Guiana - Lab288 P1 (version 2) (version 2) | ecosystem: Host-associated > Arthropoda: Insects >...
ATGCACAAAATTTGTTTCACAATAAGTTTTATTTCATGCCTCTACATGTTTCGAGCACATGTGCTCATCATCAGGAGGTCAAAATTGCTTTACACAGCCTCTGGTATCATCACACCTATAGGTCACACCTATAGGTGTGATGATGAGCACTTGTGCTCGAAACATGTAGAGGCATGAAATAAACTTATTGTGAAACAAATTTTGTGCATCAAGTTGGTTAAATACTGAGATAAATATGCCGTAGAATTGTTTGTGTCGCTATCCCAGCCTTCACTGGGCCAGTCTGAGAAGAATAACGAAATAAGAAACTAGGCTAGGCGGTGTTTCACTCGGAATGCTTAATGGTCATATCCCGACCTTCTCGTCGAGTGTAACGTGTTGTGTACGAGCCTTACACAAGTTCAGTGAACGTAGGTTCTCGTGCATAAAACACGACCTTTAAGGTGTCCTCAAAAAATCTGCCTGTAACTTCCAGTTCTATTACACACAGGAGATGAAATTTCGGGGCCCCGTAAGATCAGAGAATTTTTTGTCAACTTTGAAGTAATATGATGTACTTTTTTCAATTTTTATCGTTGTACCATGCATTTTGATATCAGCACAGCGAACAGTACACACACCATATCTATGACATGTCGTCACTGCTGTTATTATAAGAATATCTACGAACTTTAAGATAATCGGAATTTATTATAAAAATGATAAGAAATAGGTTCGTGTTGCATTTATGGTGCTTTTCTAGAAAAAAAGGCGATGTGTAAGAATTCGTTGTTCCCGCTTTAAGGTAAATTGAAGCTTTTTAATGGATACACTAAAGCAAAAACTGAACAATTTGACAGTCCGAATGCAACCTGGCCGAGATATGAAACCAGTACGTCCCACATACGAAGGCATACTTAGTTGCTGTCACTTTCATCAGGTCGCTGAAATAAATCTAGGCTTAATATTTTCTAGGTAAAAGAAAGAAAAACTTGTCACTGTGCACACCATAAAGGCAAAGGGTTTAGTGACGGTACAGACCCAGTTATTATTTTCCTCTGCTAAAGACGGACGTGAATGGTCAACCTCAAGTCCTGGCCGCTTTCGTCCGAGAAAGATTCTCTAGTACACATTGAATAGAAGGCTTGGTCGGCCCCGCATCGGGTATCGGTAAGCGGTTTCTCGATTGTCCACACTGTAATTATGTCACTATACCAGTTACGCTACCTATCAAAACTCTTTCTTAGGACATAATATTATTAGCCTATACAAAATTCAGCATAAAAGAAAGTATTTTTTTTCCATGGATATCTTAAGGAATTTCGAAGTAGGAACTACCTATTTATTCTTTACAACAGCAGAAAAATTTTTTAACATAAGGTTCATTCATTGTGTGTAAAATATGGGGAAATTAAGGTGGAAAATATCGTTCGGTAATATCGAAAATATTTGTTCTTCTCTCCGTGTGACGTGCGTTCAGTACATTTTGATTTCATCGTCATTTCAGATTTCCACCCTTCTTTGCCTTTGTGCACGCTATAGAGCGTAGATGCATGCTACTGTTCCTGTAGAGACAGAGTGAACAGAATTTTTCCACTGGTACATCACTAGCGTCATCCCTTTCTCTACAAGGGAAGATGTTTAGTCTTCCAGTGCCCAACCAAAGGAAATGTGTGTGTGTGAAATGTAGTTGTGTACAGAACGGGAGGTCACCTTTAAAATGGTAGAGGAATCAATCAGCAGTTCTCTTGGCGCACAGTATCGGCTTTGATTGGGACTCCGTACTGGAAGAAGGTTGCTGCAGACTCCATAGACGGTCGACAGGAATGATAGAAGGAAAATGGGGAAACGTACAGGAGAAGACTTTTTCAATCATCTGAGTGGAAGAATGTGTCGGGAAACTTTAGCTGTTTCATTAGAGGCAACAATACTTTGAAGAAAGAAAATGCCCAAATTCTGAAGCCTTTTAGATTTCGCATGGAAATAAATTGAGTAAATTGAATTCTATTGTAAATATAAGCTATCGATATCAGATGAAACTGTTTGCTGCAACTAAATAAAATACTACAAACTCCTCAAATGACTCTTCCCAATAAGTAACGCATTCAAAATTTAAAAATGACTAGAGACATATTAATTTTCAATAATCTTTTAATCTGTGGTCGGCCCACATCCATTTTGGAAAAAATGACAGAAAATTTCCTGTCGTAAAATTTTTTCATAGACAGGTATCCGATGTTTAAGCCTGCATTCACAAGAGTGACTGTCTTGGTTGTGTCTGGTTTAGACCAATACTGACTCGTTACTCCTGGAGTGATAAATCCACGTTCAAAAATTTATTACAGAATGAATATAAACTGGGCGCGGCTTTAAGAAGTAAACTTGACCTGGTTGATAAAATTGTGGTTCCAAACATAATAACTCAGGCCAACTGAGCAACAAGTTAAGTGTTTATTTTCCTTTGCAGTATCTCTTAATTGAAAATAATATTTTTCTCATTACCAGGAAAGAGCAAGTGGAGTATTTATTTAACACAGCTGAGCCATAGACGAAAGGAGAACAGTAATATTAAGAACGGTATGGAGATATTTCGTCACCAGTGATAACAAATTGCAGAGACAGAAGTATTAAACTACACAGAAAACGGTGTATATTTAATGAGAGAGAGTTACGAAAGATTCGCATGAAGTTAACATGTAGCTCTTCATAACTTGCTACAAAAAAATCCTATATTTTGCATACAGTACAAAATATCTTCAGTACTCGAAAATGGAATATAGCACTTAAAATAGGCCACTCAGTAAAATAAAAATAGATCTTTTAACGACAACAAAAATTAGTCTTCTATCGACAACGGCAACAACACACTTTTTAAATTTTTAAGCAACACTGCTGTTTGAAATCAGACTAGAAGTCGCAAGAGTGTCCAAATTTGTTGATTACTTTATAGAGGGAAACACGTGCAAATAAGAGCCATTTTTTCCATCGTAATTGAGAAAGTTACGTATAATTTTTTTAACAGCTGTGAAATATTTGTGAGGGAGTCAAAAAGCCTAGTCACCATAAGTTGTGACTGGAAAATTTGGGCTTCAAATCCATGCAGGGAAAGGAGTTTTGAAATCTTCAAAAATTACTGTCCGGAGCTGGGATCTGTTCCAGGTTTCTAGTCGAAGGCTACTGGGTGTTCCTTCCCTTGTGGTAAAGTAGTTGTTTCTTGAGGTTACCAACGCACCTCTGTTCAGTGTCAAGGTTAAGAATAATTTGGAGCAATATCTCCAATCTTCTGAATGCCTTCACAGCACGTACAGTGACAAATTACCGTTATCTGTTACTCGTACTGGTAAGTACTTCAAGCATTCTTCGATCTAAGTGCTGAAGACAAATCTTAAGTACATTAAACGAAAATCGTTAAACTCAGGCTGACTGTAGACATTTCAATTCTAGCCCCGCAGTTTTAAAATTTATCTCTTTCTAAAAATAGCTTATCGTATCAAGTTTATCGCATCTCACATTAGTGTCTAAACACTATCTCTTTAAAAATGTTAAATAATTAATATGTAATTATTTCACACAAACGCCTAAACAAAATTATATACCCACACAAATTTAAATAGTTTTGTCTATTAATATTTTAATTTGAAAATTTTGATATAAATTAACATATATGGTAAATAAACTCTATACAACAACCCCATGAAATTTAATGCTGTTATTTTGTACGATTTTTATATCAATTAGAATATAATAAAAAAAACGAATACTCGAAGTATTATAGGGTTAAATTTGGGTTGCAATATTGTTACTCATCTTACCTCTATGATATTCTGTTCCAAATTTACCTATGGCCTTTGATGAAAACTTTTTTCCAGGCTAACTGAACACTAATATTTGTGTGGTCAAATGAACTACTGCATTATTTGTGTAAGACTGTATAGGAACCACAGAACTTAGCTAAGTTTTACATTACACTGGCATGAGTAAATGTATGTACTTATTTGCATATGGTAAAACAAATCAGCAAGTTAATTTTCTTTTATAATTTTATTTATTTAATACCGTTCATCATTATTTTTTAATTTGTTACAGGAAAACTGAAAATGTCGATACCCCAAGAGAAATTTCAGCGTGTGTTGTGGTTTAATGACAAGAGATAAGACCTTCGGGTTAGATTCTCGAGAGAAGAACCGAAAGACACCAAGCAAACGATCTGTGGATGAGTGGCATATAAATTGCAAGCAGACTGGAAGCATTCTTAGGCAGACAGGATCGAGGCGTGCTATCACGAGATGAGGATTTCCAGAACCCCAGATGGTGACTGTTTGTCTCTGACGTGGATTGTAGCCTCACCAAACAATACGACATAAGAGACAACCAGTCACCACAACGTTAGGATCTGGGGCCCTGGAGATCCTCATCTCATCATAGCACGCCTGGATCCTGTCTGCCGAAGAATGCTTCCAGTCTGCTTGCAATTTATATGCAGTCTTTAAAAAATGCCAGTGCTGAATGTATTAGCGGACGATGACAGGACCCGAGATCCTGTACACATTCAATATAAAAGGCTCGTGTAGCAAGCACCATAAGAGAAAACTGGCCAATGACACTGAAGTTTGGGGGGGGGGATGGAGGAGAAATGGCCATGGGTATTAGGCACTTTAATTTACGAAGCAGTCCGTTTAGAAAGAGGGGGGGGGGAAACGGTTTAAACCAGTCCTATATATATACGTATAAAAACACACACACACCTTTTCCTCACTATCACGTCAATTTTTTTTTATTTGCCCTCTTCAACTCAGGAAAAAAACCATTCTTAAGTATAAAAAATTTTGGAGAGGCATTTGACCCCACTTTCACCCTCAAATTACGTCCATGTGTATCATCTTGGGCACTGCTGGGCACCGTCTGTACAGTTCTAGGCTACGCCAACGAATAGCTTCTGAGAGTTAGGCACAAGCGATCCTCGGATCCATTTCACATCTTCAGCACTTCTGTTTACACGCCAGTATCCTCCCTACCAAACAGCACATCAGGTCTCCATGAATTTCTTATCCTCATGTATAGTCTCTTTCGTGGCGTTCTTCATTATTCAGCTCGAAAATTATGTGGCGTCTGGAGGTCTGATGTGGTCTCAGCGAACCACGCCACAAAATGTGTCTTCTTCTGGGGTTTCAACACTTTCAGTTTTGTTGTCATAAATAAAGCAATAAAATAATAAAAAATAAGATAAAACAAAAAAATGACTCAAAATAAAAGAAACTTTATAAGTTGCCTTACGATATGCAGAAAAACAGTGTTACATCAACCAAATCTAAAGCTTTCCTTACCCAAATTTTTGAAGGTTTCTTGTGAATTCTCTCTCTCTCTCTCTCTCTCTCTCTATATATATATAGTTCCTATTGAGCTTAAAATAATTAAATAGCTCCGAAATCCAACAGAAAAGTATAGAAGTGTCTCGATATTCATTCATAAGTGGCACTTTACATGTGAGTTTCCTCTGAAAGAGAAAATAGAATGAAATGTTTACCACATCTGTTCAAGAATAGGCCTGTATATGTCTATAACATGATACTGTACACTGAATTGATTCTTTGGACTCATAACAGAAATTCCCATACTAAGCGAGTGGAAAAATAAACGGGCAAGAAAATTCTTAAAAAGCAGCACACTTGCTCTGATATACCGCCAAGTATGGCAACTAGAGACAGTGGTATAATTGCCATTGAATGAAATGTGTAATAAATGGCCTGTCACTAAAATAATTATTCCCATATGAAAAGGTTCCTAATGACGAAATTTATTTATAAAAGTACCAAATTACGGAGAAATTTAAAGCATTTTTTAATCATTTAATGAAAGTATTATGATATACAGAGAATTGATGATCCTATAGGGAACATTTTTTAAGAGTCAAGATGGATTTGGCAAAGGAAGAACCGCAACATTAATACGTATTATTTAAACTCAATAACTCAGGTTTTAAAGTAACCATATCCTCAATACTTTAATTTCCAACCAATAAACAAAATATTTATTAGGCCTCAGTAAACTAAGTCGCTAACTACACAGTCTTCCAAAGCCCTACTTACTTCTAAACACTTAATTGTTTATGGCTTAAACCCTATTTGTTATTAACCTTGTAAATTGTAAAACAACTGGTCCTACTAAATGCAAATTAACCTTTTGTGGACAGTATTTTTTTTGGCGCAAAAGCCCCAATTGGGCCAGGGCCTCCTCATTCTTGAGGTTTATAGATCACACTCAACGACGTACCACAGTCGGTAGGACTCCTCTGGACGAGTGATCAGCCCGTCGCAGAGACATCTACCTGACAACACACAACACTCACAAGAGACAGATATCCATGTCCCCGGTGGGATTCGAACCCACACTCCCATCAAGCGAGCGGCCACAGACCTACGCCTTAGACCGCGTGACCACTGGGACCGTCTTTTGGACAGTATTACACATGCTTAAACACGATTCCTATGGTTATAAATAATGGTATTCCTATGATCAGCCTTATAAATTAACTGTGGAAAAAGCTACATAGGCCTGCGGTAACTCTTTTCAAGCCCAATGTCCTAACGCGTTCGCAAGTTAACAGATTAATTACAGTGCAAACAGAACGCAAATGGGTTGGAGGTAGCCTATATGTGAAAACACAAATCGAAGTATCGCGATGAACGTAACAGAGTTTCACTTGCAGTTTTTTATTCTGGTACAAACAAATTGGTAGGCCTGTATTGGATGGACCAGCTTCATTTTAAAGGTCCGTGGGAGGCACATTGAGTCAAAATTTTTCGCATTTCATCGGACTTTAATTTAATCCACATGATACAGGAGCTTAGGTTTCGTGCATATTCTGAAGCAGATGATTACAGTTCAAACCCGATACACTACTCTTTTTAAGCCGCGTTTTGATACTGCCCTTCCACCTAAGTTTGGTTTCACCACAAAAATGCAGTACGAATTCCCATTAAGCAGCATTCTTGCTACATGCCCGGACCATCTCCACTTCCTTGATTTGATAATCGTAATAATGCTTGGTAGTGTAGAAATTGTGAAAATCCCAATTATAGATTTTTATCCAGCTTAATTGTAAACGTTCGTCTCAGAAACTTGTGCTTAAACCCAGTTTATGATCTTCCGTTAACTTGAGGGCGCGGGTTGCATGTTAGGTATAAGGATAGTAGTCACAATGACATTCTGTCCAACTGTTGACATGAGTTATGCGGTGGGATAATTCGGAATTCATCTACTGTAACCCCGAACTGAATAAAGCGTACTTCAATGTCTTTTGAGATTAAGTTCATGCCACAAGCAACAGTATTGTTTCGGATCACTGTTTGCAAATACTTGAATTTAAAGATGTATATATTCTAGAATACCACACCTGTCAGTTTGGCAAATAGATACCGAAGTTTCATGGGAAAATGTTGCCTCTATTTTCGATGTCTAGAATACAACCTTTACACTTAACATGGTCCCTTTCAAACCCTAGACTTCACACAGTATCATCAATAGCATTTCCCTAACATACTCATTAGAAGGGTTAACCACACTTGATTGCCTTCTAGACTCTGCAGATGAAGGCACTGGGCTCATCCAAAATGTAGGTAATAATTTACGAATCAACACGACATTAATATCAGAAGACATCACTCTTCATCAACACTGCTGAGAGAATTTCAATTTTCTTTTATTTTGTTTCGATGGTTGTTTTGTCCCGTCCTTCAGTTTAAAGTTCAGTTAAAGCTGTGGTCATGCAGATGGGGTAAAATGAGGTGTTTATGAAGAGGGATTTGTAAAGTGATACTGAATAAGATTAAACTATAGGTGCAGTTATTAGTCAATAACACAACAATTTATATTCTAAAGATGTTTAATAAAGGATGATAGTTACTACATGTTTCGGCCTATTCCGGCCATCATCAGGTATTCATCCGAAATTATGGTGGTAGTGCTTTATAGGATTAATGTAGTTATATCGCGGTGGTGAGATCTCATCATCTCTGACATTTGTTATTGTTAAGAGATGTGGGGGGAGGGGGATTGGGTTCCGTGATGTGCGCTAGCTTGGGGTGCAAAGCTCGAGTAGGTGTTTACTAGCTGCTGTCCTATGTGGGTCTCCAGGTGTTGTCTGTCCTTTTCGATATTTAATTCTGAAGAGCTTTGGCTATGGCTTCTGTTTGTATACACACAACGAGGATGGCTCATTTTAGAATTCTGAATAAGTTTATAGTTTACTGCAACATTACGTCATGTCGACTGGTAAAGATTTGTAACGTTTGAACGGTTCCTAGGAATTTTCTTGTCAGGGTCAAGCGGTCCATTACACGTAATTACTTTTCATTAACTACTTGCTGCTTGACACTGAAGTTGGAGGCACTACAATCCCTCAAAATATTGGTGTTTAACCGTCGAAACGGTCTAATATATCAGAATACATGTCTGCAACATCACCGCTGTGAGCACCTCAAGACTACAAATATACTGAAAACAAAATGGAAGGTACAAAATAAATCGCACACAACGTCAGCCAGTCGTTCCGAACATGGCCCTGTCAAGTACACACAACAGAATATTTGTGTGTGTGTGCTGTGAGAGGTAGCAGGCAGAGCCCCCTTCGAAGGAGGCACTTGAAATAACGTGGTGATTGAAATCATTACGGTTCATACTAAAAAAGTGAGCTGATAGAGGCAGATGGAATTGGTTCAGGATCGTGTTCTAGTGCGAGGTTCTTTATTCGCGTTGCTCAAAAATCGAAATGAACATTTGTTAGTGCGGCAGTTCAGAAAATATGTGTTATGGTCTGTCCGCTCTTATAGTGTCATTATTTTATCTGAAAATTCTTGCTAGTCAATTCTCATCGACTCACTTATCTTACACACCCAAGTTTAACTTCGATGTTCACATAACAACTTGCTTCTTATATTTGACGTCTGTCTGCACGGAAAGAAGAATTTCCCAGGACCTTCTTTAAATATAGTGAGTGGAAATGTTTGTATGTATGTCGGTTTCAAAACGTTGTTCTACGTTGTCCGACACTTAGACTCCACTGTTTCCTACCTTCCCACTGACCTTCATTTAGGTTTCTTTCGTTCATGGCTTTCCTTATGCCTTCCATCCAGTTTTTCTTCAGTCTTCCTTGTGCTGTCTTTTGTTTCGGCATCCACTTCAATGCCATTTTGGGTAATCTTCCTTCTGCCATTCTTTGAACATGGCCGTACCATGTAAGTTGGTTCTGTTCAATTTCTTTTACAATTGTTTCCTCTAATCCAATTTGTTGTCTTATAGTGAAAATGTATTATTACTAAATTAACAGCTTTTTCTAGTAAGTAGGTGTAGCTCCCATATTAAACTTCAGCAATCCCGAATGTAACCATTTTGTTATCCTTTGTCCTCCTCAAGCCAGTCCGTTTCGTTATCTATCTCTTGTTGCCAAGACTCCCAATTTCCTATCGTCTGCTCCATCTGTCTGGACTCTTGAGTCACATCTCTTAGGGTTTCGCCGATTCCTTTCTGTTTTTCTTTGACGTCCTTGGCTTCTTTTCTTTCGTTTATCATTTCCAAGCTGTAGGTCTCTAAAAGTTTCCGTATGGCTTTGTTTTCGCTTTCCTGATTTCTCATGCATGCAAGAATTCGGCCCAATTTGTCTTGCTTGCTAGGGTGTCTGGGTCTATCTCCACCCGTCCTACCACCAGTAGCTTTAATATAAGCCCAGGGAACCAGCAGGCACCTTCTTCCTCTGTCCCTGTGATGACATCACATTCGTTCTCCTTGCCAGGAACGAACCAATTTTGGCCCAGTACATCTGGCAGCACCAATCCCATGACCCCGCTGCTCTAGAAAACATGTCCGACCCGTTCCGCGTCAACAAATCAACTGCCGAAAACATACTATTTACTGAAACACTACGAGCTGAAAACGCGTAAATCCTAGCTCACGGCAAAATGGAATAGCCGCGAATCCTTCGCTGCCTGCTGTCACGCGAAGTGGTTTCATTTCAGAGTGGAGGGGATTTGTCAATTAAAGTCCCTCACTCTTCGAAAAGTAGTGTTGCTTTAAGCCCGCTGCTGTATGTGACTTGTGCGGTAAGTTCTTCTTCATTGAATTTACTCTGAGTGAATACCACCTGTATAGGTCTACGTGAAGGAAAGAAGATAAGACGAATTAGAAGAAACTAAGGGGGAATAAACGGCACTCCTACTCTCAAGTCATACTGCGCAGTTAGACAAATATTTCTCGAATTTTTAGAGGATACTAATGCGTCAATCACGGACACTGTGTGGCGCAGTTTGTTGTCGCATTGCGCTACAAGCCTGAAGGTCGCGGGTTCGATTCCCGATTGTGTCATTGGATTTGTCTTTGACATAATCCTTCCGGCCACACTGTGACCTTGGGTTAGACGCAGTCTCGAACAGAAATGAATAACAGGAATATTTACTGTGGAGTAAAAACAGCCGGTGAGTACGACCGGCATCCTTGTCACTTTCGTGTGCCAATTGTCTCTAAATCTGGGAACCTCAACCTTCTGGAACCCTCAGAGCCTGTCCAGGTCTATTTAGAGATTGCTTTACCTTTTACTGTTGCGTCAGTCTTTAGAGCCCATTAATGGTTACATAAGAAATGTTTGGCAAAACTAATTTTTTAAAATATTTAATAAAGCGACATGTTTCGCACTGTTTTGTACAGTCATCATCAGGCTAAACATAACTAATATAGGCAATGAAAGGGAGGTACATAAAACCTGTGATTTGTTGGAAATTTAGATCTCAATTCTACACTCGAAATCCATGGATGAACGCCCTTTAAAAAAGTCGAAACACGTGGCTTTGTTAAACATTTTAAAACTTAGTTGTGTCGATTATTTCTCACGTAGCCATTAATTTGAAAGCACAAGGTGGATGTCCAACCTTAAAGTCATCAAAGCACATCCTTAGTCATATGTCCTGATGACGGTACACTGAACAGCACATTGTTACGCAAATTCAATGTACGGACATAACAGACGTCACATCTTCTTAATCACTTCGAATATGTTAGTTTAAAGAGGGCAACTTAACAGCAACTTTGTTCTTTACGTCTGGGCTTCACATACCGATGGCTTGTTTGCGCGATTCAGGATGGTAATTTTTAATAGTTACGTCTCTTGTCTGTCAATCACGGCGTAATTTTCATTGCAGTTTGTGTGTGTGTTTGTGTTTGTGTGTGTGGTGTGTGTGTGTGTTTGTGTGTGTGTGTGTTTGTGTGTGTTGTGTGCGTGTGTGTGTTTTGTGTGTGTGTGTGTGTGTTTGTGTGTGTGTGTGTGTAACCGAAGAATTTTTGACAGGCCTATTTAGATTCCAGGCTTGTGAACTGAGTAGAAGAAGAAGACAAAGCCATATTGGTGGGAAATGTGGTTCATTTGCTAAGTTCATCAGTAAGCTGGCTTTGTTTCGACTCATAAACACCACAGTTCCGTGATTTGTCCTAACAATATTAAATATACTACGTAACTGGCACAGAACACGATGCATTCTTGCTAAAGATTCTACTGGAAGGCAATCAGGGCGAGACACGGATCAGGGATAATGCATATGTGATCATGTAACAATCACGAGCATGGTTTTTAACAAACCAAGGTCATGCTGTACCTCTCAGTCAAATGTTACACCATCTCAGAAAAACGCATCACCCTTCAATCATTCACGAATGCGTGATTCTTAAAACGCAAGACTTTCCACCAAGGCATCAGAGTTGCTGCTCCCTTAAGGATATAGGAAACGTAACTCCGACACCGGAATTGTGACCTCACGTAGTTTTCTGTGTCGTTCTTCCTTGTATTTCGTGAAATTTCAAATCACTCCAAGTGAGCATCTCCGTAATCCCTGAATACCAATCACATATACCTGCACAAATCTCAGAACAAATGCGTGGGTCGAAAATAAGTAAAAATATGTGCGCCATACCTTAATACCAAACAAAACAATAAAAAACAGAACATTGTCCTGCCAACTTCATTTTCAAGATTGGTAGCAACAAAGTTCACTTAACTCCCGCTGACGTCAGCTGTAGCCATCTCTGTCTTCGTTCTGTTTACAGAGCTGCGATGTTTAAGGAGGGTCGAGGGAGAAAGGGAGGGGAAAGGGATGCGGTTTTGTTAGAATGGGTGTTGTCGGTATACGTCATAGTTATGCATTGCTTCTCTGCCTACGG
>Ga0131853_10020004_pt1 | contig 12177 bp, 13 predicted proteins | sample TergutLab28metaG_FD_92764 | JGI IMG/M metagenome (GOLD analysis project Ga0131853, IMG submission 92764) | Labiotermes labralis P1 segment gut microbial communities from Petit-Saut dam, French Guiana - Lab288 P1 (version 2) (version 2) | ecosystem: Host-associated > Arthropoda: Insects >...
ATGGAACCTGTAAGGGGTGGTTCACTGGCAAAACTTCCGGCGGCAGCGGAAAAATTGCTAAAAGACTACGATCCAAGCCGCTCCATTGCATCATGGGCTGTTCAATACGCTGCAACTTTAGAAGGCGCAGCCTGCATGTTAGGCGGCATGTCCAGCTTAGAGCAAATGCAAGACAATTTAAAAACATTCCAAAACCTAAAGCCTCTAACCGCCGAAGAAATGGGGCTTTTAGATAAAGTAATGAACGAAATTGCAAAAGCAAGCGGCATACCATGCACCGCCTGCAAATACTGCCACAGCGAATGCCCCATTAATATAGACATTGCAACATGTTTCTCTTCCTATAATGAACTAAAGCGTGGCAGTGCGGAATGGAACACATCTATGATGTACAAAACAATTCCCGCAGGCCGCCGTGCAAATGATTGTATTAAATGCGGTGCTTGCGTACCAATTTGCCCACAACACATAGATATCCCCAAAGAAATGGACCTTGTAGTCGATACGTTCAAATAGCTTATGAACCTGATAAACCTAGGCATCCTAGCCCATGTAGACGCCGGAAAAACCACAACTGTAGAACAAATGTTGTACCTTTCCGGCGGTCTACGCTCTTTAGGCTCTGTGGATAAAGGGAATACCCAAACAGATTTTTTGCCCATAGAGCGGCAACGTGGCATATCCGTTAAAGCGGCTGCTGTTTCCATAGAAACGGCGGGGCACAAGATAAATATAATAGACACCCCGGGGCACATGGATTTTACCGGCGAAGTAGAACGTGCCTTATTTGTGTTGGATGGGGTAGTGCTTGTTGTTTCTGCTGCAGAGGGTGTGCAGTCTCAAACAGAGCGGTTTTGGAAGGCGCTTAGGGAAATGAATATTCCTACAATTATTTTCCTTAATAAAATTGACCGGATGGGGTGTGACCCGGGTGTGGTTTTACAGGACTTACAAAAGGAGTTTAGCTCCGGAATAATTCCAATAAATACACATGTAAACCACGGCGGAACAGATGTTTCTGTTACCACATGCCCGATATCCGAAGACGGCATTTTAGAGTTATGTGAAAATGACGAGGAGTTGGCGGCGGAATATCTTGAAAATGGAATGATATCGCCGGGAGTTGTTACAGCAAGTTTAATTAATCAGACTAAAAATGGCACGGCGTTTCCATTAATTTATGGTGCCGCTGCCATTGGTGTTGGTGTGGAGCCGCTTATGGACGCAATTAAAACATATTTGCCGTCTAACTCTGTTGCGCCGGAAGGCGAATTATCCGGAATAGTTTACAAAATCGAACACGATAAATCCGCAGGGAAAATAGCTCACATCCGCTTGTTTGAAGGCACAATACAAAACCGGGACACAGTTACACTTTTCCGCCCGGGACTTGAACCTTTTCAGGAAAAAGTTACGCAAATACGCAAGTTGTCCGGCTCTAAACGGGAAGATGTTGGCCTTGCCTACGGAAATGAAATTGCCGCTGTGTGCGGAATGACCGGGGTAAAAGTTGGCGACATGGTGGGGCAAATTTTGCACCGCCACCATAGTCGCATAGCTACGCCATTATTCTCTGTACAAGTTTTTGGCCCGGAGGGAAAGGAAAGCCAGCTGATACAAGCCATATCTGAACTTTCTGACGAAGACCCATTAATGGAATACGCATGGAACTACGAAGAGCGTGAGCTCGTAATCCGCACAATGGGGAAAATTCAGTTAGAAATTTTAGAGTATCTGCTGCAAGAACGTTACGGAATGGCCGTAAAATTTTCTGCCCCATCTGTAATTTACAAAGAAACTGTTGCCGCTCAAGGCATAGGCCACGAAAGTTACACAATGCCAAAACCGTGCTGGGCTATTTTAACCTTGCAAGTAGACCCGCTCCCACGTGGCAGCGGCTTTAAATATAAATCCGAAACTCACAGAAGCGTGTTGCAAGACCGCTATCAGAACCATATAGAAATTGCCACGGCAGAGGCAATTAAACAAGGGCGGCTTGGCTGGGAAGCTACGGACGTGTGCTTCACGCTAATAAGCGGGGAGAGCCATATCTTTCACACACACCCGATGGACTTTTTTCTTGCCACCCCAATAGCCGTGATGCGGGCTATAGAAAATGCAGGTTCGGTTTTGTTAGAGCCATTGGTAAAGCTAAGGCTTACAGCAACAGAAGACCTTTCCGGCAAATTAATAGGTGATATTGTAAAAATGCGTGGGGAGTTTGACAGCCCCGTTATTAAAGACGGCAAGCTGGAAATGGAAGCTATTGTGCCAGTGGCAACTTCGATGGATTATTCCATTAGATTCTCGTCGTTAACTTCCGGTCGTGGGATTATAAAGTCGGACTTTTATGGGTATGTAGAATGCCCATTAGAAATGAGCGCAACGGCAAAACGCAGAGGTGTTGACCCATTGGATAGGGACAAGTGGATACTTTATAAGCGTGGAGCTTTATAGCACTTTAAAAAGTGCTATAGGACAAAAGTTCAAATGGTTACTGAGAGTAACCGTTTGGATTTTTGAGCCTACATAGAATAGGAGGGCTGTTATGCCAAGTGTACTAATAACAGGCGCAGACAGGGGTTTAGGACTTTCTCTTTGTAAAGAATACCTGAACCGCAACTATACAGTTTTTGCAGGAAAGTATATGGAAGACTACGATTTATTGGAAAATTTACAAGTGCAAAACCCAAACTTGCATATTTTGCGGATAGACATGAGCAGCAGAAGCAGTATTAATGCAGCAAAAGAAGCGGTGGAAAAAGTTGTAGGCCAACTCCCACTAGATGTTCTTATTTCCAATGCGGCACTAATGGGTGAGGTAAAGTGCAGCTTGTACGACCCGCCAATGGATTTAGAAGCCCCATGGAGGTCTTTTAACGTAAATGCTATTGGGCCGCTACTTTTAACAGAGGCTATGCTGCCAGTAATGCAAACCGGCATGAAGCGGCTATGTTACGTGTCAAGCGAAGTAGCGTGCATTGCCTTAATGAAACACCGTCACGACAGCCCATTCCCATACCCAATGAGTAAAGCCTCTATGAATATGGCTGTGCGAATGATGCATAATCAGCTGCAACCAATGGGGTACACCTTCCGCTTGTTTCATCCCGGCTGGATGAAATTCCGTGAAAAAGACGGGGTGCTATCGGAAAAAGGGATGTATGACCCGGATTATATTGGCGATATTGCCGCAAAGTATTTTGAAAAGGCATTAGGGGATGAACACAGGCTTGTTATGTATGATTTCATGGGGCATGAGTGGACTTTCTAATGATTAAGACAAGGAGGGATTTTGTGAACGTATTAATTACAAATTTAGAATCACCTTTTGCTAAAAGCCTAGCATCAATATTTGAACGTGAGGGGTATCAAGTATTTAGCCTTGATGCTATAACAGCTGATAAGCTGGATTATCTTGTTGATACAACTGACTTCACCCACCCGGAAGATAATTTCACCCTTACCGATGGCATAAATACCGATATAATAAAGGAAGTTTATTTCAAAAATGTAATTGAGCCTATGGCAACTTTAGAAAAAGTTCTCCCTCTTTTAGATGCAGGCGAGGAGAATGGTAAGCGTTTGTTTTATGTAACAAGCGTACAAGCATCTATTAATGAGACCCGTAACACCAGCGGTTATGCATACAATATGAGCAAAGCTGCATTGCACCAGTTTTTGCAAATGGCTCACAACAAGCTTGCCCCCAGTGGCTATACTTTTCGTGTATATGACCCAATGCATGGAATAATAAGCCCACAAGCCGCAGCAGAAGGTGCGTTCAACTATATTACACGCAGGCGTGGTACAGAAAACTACGATACTCGCCGGGATGATGAAAATAATTTAGTAATGCGTGACGCGGAAGGGCGCTTGCATGGGTGGTAAAATAGCAATGATTATATGAGCACAAAAAAAGCGGCTTAGCCGCTTTTTTGTTTGCTGGTTATGTAATTACGTAACAACATAAAAAGCTCCTACTACATGACAGTAAGAAATAAAACCCCTGACATTCCTCACATCAAGATTAAATATACATTACCACACAAATGCAAACTTGTAAAGAAAAACTTTAAAAAAACATGAAAAATCGTATTTTATCTACCACTCTTCCTTCTTATAGTAAGCCAGAGAAATATATCGGGTTTTACTTTGCACAAAAATGTATGTATGCTCCCTTATAGCAATTTGATTTTGCGTTGTCTGAAAACGAGACCGAAATGCACGGCTTTAGGTGCGTTCTCGGGCGAAGTTTGAGGCTACGCAAAACCAAATTGCTATAATAAAATTAAAGGAGGCGACATAAATGCCACACATCAAATTAGCAAACATCACAAAAAAATACAATGTATACGAACGCCCTGAAGGAAATTGGGGGCTATTAAAAGGCGCATTCTTACGTAACAAAAAAATTGTTAACGCACTAAACCAAATCAGCTTTTCCGTAGACCAGGGGGAATTAGTAGGGCTAATTGGCCCAAATGGCGCAGGAAAGTCTACTACAGTAAAAATAATGAGTGGCATACTTACCCCAGATAGTGGGACTTGTGTAATAAATGGTAGAATCCCATGGAAACAAAGAACATCCCATGTTTCAAACATAGGCGTAGTTTTTGGGCAACGCAGCCAGCTGTGGTGGGATGTGCCGGTAGGGGATTCGTTTTCTCTTTTGCGTGACATTTATGACATAAGCGAAGCAGACTATCGCACCAGACTGGCCGAACTTACGGAAGCTATAGACGTAGCAAACATTCTAAAAACCCCGGCTCGTCAATTATCCTTAGGCCAGCGGATGCGGTGCGAGCTTGTGGCAGCACTTCTTCACCGCCCGCAAATACTTTTTTTAGACGAACCAACCATTGGCCTAGACGCCGTTTCCAAATTAGCGCTACGAGCCTTCTTAAAGGAAGAAAACGCAAAAACCGGCGTAACAGTTCTACTAACCACCCATGACATGGACGACGTTGAAGCACTGTGCAAACGGGTGATGGTAATAGGTCACGGAAAACTTTTGCACGACGGTGGCTTAGACACGTTAAAAGAGCGATACGCCACCTACGAAGGGCAAGACATAGATGAAGTAATTGCAGCTATGTATGGGGAGATGGCTCTATGAGAAAAATTGTACGAACATATAAAGCCTGTGCAGCTCTGTTTAGAATTAGAGTAGCGGAGTGCCTGCAATACAGAGTAGCGTCTCTTGCCAACGCAAGTATCAGCATTTTTTGGGGGATATTGCAAATTGTTATGTTTACTGTGTTTTTCACATACGGCAACCCGGATAGTGCCGCAATAACTTTAACGCAAGCAATTTCATATGCATGGTTGGTACAAATTCTGCTTGGTTTTGTTGGCAGTCTTGGCATAGATGGCGATTTACGAGAAAAAATAACCAGCGGAGACGTGGCATTAGAATTATGCCGCCCATTAGATTTGTACAGCCATTGGTTTGCCCGCTCTGCCGCAAGTAGAATAGGTAGCTTCCCATGGAGAGCACTTCTTACGTTGCTGGCGGCGCTAATTATGCCTGCTGCGCTTAGGTTGTCTGCACCGGCTTCCATTGGTGGATTTGTTTTATTTTTATTGTCTGTGTGTAGTGCATTTTTGCTGTGTATAGCCTATGCTATGTTGCTCACTGCTGTTAGGGTTGGTTTAACTTGGGGAGAAGGCCCAACTTATGCATTGGCAATGTTAGGCGGGCTATTAAGTGGTGCTTACCTTCCTCTTCTGCTATGGCCGGATTTTTTGCAAAATATTTTACTTTTCCAACCATTTGCCGGGCTTATGGATATTCCTTTTAGGTTGTATATTGGCTCTATCCCTCCCACCGATGCGTTGTTCGTCATTTGCCTTCAATTAATATGGACGGTTGTGTTTATTGTTTTGGGGAAATTTTTGATGCACCGGAAAATAAACCGACTTATTGTACAGGGGGGGTAAAGTATGTTAAAAGAATTTCGGCTTTACTGGCGATATGTAAAAATCCACCTATTGTCTGGCTTAGAATATAAGGGCTGGTGGATTATGTTTTTGCAAGTGATACTGACGGTGGTGTCTGAACCTATAGCAATTGTTTTTATGTTTAACCGCTTTGGGAATATTGGAGATTGGACAGTAGAACGTATTTTGTTGGTTTACTCAATTGCTGTTACTTCATTTGGCCTAGCGGAAAGTTTTTGCCGTGGTTTTGACTCATTTCCTTACAACATGGTACGAGGAGGGAATTTTGATAGGTTGCTGCTGCGGCCTAAGTCATTGTTTACTCAGGTTGCGGCGTCGGTTTTTCATATTCACCGTTTTGCACGAGCGTTAACGGGCTTTGGTATCACTCTGTGGGCTCTTAATAGGTTGGATGTTGCTTTTTCCATACAAAATGCCGCTATGCTTGTATTTGCGTTACTTGGTGGGCTGCTGATGTATTCCGGGGTTTTTGTAATGAGTGCCGGGATATCCATTTTTACTGTTGGCGCATTGGACTGGATTTATATTTTCACCAATGCTAGCTACGAAACTACACGTATACCTGTAGACCATATGCCACGTATATTAAGGAATTTGTTCACATTTTTTATGCCAATGCTTGTAATTAGCTACTTTCCTGCCGCTGCTATAGGGTGGGGTGGGGCAGTCTGGATGGGTTGGCTGGCACTGCCGGCAGGGTTGTTGTTTTTATGCGCTTCTTTACTGGTTTGGAAGGTTGGGGTTAGGCATTATAAAAGTACAGGTAGTTGAGGTTGTAAAACCTGCGCAATGTTCATATAGATAGATTATAGCAATTTGATTTTGCGTTGTTCGATTGTTGGCGCAAATGCGCCAACGGCGAGACTGAAATGCACGGCTTTAGGTGCGTTCTCGGGCGAAGTTTGAGGCTACGCAAAACCAAATTGCTATATCTTGGAGACTGGGGTGAGATAATTATCAAACATAAAAAACCAATAAAAAACAAACGATTATTTCAAGGTATTGGCATAGGGTATGTGATATGTCTGGTGACGCATATCATAGCTGCACTTATTCCTATGTATGTGGTATTTCCTTTTGCACAGCGTTTTTTTGGCCATGGCCATAGTCACTGTTATCATTCTTATTGCGAATCATATGCACATTCGCATGGTGTGATAAGCCATATTTTAGGTGACATTTTAATCTTAACCATGGTAATAATACCGGTAGCGTTGCTTACATTGCTGGGGCATAGGTTGGTAAAATATTTCAGATGCAAGTGTGGTACCGTGCACGAAAATGACCCTTGCGAAACTTGCCCGCATAGGAAATATTAAGGTGAAGGTAAAAAGACATGACACCATGTCTTTTTTATATACTAAGAAATTGTTAACGGCACAACACAAACTACCCGAAAAATATCTTCATGAGCCACAACTAAACTCCCACCAATAGCCAGCAGCCTGTGGCGCAAATTACGCAAGCCTGTGCCAATACCTTTTCTGGCGGAAATAACCCCGTCATTTTCTATGCATAGCCGTACAATTTTGGTGGTTGCGTCAAGTTCTACGGTTATCCGGTTTGGGGTTGCGTGTTTTGTGGCGTTGGTTAGCCCTTCATTTAAGCAGGACTCCAACACGTTCCATACATGAACTGGAACATGGCGAGTATCGCCAAATGTTTTAAATTCTACAGTTTGTGGGAAGCGTTCGCAGGTTGCTTGTAATGTTTCTACCCCAAGGGTAGCAACGGGTGCAAGGTTGTGTACTGCTTCACGCATTTTTATTACACCTATGTCCAAGCGTTCTAATGCGGCATCGTATAAAGCAAGTGCGTCTGGTTCCGCACTTTCAAACAGGCCCCTTGCGGTTTGCAAGGACATGTATGCCGCAACAATTTCATGGCCTGCGTTATCATGTATTTCCCTGGAAATTCGGGCACGTTCGCTTACTACTGTCATTCGTTCTATTTGTGCCGTTGCCGACATTAGCTCATTTTGTAAAGATTCCAGTTGATAATACCTCCCAGCTTCTGTATCTCGTAAGTTTAGCCGCTGCTGTCGTTCATTTTCCCATAGCCGTAAAAATAGCCCAAGTCCGCCGCCTAAAGCAGCAATAATTCCGGCGTAAATATCTGCAGTAGATATTACATATATAACAGCAACAATTGAAAAGTACATACGGTAATACATTGCGGCAAATAATGCAACACCTAAAAATGTAGGCGCAAAAGCTACAAATGCAAGCACATCTAGCACACTAGTAAAGCCTGTTTTTGCAACACGCCACCGCAAAAGTGCCATGCACACTACAAAAAGCATGAGAAAAAAGCCCATTGTATCGTCACTGGCAAGCCAGTGTACGACCAATAGGCAAATTCCTATGATAGTGCAGCATATGAAAACTAGTTTTTGTTGTGGAAGGTCGTTCATGAAAAGTTTGCTCCTACACCTTTTGTTTAATACCTGCATCTTTCAGCTGTTTGTTGGCGCTAATGCGGCTTTCTATCTTTCCGTCGATAGAAAAATTTGCGTTAATTATAGGGCTGTACCATCGTTCATGGTCGCCTTTTCCATATCTAACAAATGTACACCCGTGAGCTTTTAGGATGTTTTTGACTTATTTTGTGTAATCGCCCATTAGCTTACGGCTTTTATTTCGTCAATTCGTTCCTGCATTGTTATAACTAGCTGAATATCGCCTTTGTGGCCTAATTCTACTTCTGCAATTTCTTGTATGGCTATTTTCATGCGTACTACAAGAGCGTCGAATGAGCCTTCTTCCAAGGTTATCCTAAGTTCTTCGCATCTTGCTAGCCACATTTTATCACTATATTCAAATATTGTAGTGAACCGCTTCATAACATACCTCCAGTGACGATATATACGGCATTGTATGCGCATTTAACTGCGTTGTCAAATAACACCTGTTAGGCCAGCCCACGCAAAGCCATAACAATAAGATACAAATCAACAGGAATCCAAACACCCCACACAATAAAACGGCCGACTAAACGAAACGGGTTTTTATTAAGCCCTCTTTTATAAATTAATATGGCGGTTACAATAGCGGCTATAGTTACAATTAAAGAGGCAGTACACAACAGCAAATCTACAACTGTGAGGTTGTTAACTATAGTATACCATATCTCAGCCGTGTCTAGGTAAGCCCAATTGTAAAAGTCTACAACAACTGGCGAAACACCAACGTATGCGATAATTGCAAATATTAACAGGAAATCTACCCAGTCAAGAGCGCTATATAGTTGCAGTAATGATGTGTCTTGATGTTTTTCGTCATTAAACATTTGGTTATTATCTTGCATACTCATATTTTACACCAACCTACGCTTACTGCCGTACAGTACAAACGCTATTGTAAACATTGCCAATGCTAAAAGCCCAAGCCAGTACATATTTGTAAATTCGTTATACGTGAGCAATTGCTCTATTGCACGGGATGCCCAGTGGGCCGGGGTTATCATACCAATGTAGTAAATAGGGTCTGGGAACATGGAAAGGGGTATCATAAGCCCGCCAAGTAAAGCTGTCATTGTTATTACAACAGAAATGCCGGATAGGCTTGCTTCCTTATCTTTAAACAGGCAGCTCCATACAAAGGATAGGCCAATGGATGTTGCAGAAAGGAAAATGTAAACCAGCACAAGCCCAATAGTAAATAAGACTTCCCAATCATGTATCACATGCCCTATTGCGCCAATTATCGCAGATACAGCTATCATTGGAATTATTGCTGCCAAAAAGTTTTGTATAAGGTAGCTGCGTAAAGTTACGGGGCCAGCAAGTATGCGTGTTAGCACGCCTTCTACTTTATCTTTTTGTATGCTGTTGGCCATAAGAAACGCGCCATACATTATTACAAACGCCAGTAGGAAAAATACGACATTGTCGGCACCAAACACGTTTACACGGTCTGCAAAAAGGGCTAAGCCAATGGGTACCACGCTGTTCATAATAAGTGAAAGCGGCTTTGTTACGCCATTGTATAATGCATATTTAAAAACAGTCATGTTCATTATATTCTACGCTTCCTTCCAACAATGATTACGGCAATTAGTACCGCAACTACCAAACCTGCCAAGAAGCCAAGGGGAACAAGTGCCATCGAAAAGTCTGTATCAAGTCGTGTAAAGCCGCCTAACCACCCAAGATCTGGGTCGTTAAATTGAATTACCATTCCGCCGGTGTATTCTAATACTCTAACAGCGGCAACAAGTGGTAGTAAAAATGCAACACCAACTTCTCCGACCCCAGGTATAGAAATCATGTTAAAGTTAAGAGCTAACATTTGAGCAAACGCAAAAATCATAACAGCGGCGGTAGTTGTGCCTTTTTTAGGGAAGATAAGGAAGAACAAAACACCAAGCAATGTGGTGAAAATGCCCATGCCTAAAAGTACGGTTACCATCATTGGAACATTAATGTACGCATCAAATACAAACCTGCCAAAAGTTAATACAATTGCACCATTGACCATAGATACAATTATACTTGCAATAATTGCGGAAAATATAAATTTTCTAAAAGGCTGGGGGGATGCCATAAGGCGCCAGCGCATGTCGCTCCTGAAATCCAGATACAGGAAGTCTGTAACAATTAAGCCACAAAAGTATTGGAAGAATAGCGCATTGAAAAAGAGCATGTTTGTGGCCACAGTACAGTAGCCACCTATTAAGCGAAGTTCTGCAGGAATGTCTGCCCTGCTGGTGGTTATGAATATCGTAATCATAACAATTGGGAAAACAATTAGCATACCAAAGTTAAGTGGGTCTTTTACTGTGCGTAATAAATAATTTTTTAATATCATGTTCGTATGCCTCCTTATTCGTCGTCACGCAATTTGCGGCCTGTTAGTGTTAGGAAAACGTCTTCTAGGTTTGGTTTGTCTGCCGTAATGTTTGCTACGCCGCCGTGGCGCATTGCAACTTCCATAATACGGTTTAGGTTGCCGCTTTCTGCACCGGAAATAATTAGATACTCGTTGCCGTTTGCAGTAACGTTTTTAACACCGGAAATTGCACGGATATCTTCTGTTAGTGCGTTAGAAGCTGATACCGCTGTTAGGCGGATTGTATCTTCATGTTGGATGCGTCCTACCAGTTCTTCTATTGTGCCTTCTGCAATAACACGCCCTGTGTCCATTATGGAGATACGGTTAGATATTGCCTGAACTTCTTCCATGTAGTGAGTGGTGTAAATTATTGTTGTGCCTTCTGCCGCAATTTGTTTTACAGATTCTAATATGTGGTTACGAGATTGCGGGTCTATACCAACGGTTGGTTCGTCCATTATTACAAGTTTTGGGCGGTGGACTAGTGCGCAGCCAATGTTTAACCTGCGTTGCATACCACCGGAGAATGTACCGGGCTTTTTGTTCGCACGGTCGGTTAGGCCTATGAATTTTAGTACACGTTTTACATTGTCTGTAAGTTCTGTGCCTTTAAGGCCGTACAGGCCGCCAAAGTAGCGTAGGTTTTGCTCTGCCGTCATGTCTTTGAAAACGGAAATTTCTTGGGTTACTAGCCCCATTTTACGTCTTACATCAACGTTGTTTACATGCTGTGTTTTGCCGAACACTGTTATTTCGCCGCCATCTATGGGGATAAGCCCGCATAACGAGCGGATTGCTGTGGTTTTGCCGGCACCGTTTGGGCCTAGTAGGCCTAGGATTTCGCCTTCTCTAATGCTTAGGTCTAGGTGGTCTAGTGCCACAAATTCGCCGTACCTTTTTACTACATTCTTCATGTTTGCTAACAATGGAATCGCCTCCTGATTATTTATCATTATTTATAATTTGCTGTTTCCGAGTTGCTATGCATTGATTATGCCATAAGGTTGTGGAGTGTGGTAGTGACATTTGTCACGATGTTGTTAAATTCAACTGGTCGGATTTTCCGACCAGTTGGTTTTTTTTGAGCTGGTTTGGTTTTGTCTTTACTGATTTAATTCAGAGTTGTATAAAGGCTCTGTCATTGCGGGCTTGATCCGCAATCTTGTTTTTGTGTGAAGGCAATGAGGTTCTTTGGCAGGCTCGGAATGATGGGATTTACGGTATTATAGAATTTTTATTCACGGATTTGTATTGCTGGTAGCCATTTAGATTTCCTGCGTATGATGGTGGTTGAAGAAATAATATTGTATTATTGAATGTAATATATTGCTTTTGCTGTCGGTTAATGAGAAAATAGTTGTGAAAAACGCTATACATACAA
>Ga0131853_10020005_pt1 | contig 12177 bp, 14 predicted proteins | sample TergutLab28metaG_FD_92764 | JGI IMG/M metagenome (GOLD analysis project Ga0131853, IMG submission 92764) | Labiotermes labralis P1 segment gut microbial communities from Petit-Saut dam, French Guiana - Lab288 P1 (version 2) (version 2) | ecosystem: Host-associated > Arthropoda: Insects >...
ATATTTTATACTTTAGTGTAATTACACAGCACACATAGACATAATATGATACCTACCATAGATTTAACTATAATAAGCTTAGACATAGCTTGGTAACAGCATGGACCCCTCATATAACCCACATCGCCCAACCTTTCTGATAAATACGAGATCTCGTGCACACTCTACCCCCTCCCTACCCCATACAAACAGCCCATGTATGTTTTGTATAACGGCTTAATAAATATTTCATGTACAACCTGAAGATTGGCCATTATCAAGCGCTGAAAAATGTAGTTGTACCTTATGTAGAAAATACTTTATATTCTACCAATAAATATAGTTGTGGTAGACGAGTACACACTCTGTACATTAGTTATTTCATAGAACACAATGGGGATGACGAACTTCATGATCCTTGTATGGGATTGCTAAAACTTAGTTTGTAATTATGGGTGCTCCTCAGAATATTCGTCCTCATGGTGGTACGTATATGTCAGCATGTTACAGATTAACTCAAAACCACACACACACACACACTAGACATATACAATGTGTAATTTATGGAAGCAAGAAAGAAATGTCTTCAGTCTTTTGAGTTTGGTATCCCTATGAAACTAGTGAAGCTAATAAATGTGTGTCTAAATGCACCCTATTGTAAAGTCTGGGTAAGCAAACATTTGTCTGATACACTTCCTATTAAGAATGGTTGCCCAGAGAGATGCTTTATCACCATTTCTTTTTCAACTTTGCTTTAGAATATGTCATTAGGAGAATTCAAGCAAAATCAGAAGGGCATGAAAGTACATTGTACACATCACCTTCAGGTTTACACTCATGCTATAATATATTAGGTGGTAGCATATATACTATTAAGAAAAAACACAGAAGCTTTAGCAGTCTCTAGTAACGAGACTGGTCTAGAAGTGAATGCTAAGAAAATGAGGTATATGTTCACGTCATGAGACCAGCATAAAGGACAAAGTCACAACACAAAGACAGGTAATAAATACTTTGAAAGGGCAGAACAGTTCAGATACTAGGGAACAACCCTAAGAAATCAAAAGTTCCATTCATGAGGAAATTTAAAGGAGACTGAAGTCAGAGAATGCTTGCTATCATTCAGTACAGAATCTTGAGTCTTCCAGTCTGCTATCCAAAAATACAGACATTAAAATACATAGAACTGTATAATTTTTCCTGTTGTTCTGTATGGGTGTAAAACTTGGTCTTTCACACTGAGGGAGGAACAAAGGCTGAGGATGTTCAAAAATAGGGTAATGAGGAAGATACTTGGGCCTCAGAGGGATGAAATAACAGAAGGAGTGGAGAAGACTATATAACAAGGAGCTTTATGATCTGTATACCTCACCAAATATTACTTGGGTGAGCAAATCAAGAATAAAGAGATGGGTGGGGTATGTGGCATGCGTGGGAGACAGGAGAGTTGCAGACCTGAAGAAAGAGACCACTTGGTAGACCTAGGCATAAATGGTAGAAGTGGAATGGGAAGGCAGGGATAGGATTTAACTGGCTACGGATAGTGACAGGTGGTGAGCATTTGTGAATGTGGTAATGAACATTCAGGTTCCATAATACGTAAGGAGTTTCTTGACTGCCTAAAGATGTGTTAGCTTCTCAGGAAAGACTCTTCTCCATGGAGTTTAGTTTAGCCAGTTAGTTAGTTAGTCATGCTTTCTTCAGCATTTCTATAGCAATTTTTATTATGGAAAAGAACAAATTTTATTCACACAAAATTTTATTTCACTTTATCACTGCCATTTTGCTGTAAGGCATTACAGTCGTAACTCTTAAAATTCATCTTTTTCAAACAAAATTTCTGACACCCCACCACATCTAGCTTATTTTCTCTAATTTTTACCCTTTCCAAACCCAGTCTGACATTGCATTGTATGACCTAACTTCCTTGTTTTACATTTTTCAAAGTACATATTATGCTACTGTTACCGACTGTCACACAATGTGTAAAACTAACCATGCTTCCTTCTATTTACTTATTATGTCACAACTTTTGTTGTCCCTTCCTGCTTACTCTTCTCTGCTTGTTCAACATCATCCAATTCCTGATAAATTTACAAAATGATATTTTGCAGACACATGCCAACGATTCAGAGTGTAAGGGTTTGGTGTAAATGGCAAGCAGCTCACTCCATTTGTTGCAAAAGACATTATGAGTGAAAAACCTACACAAATGTGTTAAAACTGCATTCAGCAGTTCCTACAGACCTGTCTGACTGGGTTGATATTAATGATCCAAAAAGACCCTCACAGATTAAGAAATGAAGTACCAGTGTGGGTGTATATGCAAGTTGAAAAGTGCAGATACAGTTCTTGTGCCATGGCACTGAACTATAAAGGGGTGAGGAAGGTAAAGCTCCACACCTTAGCCATGTAAGGTGAGTGGTCAGATTCATGTCGCTGGGAAAAGAAACACCAGTACCCAATGGATAGGGGTTTTTGTATCCCCCAGAGACAGCATAAATGGAATGGCAAAGACTAGCATTTCTGCCACTGCCAGGAATCAAATTCCATCCAATCTGTAGCTGTCCACTTTCCTAATTGAGCTCTTACAACCCATTATATATGTTTTATATCGTTGTTTACTGTATTGAATTAACCCTTAAAATCACTTATATATGAAAAACAATAGTCATGCCATTTGCATGAAATTGTAATAAAAATTAATAAATTCTTTTCAGTAGAATGAAGAACTTCAACATTAGTTTTGTGGACTAGCCTCAAACTGTGGAATTATTTGTTTCAAAGTGTTTGGTACAAAAAGGATGCCATATTTATGGACTTGTGAGAAAAAGTAAAAACTGAAGCATTTATTTAAGGAACTGCATACTAAAACTCTCTTCATGTATGCTTATATGATTAGATCAAACTCTTTCAAAACTGCTGCACCTGTTGAGTACACAAAAGGTAGAAAATAAATTTTATTCATGTTGGCACTCTTAATGTAAACAATTGCCACTTACTTGGTGTCTACTCTAGACAGATGCATGATGCGAGATTTACCAGATCCGCAGGGTTCAATGAGGTACCTTGAAGCAAGCACAATTCCCCTCACACCCCCAAGCATTACTGGTCCATCTGGATGTTCCACAGATGTTTCCACAATGACACATGCTCCTTTGGGTAAGTCAGTTCTCCAAGACCTATCACAAATCGAGGACTGTCACTGGTATTCCAACAGAATGCTTTTCCTCAAGGACACCCACTTAAAAGATACAGTCTGTGATAACGACGTTCTTGCATTCTTTCAGCATGTTCCCACAATTTGTTTGTAGTCCAATAACAATATTAATTTGTAATTCCTTTCAAATATCTTCATTTCTCATAGCATGACAGTCAGAAAAAAGTGCCACTTATTAACCATGAAAGATCCAATTCCCACTTCAGAACATTTCTAAAATTGAATAATATATAGCAATAACATGTACTCTTGAGCCATTAGAGTATTTGGGCTGAAGAGGAGCAATGTATTCACATGTTTAAAGAAAGTGGCTACTGTGGTCACAACTTCCCAGTTGGAAATTTCTGCCGTAGCACGGTGCTATTAAGTTACTTTTATAAGGTCAATGACAAGTTTTCTCTGCTTATGCATGGTGAGGATTGTAGTTTGTTACAGCATAGCTTTATTTATTTTTTATCAATGTTCAATCGGTCATGTACATAAGCTACAGAACTCCCAACCACAGATGTGTACAGCAATAATAGTTGCTTCCCACATGTATGCCATGTCTCATGCATTTCACCCTTCACTGTTTTTCCTGGGAATAGTGAGAAGTAACACTGTTAAGTTCATATAAGGTTTATTTCATTTCCTTCCTACCTATTTTTCTTAAGTACAAATTCTCATCTTGTCAGTCTCCCCCATAACTCTGAAGATATTATCTATGTTCAAGGCTAGAGCTCTACTTTTGCACCCATAGACAACTGTGCACATCACTACTGACAGCATGACAGCAAACTCAAAGTGTCTTCTCTTCTGCCATTTTAATCCACTGTGATTTCATTAAACATGAGAAACAAGTACTGTACCTACCACAGTTCAGTGAGGAAATGAACAGAATAATTACCTCAGAACACAGTAGTCTTTTGCAGGGAGAGGTGCCATGCTAGCACAAACGTACTGGAACATTTCAACTTGAGGCTCAAGCCGTGCTACGATACGCCATTTCAAGAGTGAGTAGTCCCAAACATGGCGTTCCCTCAGCACCCGTTGGAGTAGTTCCTGAGGTGGTGCCTCTACTTCAGTAGATACACGCCACAGCCTCAAAGGGTGTCCATCACCCACCTTCTTATATGCCATTTCCACCTGCTGATCAGTTGTGCAAGGCATATTCACCCAGCCACGACTCCTGGAACAAGTGACCAAGTACTAATCCATGGAGCACAGTCATTCTTAAGAAGCTAACCGGTTCCCAGCTAGTCAAGAAATTCCCTGCATTTTATGGAACCTTAAAGTTCATTACTCCATATACAAGTGCCTGCTACCTGTCCCTTTTCTGAGCCAGATCAACCCTGTCCATGGCCCCCATCTGACTTCCTGAAGAACCATCTTAATATTATCCTCCCATCTATGCCTTGGTCTTCCAAGTAGTCTCTTTCCCTCAGTTTTCCCCACCAAAACCATGTACACGCCTATCCTCTACCCTACACATGCTACATGCCACACCCATCTCATTCTTCTTTATTTCATCATCCAAATTACATTTGGTGAAGAGTGAAGATCATTAAGTTCCCCAATATGTAGTTTTCTCCACTCCCCTCTTACGTTGTCCTGCTTGGGCCTGAATATTCTCCACAGAAACCTCAGCCTTATTTCCTCCCTCAATGTGGGCCCACAAGTTTAACAACCATACAAAACAACAGTTAAAATTATAGTTCTTTTTATGTCAATCTTTATATTTTTGGTTAGCAAACTGGAAGACAAAAGATTCTGCAATGAATGATAGCAAGCATTCCCTGCCTACTATCTACTCTTAATATCTTCCTGAATAGAATTTTGATCATTAATATTGTTTCCAAATATTTGAACTGTTCCACCCTTTCAAAGGAACTATTATCAATCTTAATTCTGTAACTTCATTTTGCATTCTGGTCTTGAGACATGACCAAGTACTTAGTTTATCAGCATTTACTTCTAGTCCACTCTCCTTACTAGCAACTACCAGCATCTGTGTTTTTCCTCATAATATGTATGCTTCTGCCCAATATATTAACATAATCAGCATAAACCAAACGCTGATGTGTACCATTTAATTTCAAGCCATCTTAGTTTACCTCAACCTTCCTAATGACATACTCTACAGCAAAGTTGAAAATCAATGGCAATAAAGCGTCTCCTTGTTTCAAACCATTCTTAAAAGGAAACACGTCAGACAAATGTTTGCCCATCCAGTCTCTGCTACAGGTTTCATTCACACACATTCTTATCAGCCTTACCAGTTTCATGGGGATACCAAACTCAGTGAGAATGTTATACAAGTCTTCCCTCCTATCTGAACTATAAGCTTTCTTGAAGTCTGTTTGAGATCTTAATCTGATAATCTTTCCTAACCTCCAGTGCACTGAGCTTCCTGAAATTAAATCTTTCCACATCAAACTTCTGTGCTGCTTGTTTATTACAGCCAATCTTTCCCTAACTTTTGCAATCACCAGCCCCCTGAAAGATCATACGAGTACACTCCAATACCATCACCTATCTATCAATATGTGATCAATCTGGTTGTGAATCTTGCCATTAGAACGGGTCCACATGTATTTATTAAGGTTTCGGTGCAGGAACATCATGCTCTTAACAATTAAATTTTTTGATGTGGTGAAGTTTACTACTCTAACACCATTATCATTAGTATCCTGATGTAGACTCTCAATCCCAATTGCCAGTTTGAAAATATCCTCTCCCCCCCCAATCTCACATTATAATCTCCTAAATGAATTTTCATACAATACGTACGATAATGATTAAAAACCTGATCTAATTCCTCATAAAAACTGTCTTTTGAATCATCACTTTTCTCCTCACTTGGTGCAGGCACATTCAAAAAACTGATCTTACACTAGTGATCTCTCAGAACTATATATGACATCCTATTACTAACAAACTCTCCTCTGTTAACTGCTTATAATATTCTGTCATATAGAAAAAATCCTGTTCCCAACTGTTGACTTTTGCTTCCTCTCCCATAGAAAAAAATATAATCCACTGCTCGTTGTTAACAGGTTCTCTCTCCTCTTTTGACCATTCCTCATCACTTATCAGACTTGTGACAACGCTACAACTTGAACTCCCTACTCCAAAGTTAGAGGCTATACAGTCTTTTTTTATGTATCCAGACTAGCTATGGGTATCACACCCCACATCCTATTCATTGAGTAACTGGGACTCTTTCCCCCATGGGAAAGGGGGGGGGGGGAAGCTGGTGGGAGTGAAGCTGACCACTCAGTCCCCATTTAGTGCCAAGGTTAAACAGGAACAGAGCTATACCCCTCCTCCCCTCACATGTCTTAATGGTGTGCACAGAGACAACCTTACTTTGCTTTTCTTAGAGGCTTCAAATTAAAGAAAAAGTACTGCACACTGAATTACATTAAAACAATTTAAGTCATAATAAAGGAAAACACACAACTAACAGTGGTATATGGGGCAAAATCCAAATCCTGTCAAACCTTTCCTAAATTATCAATCCACCCTTCAACTGGGGCATTCTGTTCTCAAAAACAAAGCCCTGGCTTCTGTGGCTGTATAAACCATTACAGTTGGTATGCCACAAACTAATTCTAGAAAACCGAGATGTGGCACTATTAGAACAAGTTTTCATTTCAGACCCTTTGTGACCAGGTAGTATAGTAACACAACCAGAGCCACTAAGTTAATTTTCAACTCTCAACCTGTCATCACAACTAGCAGGACAGATTTCATTTATACCGACAATGTAATAAGTGTTTCCCTACTTCACAGGCATGCACAATGGTTCCAACATTAAAAATTAAATTTCATTTTCTAGTGACAAAATGATACAAATGAAAAAAGACTTAAATATCACTAACTTCTCACGGGCCTCTTTAAGCAGGGCTGAGGTGCATGCATAGAGGTAACCACGCCAATCTTGCTGGAACTCAGCCCCCAGCTCCTCCAAAGCAACAGGAATACTCTCCTCCATGTAGTTGAAATGACACTGAACCAGGGTCTCCTCCGATATCTGTTTTGTAGTATCAAACAAACATTTCACCTTGGTACAATTCATACAATCTTGACCACTAAATTATGCGATATTTTAAGTGTTATTTTTTAATTCCTCCAGTTGCTTACTGTGTATATAATATATATTGGTCAACAACCTGCTTGAGGAAAATTACTGGACGTCTGTATGACCCAGTCATGCAACGTTACCATAAGCACTGTCACTTGCATCTCACTTGACATATCAAAAGCAGAACTGTACAATGCTAGTAAAAGCAACTGCTCACAGCCTACTGCATTTCTGCACCCAACTATCGACAGAATCACTGACCCATGCATACCTCCATCAGAGGCTGAAAGATGCATAATAACCAAACTGTATATATGATATTCCAACACCCGTAACTTACAAAACCAGCAGTCTCCTCAGAAAGGTTTACATTAAGCCCTGATCTCCATCAATTGCTTCTAAATAGGTGTCTATTGAAACTTCCTTATAAGGACAAAATACATAACCCGTTGATAAAACATAAATATTATCAGTTTTTTTAATGGGAAGTTACAACATATTTCTGCTTAAATAATGCCTTATAAGCTATCCATTCCCTCCCCCATTTTTAAATTTATCCTATAGTTAAGTGAGTGGAATTTTGCATCACTACAAATCTGTAGTGCTGCTTTTTAAGTACAAAACTTACCACAGATTTCTTTTCCAACTTTACGCCACAAACGAAAGTCACAGTTCTTAATTGCCTAGTATATAAAAAGCAACCCATACAAGGCAGTGAAACTAACACACCATAAAGAGATCTTTATGCTCCTTGATAAGGTACAGAAGACAATCATGTGCTGCACGGTTCTCCCCCAGTTCCCGTTGGTCTGGAACACCAACGGTCTTTCGGCGCCGTGGGGATGCAGATGAGGAACGACTTGAACTCAAAGAGGATGGTGCATGATGTAAATGGAATACAGAAGGGGCCAAGCAGACAGCCAGATTACTTGCTGTCATCTGGTTGCAGGCAGATCGTGCTGACACCTGGCACAGGAACTCTAGAAGAGTTTGCAGTGCCTCACGGTGCTCATCAGGTAGAAGGAGCAACACACATTGAACTGCATCTGCTCGTAAATTATTTGGAACATCTGAAATAGAAAAGTTGATGTCATCCAAAGACAAGTCAGCTCTCATGCAACTACACATCCCCAAGCAGTTCTTCTGCCATGCACAAAACAGTTCTCAAACACTTGGAAATGAAGTTACTCTCACCATATCTGTCTTAGAATGAAAATCATTGTGACTGATGTTCATTTACCTTATTTTTTTCATTAAAACATACATCACATATTCAAAAAGGTGTGTCATTAAACTTATCTTTGAGCCTATTTGTTTCAAGTCAAATCTTCAAAAAATCCTTCTCTAAGTTGTAGTTTAATCTCACCCATTTATGGCTACGTGGCCTGATCAAAAAGTATATATATATATATATTTTACACGAAGGCACTTAGGGCTGGGAGTGGGGCATGTGTGACCTTGGACCTCCATGTGCATGCGTGAATTACTGCCTCCCACTCGGATTCCTCGGTCCCCGGCAATCAGCTAAAACCTGTTGTGCATGCTGTGCAGTCACATTGACAATGACCAAGAAAGTTGAGTAGCACATCTGCATTAGGTTTGCCAGCAACTTGGGCACTCATGCTCAGAAAACTATGATATGATTCAGAAAGCTTGTGGGAATGAGACAATGGGCTGTATGCAAGTTAGGGAGTGGTTTAAGCAGTTCAAAGAGGGATGGACATTGATCAAGAGTGATGAACGTTCAGGAAGGCCTCCACAAGCAGGAACCAAATGACAATTGACAAAGCGCATTCTGCCATGCTGGATAACCAGCAAATAACAATTAGAGAGCTCTCTGATGAATTGGGGCTTTCATTTGGATCAATACAGTCCATTTTGATCGAAGATATGGGCATGAAATGCGTCTCAGTGAAATTTGTCCCAAAAGTGCTGATAGTCCAGCAAAAAGAGACTCACCTTGCAGTAGCCAGAGATTGGTTGCATTGTGCTGAGTAAGACGCAAACTTCATGAAGACATTAATTACTGGTGATAAATCTTGGGTCTATGGGTATAATCCAGGAAAAAAGCCGAGGCCAAAAATGGCACGCCAAGTTCAGAGCAAGGTGAAAGTGATACTGACAGTTGTCTTCAATCACAAAGGCGTTGTTCACCGTAAGTACACACACCAGATGGTCAAACTAATAATGTGGAGTACTACATCAAAGTTCTCTGTTAGCTGCATAATGCAGTGTGGCACAAGTGACCTGCATCATGGAAGTGTGGTGACTGGCAGCTGCACCACGACAACACCCCTGCCCACTTGTCCCACTTTGTCCAGAATTTCTTGGCTTAAGATCGGATCCCACAAGTGCCGCAGCCCCCCTATGCACCGGACATAGCCCTGTGGGACTTTTTTCTATTCCGAAAGGTGAAAATGCTGTTGAAGGGTAATAGGTTTCAAGACATGGAGGAGATATAACAAACACAACAATGCAGCTGTTGGATATTCCAAAGAGTCAATTCCAAAAGTGCTTTGGAAAATGGAAGGCTGTTGGAACAAGTGTGTGGTGTCTGAAGGAGACTACTTTGAAGGGGATTAGTACTGTAACATCACAGGTTAGTTAGCTTTCCTGGCCCTTGGTTGGATACTTTTTGAACAGTCCATGCATATTTCTGAAATGTCTCTTATGATGAGGTATTCTGACCAAAACTTGGGTGCATTTCTTGTTCGCCCCATGCAAGCTACATATACACACACTTCATCCTTCCTTCAGTTCTAAAAATACCGTGTGAAATGTATGCATTATGTTATCAGTATTGGCATCCCTTAAATTAAGGAGCCCTGATACAATCAAATGTATGAGTGTGTTGCATACACAAAGGTGACATTTGTACGTGGGTAAATACAGAGCATTCCGGCCTCCACACAATTTTACCTATGATATGCCTTGTGGTTTTTGTATAAAAAATTACTTTTACCAATGAATCACATCTTTTGCAATTTCCACCAAATTTTTTAAAACAAAGGCTGTATTACTTTTTCAATTAACTTTTATCCATGATAAATACTGTATATCCTTGTAATATATGTGCTGAACATTTCTTACGCTGGAAGATCGCAATGAAAGTTTCAGACAGTTTGTTTGTAAGAAGTGCCTCTGGTAACTCTCTGAAGTACTGCTTCACCATATCTGCCACATCATATGCTTGTTGGCCGTCAAAGCTGATAGTTTCTCCCTGCATTTCTGCCATCAGTTTCAGCTTCTGGATCCTTGACCGCACACCTGACTTGCGGAACAAGCCAACATGATCCAGAGAGTTGACTCGCAACCAGCGTAATGCTGCTTGAATACACTTTGGTAATGCTTGGCCATTTCTTTGCAAGGACAGCAACAGTGGCACACCAAATACTGTCTTGTCTGGAACACAGAGTAACACAGCACTGTTAAAGGGTGAATGGAAAATACTTAAGTCTGGTTTGTAGCAGATGGTAAAAAAGAGGGGGGGGGGGGCATCTTAGTTAAGCATGTATATCATTTGGTCATCATAGATCACTCATATAAATATGCTTTAATGGAAGTTTCTTCAATTCAACTGTTCACAAAAAAAAACAAAAAAAGGTACAGCATGTAAGCAATTACTTAATGCCATCAACTCTCAGTGGAATCGTGTTTTCACTATACAGTTATCATCTGGTGGGGTATCTACTGTGATTCACTGGTGCCACACATGCCTATTAGCGCAGTTATCATTTTCAGCCTCAACACAATCATGATGTAATCTAATTTCAGTTGTTTATACACATGCTGATGAATACTACCTTTTCAAAATAACACATCTGTTATGCCAAGAGTTCAAGTTGTGAAAAAGACAGCCACATTCACATGACAAAGCTATTTACATAAAACACATCCTGACAGAGAACAATGTTTCCCTCATAAGCTCACCTTTGTAATCAGGAGTTTTAATCTTGCGGATGAACTTTGGCAGTTCCCAGTTCCAGCCAGTGCGGTGTGTGGGGCAGTACCGCTCCATGCAGGCCGTAAGTTTGAGCAGTGCCAATTTACGGAGCACCAACAGTTGGCCACAAGACAATGAGGCCATTGGTCGACAGCCCTGCACTACACCCCTGCCAGTCTCAACCGCACGAAATAAGTAAGAATCTGGCCGGGATGACCCTCGCTGAAAGCTATGCCACCTCACCACAACAGATCTAAAATATAATCACACATGCCTTGATCGAACAGGCAAAATCTACAGTTGCTATATCAGCAATGAGTTAAGTCACAATTCTATGACAGCACTTAACAGAGCATCTGAAATGTACATAATCAAATGTTGGTTAAAAAATTAGAAATCATTAGTACCCATAACTAAAATCATCATGTGCTTAAAGAAGTTCCACAGCAACAAGTAAGAAATTTCAAGTAAATAATGTAATGCACACAAGTATAGTTTCAAGAGACAAACAATCGTATCTACACATTTCCAAACATTTTATTTTATAACGTGGGAGGTACGTATACTCTTTGGAAATTTTACTTATTAATTGCTCATTAAATGGCAGTTAAAGTGCTCAGATTATATAATATGACAAGCAGATAATAAACTGGAAGGAACATGACAGGAAGAATTCATGACACAATTTGCAGTACTGTTCTGACATGTGCATGGAAGGGCTTCAGTCAACCACAACAATCCTCAGGATATCTGCCCTCTGGGCTGAGACTTCAGTGTGGATCCAGACCAGAATTTGAAACTAATGAATTCCAAATACAATGCAGGAATGCTACCCACTCAACTGCGATATATATATATATATATATATATATATATACAGGGTGTTTCAAAAAGAGCTTTACAACTTTGAAAGCGTATAGAAATTTATACAGAGGACATACACAACGTTTTGAACTGTCAAAATGTAGC
>Ga0131853_10020006_pt1 | contig 12177 bp, 1 predicted proteins | sample TergutLab28metaG_FD_92764 | JGI IMG/M metagenome (GOLD analysis project Ga0131853, IMG submission 92764) | Labiotermes labralis P1 segment gut microbial communities from Petit-Saut dam, French Guiana - Lab288 P1 (version 2) (version 2) | ecosystem: Host-associated > Arthropoda: Insects >...
GTTGGACGGTCCGGCTTTTGATTTTGAAAACACTAGAGTAACCGCGCCGTCCACTATATATGCTGTATGGCATAGGCTTGATGTATTCTATTTTGTTTTTGATGCGGATGCTTCTGATGAGCAAGTTGTTGTCACATTTGACAATCAGCCTGCTTCTGTGGGTCGTGCTGTTGTTTTAAGTATTGTTATTGATGCCGGTTTTAGAGCAGGTGATGATTTTGAATTGTTGGTTGGCGGGGATAATATTGATGTTGATGGTGTAATATGGGGGGACGGCGGAAATCAAAATGCCGGATGGATAGCGGTTGCAATGCGCGGCGGTGCTGAAACCAACAGGGTGGTTGTGGTTAGCGGAATTATTCAAGGAAATGTGTCAGATCCAAGATATATTGAGGTTGATATTTCTGATGTGCCGGACGGGCTGTTTATGTCGATGGCGGAGACGCTATTGGTGATTGTTCCTACTGAGCAAGGGGGCAGACATTTGAATTTTGTTTCAGATAATTTTGCGGCGGGCTTTATGGCGGCGCCCGGTGAAAATACAATTTCAGTCAGAGACGATGCATTGGGAGAGCTGTTTGGCATAGCACAATTGGGACCGATAGCGGCAATTGATGTGCAATATGCTGATATGGGAATGATGGGGCAGCTTATTATAGAGGTATTTGTGGATGGCAGGCTGCTGACATTTGAGTTTATACATTTAACTATATAATTTATTATCAGCTGCTTTGATGCTTTTAAAAATGTTTATGATATAGAAAAAATGCTGATTTTGCAAGCCATCCTTGCATTATTTAAGCAAATCTGTTGCGATTAATCAGTTTTTCACACAATTATCACAAAAATTTCACATTTTATCACATAAATGTATGATTAAATCGCTTGCATATTCTGTTAGATAGGTGTAGAATATAGTATTATAAGTGGGAAAATCTCTATACATTCCCGCAATGTTTTTTATTTAATAAAAAGGAGAGAATAATGAAACGATTAAAAATCATTTTGCCTTTGCTGCTGATGATGGCAATCTCTATCTTTGTTTTTAGTGCTTGCCCGGATGATCTGCTTACAGTTACATTTGACAGCACGGGAGGGACAGCAGTTGCTCCGCGCACAAATATTGCATACCGCGCCCGAATAACAGCCCCCGCTGACCCGTCCAAAGATGCTCAAGCCGGCATAAACGATGGTTTTAGATTCAGACATTGGTCAGTCTCTGTGGACGGTGCTGCGTTTGATTTCGTCATTACACCCATTACCGAGGATATTACGCTTTATGCAGTGTGGGAAGTAATCCCTTTGTCGGCTTATGTTTTTGTTACTTTTGATGCAGGCGAGGCTTTGCATGCTCCTGCTGTGCAGCAGGTTGCCCGCGGTGCGCATGCGACGGCGCCAATGGTCAACCCTTCAAGAGCAGACGGCTATGCGTTTAGGCACTGGTCGCTTACTGCAGGAGGAGCCGAGTTTGCATTTGGGACATCTCCTGTCACTGCAAGCATAACTTTATACGCAGTGTGGCGTGCGCCTGTTGTGGGCACTCCTACTCCGCCGTCAGGCTTGACAGCATTAATCGGTCAAGAGGTAGGCGATGTGGCGGGGCTTCCTGCAGCGTGGGAGTGGGTTACATATACTGACACGGATGTGGGTCCGTTGGGTACAAATACTTTCCATGCCAGACTTAGACAAACCGCTACGCACAACCCTTCAGCACCTGTTGCTGTTCAGGTTTTGGTGGGCAGATGGGAGGTTTATCCAAATCCAACTTTCCCTGCGGCGGTCAGACTGGTGGCAACATACGGAGACAATCTTGCTCAAATCGCCAATCAGCTTCCTGAGGGCTGGGCATGGGTAGCGGCAAATCCTGCCGTCGTTTATGTCGGGCTTCCCGGAGACAGAGTGCATCAAGTGAGACTTGTTCAAACAGGAACACACTATCAATCTAATCCTGTCAATGCCACCGTTGATGTTGCGCGCTTGCCGTTTGATGGAGTTGCGGAGCTTCCTGACGGCTATTATTATGATGATTTTGGTGATGCAATTTGGGGTCAAACACTTGCAGATATTGCCGACTTATTGCCGGCTGGCTGGGAGTGGGCAGACGATACTCAATTTGTGGGTGCTGTAGGCACAAGACAGCATCAAATCAGAATTCCTGCCACTCAAACTGTTGCGCCCTCTCATACTATTGATGTCTATATAGAGGTAGGCAGGGCACAAAGAACTATCACTCGTGCAGACATTCCGTTTGGTTGGTCTTATAACACCTTTGCATCTGCAATACTGGGTCAAACTCTTGCAGATCTTACCGCTCAAGTGCCGGACGGCTGGGAATGGGTGGACGCAGGCGCTTCAGTGGGAACATTGGGTGCACAGCCGCATCAAGCAAGAATGCTTCAAACTGCGACACATTATGTTTCAAATTATATTACTGTTTATGTAATTGTGTCACGCAGACCGGCTGATATGGGTGTTTTTGAGGGCTTATCGTTCAGCGTTGTGCATGGTCAAACTCACAATGCAATCATAGTCAGAGATGCTGATAATGAAATCGTTGCCCTTCCAGGAAATTGGAGCTGGGCTTATCCAACTCAAGAAGTGGACAGGGCGGTTGGCGGAGAGCAAAGGTTTGTACTAAGCTTTGCTCAAACTGACATGTATGCCGGCAGAACCTTTACAGTAGATGTTGTTGTTAATCGTGCGCCAAATGCTACGCCAAATGCCGCTTTCCCTGCCGCTCATCCTCAAATTACTGCTGAATGGGGTCAAACTCTTGCAGATATCGCATATCAGCTTCCTGCAGCATGGGCATGGGTGAACCCGAACGATTTTGTCGGCGACAGCGGTCATGCGCCTGTTATGCATCAAGTATGGTTGTATGAAACAGTCACTCATTTGGCATCAAATCCTGTTGGTATCGGCGTGCTGGTCGGCGGAGTTCAAATAATTCAAGGCACACCTGCATCTAACGGACTGGACATCACTATTGACAATCAAAACGGAGAAATTTTAATTTCTTTTGTTGATGATTTTGATTGGCATGAGAATTTTCCTCATGCAAGACAAACCGGGCAGGGGTCAGACAACTATTATTATATAGGCTTTAGGCTGCTTGCTCCTCAAAGTGCCACGCATGTTACGGTGCCTTTGATAGGATTAAACAATGCACCGATAGCAGGAAATTTTGTTGATGTATGGCTTCCTATTGCGCAATTCAATGCTGCTATAAATAGATTCTTTGCATTGCCCGGATATGTTTGGACGCTTGATGCGGTATTCTATGCGGCGGGCGGGGCTATTGATTCACAGCTTAGTATAACTATCATACTTAAGTGCTTTGTTGAGTTAAGAGATGCTGCGTTGATGAGACAAACTAATGCATTTGAGCAAAAATTCCTTGTTTCATACGCACATTTAATGGGCGATCCGGATTTTTGGCAATTGATTACAGGTGCAAGAGATGAAAAAACTGCTTCAATCCGACATATCACGGGCGCCAACAGATATACAATCATTTCAGATGCTTCAATTGCTTATTTTATAGAAAGCTTTGACTGGCAAGGCTGGATTGATGAGGTTGCTGCCCGAGCTTTTGAAGGCACATGGTTTATGCCGCCTCAAGGAGTATATAATCCCGGCGGTCAGTGGTCAAACAATAATATGATAACGGTTGCGGGATCGCAGGTATCTTTGCATTTTGAATGGGGAGGAGTTACCGGTACTGCAACTTTTGAGGGAAGTATTCTTGTCATTTTTACTAACCATTGGTGGGGCACCGGTGAAGACCGTTTTCTTCTGACTAATGGTGTTCTTGTGTGGCAGGGTTATACAGGTACCGGCGGAGGCTTTGTTGGATATGTGTTGAGTCTTCCTGATGGATTCCAGTGGCATAAGAGACCTTAATTAAGTGTAAGCAGATGGGTCTTGTGGCTTAGCTGCTTGGCCTCAGTTTTTAAAGACTTTTATATAGCTGATATGAATAAATCTTCCGTTTGGGATACACTCAACGGAAGATTTATTTTTTTTGCAGGGCTGAATTTTGGGATTTTAGATAAAAACAACACTATTAATGACTTTTTTTGCGTTTTGGTGCGGTTTTATAAATATATATTGCTATACGGGCTAATATTTTAGAGGGCGGATGTGGCAGAAGGAGGCAAATAGTGAGGCTTGACCGCATATTTTGTATTTGTTTATAAAAGTTTTTTAAAATTATACAAATATATGCTTAAATCGCTTGCATATTTCAACAAACAGGTGTAGACTATAATAATATGTAGTGGGAAAATTCAATCAGTTCCACACCATTTTTGTATTTTCTTAAAATGAAAGGAGAAAAAATATGAAAAGATTAAGAATCATTTTACCTTTGTTACTGATGATCGCGATTTCAATCTTTGCGTTTACTGCTTGCCCTGATGACCCTACCACTGGGACCTATCGCGAATTCACAGTATCGTTCAACAGCCAAGGAGGAACTCCCGTAGTTGCACAAAATGTGCGCGAGGGTGAGCTTGCGACAAGGCCTGAGAATCCGACAAGGACCGCCACGCTTGGTGAAAACCGCGGGTGGACATTTGTACATTGGGCAGTTACACCCAACGGAGCTGAGGCATTTAACTTTGCTGTTGAAACTATAACTGCCAATTTTACGCTTCATGCCGTATGGGAAGTTATTCCGTTGACTGCGGGACCTGTAATTACCCCTGCAATGCTTGCGGGCTATGGTCCATGGACAGCGGTTTATGGTCAAACGCTTGCTGATGTAGTGGGTCCTTTGCCTGCAGGCTGGGCTTTTGTGCTGCCGCTTACCACAAATGTTGGTGCAACCGGACCGGTCGGAACAGTAGGACCTAGAATATTCTATGTACATATTCCTGCAACCGACACACAAGAGGCGTCAAACCGCTTGCCTATTACGATAGGAGTCAGCCGTGCACCGGGTCCTGTTATTACTCCTGCTATGCTTTTGCCGTATGGTCCGTGGACAGCTGTTTTGGGGGACACGCTTGCTGATGTTCAAGGTATTTTCACAACTCCGCTGCCCTTTGGTTTCACTTTCGTGCTTCCTCTTGAGACTTCTGTAGGTCCAATCGGAAGCAACACCTTCTATGTGCATGTTCCGATGAGCTCATCACATTATGCGTCAAACCGATTGCCTATTCAAGTTGTTGTTGGTTTAACATCTGCTCCTATAATAAGGGAAGAAATGCTTGACCCTCACGGTCCTTGGACAGTAAGATATGGTCAAACTGTTGCTGATATAGTGGGCGGCTTGCCTCAAGGCTGGTCATTTGTGTTGCCGTCAACTACGGCTATCACTGCACCAATCGGCAACCAAACCTTCTATGTATATATTCCTCAAACTGCAACCAGAGAGGCTTCAAATCATTTGCCTATCACAGTTGCGGTAACATATGCGCATGGTCCTGTAATCACGCAAGCAATGCTGACGGGTCCTTGGACAGCTGTTTATGGTCAAACGCTTGCCGATGTAGTCGGTGCATTCCCCACCGGTGTGCAGTTTGTATTGCCTTCGACAACCTCTGTCGGGTCGGTTGGAGACAATACTTTCTATGTGTATATCCCTGCGACTGCAACACATCTAGCATCAAATCAGCTTCCTATCACAGTCAATGTATCTCGTGCGCCTAATGCTACGCCAAATCCTACGCTTCCTAGCGGATACACTTTTACTGCGATTGTCGGACAATTGTTGTCTGATATTGCCGGACAGCTTCCTGCGGGCTGGGAGTGGGTAACTCCTACTGCTGTTGTCGGACCTGCCGGCACAAACCCGCACCAGGTTAGAATTGCACAAACAGCAACACACCTGGCATCAAACCCTATCAATGTTGATGTAGTAGTATCAAGAACAACAGGACCTGTCATTGAAGAAGAAGACCTTGACGATTATGGTCCATGGACGGCTTTCTATGGTCAAACACTTGCTGATGTAGCGGGTGCTTTGCCTCAGGGCTGGGCGTTTGTATTGCCTTTGACTACTCTTGTCGGAGCAGTTGGCGACAGAACCTTCTATGTTCATGTTCCTCAAAGTGCAACACATGCTGCTTCAAATCAATTGCCGATTACGGTTACTGTTAGTCCTATTATCTTGGGTGTAATGGGAGCAAGAGCGCCGCATTCAGAAAATTGGTATGAAATTGCTGCTGCTGACCGTGTTATTGACGGTGACACAGTAAACATTACTTTAAGAGGCGGAAACAATGCGTTTGCTGTTAATTTTGCACAGGTTGCAGGATTGACAACCGGTGTTGCTTTTGAAGCAAGAGTAGGGGATACAGGTGCTTGGACTTCTGTTGCATTGCATACATACAGCACTTTCCACTATATCATGCTGTGGGCACACAATGCTGCCGGCGAGCTAAGAAGCCAATTCCAGGTTAGATTTGGCGAAGAAAGAATAATCACAATCAATGTGACATATATCAGAGTTGACCTTGTTAGGGGTGTGCTTGGTGCAAGAGCGCCATATTCATCTGCATGGTACACACTTGCTCAAGGCGATTTAATCATAGATGAGGATGAAATAACAGTCACTTTAAGAGGCGGAAACAATGCATTTGCAGTTAATTTCTATCAAATCCCATCAGTAACAACAGGCATCCCTATGTATGCAAGAGTTGGTACGACGGGTGATTGGACACTTATCGGCAATGAATTTATTCACACATACGGTGATTTCCATTATACTATGTTCTGGGTGCGTAATGCAGCGGGCGACATAAGAGAGGTGTTCCAAGTCAGGCTTGGTGCAAGAATAATCACTATCAATGTAAACTATAATCCGGAGCCGATTGTTGCAGGAATAATGGCAGCAAGAGCGCCGTACTCACCTCATTGGTATGCGGCTGATTATACGATTGTATATGATGTGGTTAATGTAACTTTAAGAGATGGAAACAATGCGTTTGCAGTTAATTTCTTCAACATCCCTAACATAACTTATGGTATTCCTGTATATGCAAGAGTTGGTGCAACAGGTACTTGGACAAATATCAGTTCTCATGTGCATACATATCCCGGTTTCCACTATGTCATGTTCTGGGTACACAATGCTCAAGGTGTGGCAAGAGATTTATTCCAAGTTAGGTTTGGAACAAGAATAATTACAATCAATGTAGAATATATTAGGCTGCCTATCGTTCAAGGAATATTGGGTGCAAGAGCGCCTTACTCAGCAAATTGGTATGAAATTGCCGCTGCTGATCTTGAAATTGACGGAGATATAGTTAATGTAACTTTAAGAGATGGAAACAATGCGTTTGCAATCAATTTCTTCAACATTCCTTATATAACCTATGATATTCCTGTATATGCAAGAGTTGGCGCAACAGGTCCTTGGACAAATATCAGCGCTCATGTGCATACATATCCCGGTTTCCACTATGTTATGTTCTGGGTACACAATGCTGAAGGTATTGAAAGAGACATATTTGAGGTTAGATTTGGTGCAAGAATAATCACAATCAATGTGAATTACATCCCGATTCCTGTTATTCAAGGAGCATTGGGAGCAAGAGCGCCTTATTCAACTGCATGGTATGATATTGCTGCTGCTGACCGTGTCATTGACGGAAATACGATTAATATTACTTTAAGAGACGGAAACAACGCATTTGCGGTTAATTTCTATCAAATCTCTGGTGTAACAACCGGTGTTACTGTTGAGGCGAGAGTAGGAAACACAGGTGCTTGGACTACTGTTACATTAAACACATACGGTGCATTCCACTATATTATGTTGTGGGCACACAGCTCTGCCGGCGCGGTAATAAGTCAATATCAAGTTAGGTTTGGCGGCAGAAGAATAATCACAATCAATGTAGAGTATATAAGAGTGCCTGTTGTTCAAGGAATATTGGGAGCAAGAGCACCTTATTCAGCGTTATGGTTTGATGTGGCTGATGAGGATTTAGAGATTATCGGTGATGAGGTTAATGTTACTTTAAGAGGCGGAACCAACGCATTTGCAGTTAATTTCTATCAAATCACTTCAATAACAACAGGCTTTGCTGTTTATGCAAGAGTTGGCGGAAGCGGTGCGTGGACAAATGTTACTGCACATATGCATACATATGGTGATTTCCACTATATCATGTTCTGGGTACACAATTCTGCAGGCGTTGCAAGAGATCTTTTTGAAATCAGATTTGGTGCAAGAGTAATCAGAATCAATGTTGAATACATCAGAGTGCCGGTTGTTCAAGGAATATTGGGAGCAAGAGCGCCTGAGTCTTCAAATTGGTATGAAATTGCTGATGCTGATCTTGATATCGACGGTGATACAGTCAATGTTACACTAAGAGGCGGAAACAACGCATTTGCAGTTAATTTCTTCAACATCCCTTATGTGACTTATGGTATTCCTGTATATGCAAGAGTTGGCGGAACAGGTACTTGGACAAATATCAGCGCTCATGTGCATACATATTCTGGTTTCCACTATGTTATGTTCTGGGTACACAATTCTGCAGGTGTTGCAAGAAGTATATTTGAGGTTAGATTTGGTGCAAGAGTAATCAGAATCAATGTTGAATACATCCGTGTTGATATAGTTGATGATGTTTTTGGTGCAAGAGCGCCGCATTCAAGCAATTGGTATGAAATTGCTGATGCTGATCTTGATATTGACGGAGATACTGTTAATGTTACGCTAAGAAATGGAAACAACGCATTTGCGGTTAATTTCTATCAAATCTCTGGCGTGACCACCGGTGTTACTGTTGAAGCGAGAGTAGGAAACACAGGTGCTTGGACTGCTGTTGCGTTGCATATCTATGGTGCATTCCACTATATCATGCTGTGGGCACACAATGCTGCAGGCGTATTAAGAACTCAATTCCAAGTTAGATTTGCTGAAACAAGAATCATCACAATTAATGTTGAATACATCAGAGTACCTATTGTACAAGGAGTATTGGGAGCAAGAGCACCATATTCAAGCAATTGGTATAATATTCGTGAGGTTGACCTTAGCATTGACGGAGACATAATCAATCTTGATTTAAGAGGCGGGAACAATGCATTCGCGGTTAATTTCTATCAAATCTCCGGAGTAACAACCGGTGTTCAAGCTTATGCAAGAGTTGGAAACACAGGTGCTTGGACTGCTGTTGCGTTGCATACATATGGTGCATTCCACTATATCATGCTGTGGGCGCACAATAGTGAAGATGTGTTGAGAAATCAATTCCAAGTTAGATTTGGCAATGATGTAAGAATAATTACAATCAACATCAGATACTTCCCTTATACGCCTGACCTAACATTGACAGTGCCATCAGCTATGCTAGAGGGTGTCATATATAGATTTGCGTATCACAGCCTTTTGGGTGATGTGCTAAGCTTGTTTGGACACTTCACTATAGAGCATTACAACGGCTGGGTATACTTTAGAAATGAGTATGCCGGCACGCAAATCCGCAGACAAGGTCCGGATGTCATATTTGACCAATATTTGAGGGATTTCCTTAACCATGGTGATTATGCTATTACCTTTGCTTTGGCGGCGATGTCTTTAGAGAATCTGACGATTACTCTTACTGCAGACGGCGTTGCGGCAATGCTTACTTTTGTGCCTTGTGATAATGCGTGGATAGCCAATGGCTGGTATTCATTGTATAGAAGAGACCCTGCGTTTGGCACAGGTCATGATGTTGATCCTTTCCAATTGCACATCACAACTGTTAGCGGAACGCGTTATGTTGCTATCTATTCTATGGGAGTGCAAATTCCCGGTGCTAAAACTTCATTTGTTGTTGTAGGCAATGAAATGGTGTTGAATATTACTCCTGCGATTGATGCTATAATGGACGGAATTTTTGCGGCTATGCTTGAGTATGGAAATGTTCAAAATTGGGCGTTTAACATTGTAGGTTCAACAGTTGGTATTTGGGTTGAGTTTATTTATGAAAGACCATTGCATCCAAGCTTTGGTGACTTAGTAGAGCAAACATACTTCTTTGCATTTGATGCAGGCGGTATTTGGACTGCTCCTGTATTTGATATTACGGTTAATGTATATGTAGGCGGCACAGCATTTGTACATCCTCAGCTTCCGATAACATACACCGGCATAACACACATCACTGCAAGAAGTATTGCTGACTTAAATGCATTACTTGCGGCTAATAATCTTGAGTTAGTGAGCGTGGTTATTGGCAGTCAAACAATTCTTGCTGCCAACATCAATGATTTAATCAGCCATGGCTTTACTGCTGACACAACAATCATAGTCAATGCAGCTCGTATCCAACAGGATATAGCTGAGGTTGAAGTGCCTGCCGGTGTGCTTGGCAATTTCAGCTTGGCAGCTAGAGACGGCGTTGCATTTGTCGGACACCCTGAAATTTACGCTGTATCTGTAAGCATAACAGCAACGCAGGTTACTTTCACAGTTGAGCTTGTTGCAAATGTGCCTAACCGAGTGTTTGTATTCAATATAGATGCAAACGGAGAAATCACAGTTACTGCTGATTTCTTAGAATTGCTTGGTTATGGCGGAAATTATATTGTTTCGGCAATAACAGTCGGATATTCAAACGATGTATTGACAGTAACAACATTTATCAACCCTACTCATGTTTATACATTCAACAGAGTGATTGTTCCTGTGCAAGAAAACATTGATGAGGTTTATGTTCCTGCTAGCTTGCTTGGCAATTTCTATTTAGCATTCAGAAACAACCTTGCGTTTGCCGGTCTTAATCCTTATATTGCGGCTTTAAATGTAAATGTGACAGCAACGCATGTTACTTTCACAGTAGTATTTGTTGCTGATGTGCCTAATCAAGTATTTACATTTGATATAGATGCAAACAGAGAAATCACAGTAAATGCTGCATTCTTAGTGCTATTGGGATATGGCGGAAGCTATATTGTTTCGGATATTACAGTTTTATATGCAAACAATGTATTGACGATAGAGACAACTGTTGGCGACAACGGCAACATCTATGTGTTTAACAGAGTTGCAGTAAATGTAAATGTTACTGTTGATGATGATTCTAATGCTATAACTTTGCTAAGGTTTGCACGACTTCTTACTTGGAATCCTCTATTTGACACTGAAAATGACACACTTTTGAGAGGCGATAGATTGTGGGGGCAGGTTAATTACCAGATAGGCTATGAGATTACTATTACTGGAAATGTAACTATTGTTACTGAAACAAGTCAGACTGTTTGGATAAGATTTTATTTTTATGCCGGTGATGAAGACATAGATATCACAATAACTATGAACTATGTTGGTGTGCCTTCTTCTGAGCTTACTTGGACAATAGTCAACCCTCATGGGGCAGCAAGCGGGTTTGTGCCTACAATCCACGGAACGCCGGTGACGGGAGGTCCAGTACCCATTACAGTGCAAGGTGCTGATATCTCATTGTTTACTTCTGTTACTGTTGATATTGCTATTGCCAGTGGCTTTGAGGTTGCGGTTGAAGTAAGCGGATATGCAGTTGTGAATCATGTTTATTTTCCCGGTTTTGTTAACATGTATACAATAAGTGCTATTAGCGGAGATATTTCAATAACCTTTACTGTTGTGTGCGACGATAATACCTGTTCTGTATGCAACATTCCAACTCAACAGAATATTGAAGAGGTTGAAGTGCCTGCCGGCTTGCTTGGCAATTTCTACTTGACATCAGCTGCTTTGAATCCTCAAATTTATGCTATAGATGTAAGTATAACGGCTACGCAAGTTATCTTCACAGTAGAAATAGATACAAATGCCAGAACCAAGGATATTCGTACATTCATATTTGATATAGACTCAAACGGAGAAATCACTGTGTCTGCTGCATTTTTAGAATTGCTTGGATATGGTGACAACAACATCGTTACGGCGATAACATTTGGATATGCAAACGATGTATTGACAATAGCAACTACAACAGCGACTGACAGCAATGTTTATGTGTTTAACAGAGCTGCCGGGACGACACCACAAAGAACAGGTGTTACAGCAACATTCACAGCACCGACTGCACCTGCATTGGCATACAATGCAACATTGGCAGACTTGGTGGCACACATTACACTAGTTGTGAACTATGATAATGGCGACACAACAGCTGTTACTGTGACAGAGGCTATGCTTAGCGGAACATTGACAGCAGGTCAAGCAAATACAATTACAGTTGCATA
>Ga0131853_10020007_pt1 | contig 12176 bp, 9 predicted proteins | sample TergutLab28metaG_FD_92764 | JGI IMG/M metagenome (GOLD analysis project Ga0131853, IMG submission 92764) | Labiotermes labralis P1 segment gut microbial communities from Petit-Saut dam, French Guiana - Lab288 P1 (version 2) (version 2) | ecosystem: Host-associated > Arthropoda: Insects >...
ACAGTTTGATTGCAACAGCAGGAATGGCAATGCAGGTAGAACACCTGATTGAACTACGCGACAAAGGTGTTGCAACCGAAGAAGCGGTGGCAAGCGTGATAAACCTTCGCGATCACCAGCAAGGATGGATTGTTGTAAGTGACTTATTCCACCTCAAGCGCGGGGGAAGAATAAGCGGTGTAAAGGCAATGCTTGGAACGGTGCTTGGGATGAAGCCGATTCTGCATGTAGCAAAAAGCGGTAAAGTTGTAATCGAAAACAAAAAGATGGGTGTCAAAAAGTCTGTGGCATACATAATGGATAAAATTAAAGAGCTTGGTGAGAAAGCAAAGGAGAAATTTGTCGAATCACCGCTTTACATAATCCGAACAACAATTTGTGATGCATACATTGAACTTAAAAAAGCAATCAAAGAAAAATATCCAACCATTAAAATCAAAGAGGGTATCATCGGTCCAACTCTCGGAACGCATTCGGGTCCAAGCGCATGTTGTGTCCTTTGGCAAGGTGCGCCAAGATTGGATATTAAGTAATCTCTTCATCAAGGATTTTACAATACTCATGAAACCCGATTTGGGCAATATGTCCGGATTGTTCGGCGCCCAATAAATCACCAGCACCGCGGATTTCAAGGTCGCGCATGGCTATTTCAATACCAGAGCCGTGTGTGGAATAATTACGAATCGCAAGAAGCCTCTCTGTCGAATCGGTAGAGAGGTTTTCTTCATTATGTTCGTATGTAAAGTATGCGTACGCCTGTTCCGTTCTTCTGCCGACCCTTCCGCGCAACTGGTGCATTTGCGCAACGCCAAGCTTATCTGCATGCGTGACAATCAGGGTATTGGCGCTTCGTACATCAATCCCATTCTCGACAATGGTGCTTGCGACAAGGATATCAATTTCCTTGTTGTAAAGCGCGATAATGGTGTTCTCAAGTGTCGTCGCAGACATTTGCCCATGTGCGATTGCAATGCGGGCATTGGGAATTGTATCGGAAACCAAATCACGAATCTTTTTTGTGAAATCCTGAATACGTGAAACATTGTTAAAAAGGATAATCGACTGACCACCGCGCGCGTATTCACGTAGCAAGGCTTCTTTTGCAAGGTCCTTATCAAACTTGGTAACATAGGTCTTTACACTTAATCGTCCAGTCGGCGGGGTAGAGATAATGTTGATGTCCCGAATTCCGGCAAGCGCCATGTTCAACGTTCGTGGAATAGGCGTTGCTGTCAGGGTCAGAACATCAACGCTTGGATGATTCCGCTTGATTTGTTCTTTTGCACCTACGCCAAAGCGTTGCTCCTCGTCAAGGACAAGAAGCCCAAGTCCGCGGAACTCGATATCATTGGAAATCAACCTGTGCGTTCCAATTATCATATCAATCTTTCCGTCCTTTAGGTCTGCAATAATTTGCTTCTGTTCGGCAGGTGTTTTGAAACGATTTATGAATTCAACACTTATCCCAAACTTTGCAAGGCGTTCTTTTGCGGTGTTATAATGCTGCACCGATAAAATTGTTGTGGGTGCAAGCATCGCAACCTGGTAACCACTCATAACCGCGATAAACGCTGCGTGCAGGGCGACCTCAGTTTTGCCATACCCAACATCCCCGCAAAGGAGTCTATCCATAATGCGATCCGACGACATGTCTGCAATAACCGCCTCGATTGCTGTCTTCTGATCCTTAGTGTGCAGATGCGCGAACGCTTCGGAAAACTCGTGCAGAACCTCGGGCGGAACATCGTACGCATTCGACGTTGTGCGCAGACGCTTTGCATAAAGACTGCTTAGATTGAATTTCAGCTCTCGGATGCGTCGCCGAACCCGTTGCTTTGCTTCGGCAAAGTCTTTCCCTCCGATTTTGCTAAGGCGAGTAGGTTCGCCTGTATAGTTACTCAAAACTTTATCTGCTTGGTCAGGTCGCACGTAGACAAAGGCACCGCCATCGTATTGAAGAAGGATATAGTCTTCTTCCGCGGCATCAAGTTTCAATTTCTTTATCCCAAGATACCGTCCCAAACCGTGGAACGAGTGCACGACAACCTGCCCAACAGTTGGCAGGGTAAAAGCACTATTGGAAATACCCGATAGTATGACTGGGTTTTCGCTTTTTCGGCTTGTGGTTGAATAGATGACAATGTCGTAATCAAGTAGCTCGAAACTTGTCCCCAGGTTTTTGTAAATCACGTTTATCTTACCACGTTCAACTTTTTCAAGATTTGTTTCCACAAACGGAACTTTCTTCTGGATCATATAAGACGAAATCGCGCGCGAGTCCGCAAACACAATCGCGGTTTTGTTCTCTTTCTCAACCTTACGGATGATATCGGGCACAAGCGCACTAAACGCATTGTGATAATTAGGTATCGGCGAAGTACTTATCGAAAGCGGGGAAGCGTTGTCATCAAAAACAACACATGGAAACGCCAATTTTGGAGGTGGCGCGACTCTATCAAATATAAGTGTTGGTTTTCGCCCCTTGATAGATTCGAACAAATCCACAAAATCACCTCTAATGGCAACGGATGGGATTTCGGCTTTTTCAAGTTTCTGAACACTTAGGTATGTCTTTGGGTCAAGAGTTTTAATATCCTCGATAACATCACCGAAGAAAATAAGTCGAAGGATTATCTCATCCTGCCAAACATCAATGGTATCCCCATGCATCGCAAACTCACCACGCTTGAATGGCTTGTCCACACGGTCGTATCCAAATTCAATAAGTTTTGTCAGCAGGTCTTTTAAAGGATGCGTCTGGTTCTTCGAAAGCGAAAGTGTTTCACTTTTGGAAATCGGCACTTTCAACATCAACTCACTCTCAGGAACCACCAAAATATCCGTCTCGCCCCTGATGAACGCCTCGGCAGAGTTGTTTATTTGAAAAACTTCTAGCGCAGGTTCAGTCTCGCTTGGGGTAACATAAACAAATGGTCTTGGCACAGCCAACGCAAGTAACGGAGCAATCTGCGGACATGCGGTTTGTACATGAAGTTTCGTTTTAACATTGGACAACTGTTCAACGATGTTATCGAACTTCTTATCATTTATGATTTTCACTATCTCTCTAATCATTCTTACAATTAAACTCCTGTTGCACATCATGTAATGCCTTCCCAGCAATCAACATCTTCGCCGCCTCCATAGCTTTTTGAATAGTATTTGCAAAAAGCTCCCTCTCTTCAATCTTGGAAAGAACATACTTCGAGGTCGAATGCGGCGGCTTCTCCGGCTTTATCCCAATCCGAATCCGCGCATATTTGTTTGTTCCAAGAAGCTCGGTGATACTGCGAAGACCATTATGACCGCCGCCACTTCCGCCCATGGTTATGCGCAACTTGCCTTTATCAATATGAATCTCGTCCAGGAAAACAATCACATTTTCGGGCTCGATTTTTTGCTTGCGACAAAGTGCAACCACGGCTTGCCCGCTTAGGTTCATATAAGTTAACGGCTTCAGGATAAAAACCTTCTGAAAAACGCCCGACCCTGCTCTCGGCAAAACCGCAAGCATCTGGTTCCCCTTCTTTTTAAACTCCACACCAAACTCACCAGCCAGCGCATCCGCCGCCAAAAAACCAAGATTATGGTACGTCTGAAAATATTTCCCTTCGGGATTGCCCAAACCGACAAAGAGCAGAGTTTTACTCATAGTCTATAAGTGTAGCACAGAAATGCGCTGAACCATTAATGTTTATATTGTGTGGACACTTTTGGGCAGTCCTATACTGCTGTCGCAGCTTCTTTATTCTCGGCAATTAAGGGTGGAGGTACGGACTCTTGTGGTGTCGCCGCAGGAACTTCAACTTTTGGTACTTCTGGCTCCGCAAATTTAACTGTTGGACTATATTCCGCTTTTTGATTGCGAAATTGGTGAACTTGGTCCGAGATTCGGCGAAGTTGTTCCTCGATGTTTCGATATTGCTGAGCCTTACCAATGCGCGGATTTTTTATTTTTTCGCCATTTGAAGTACGCTCTAGATATCGTTCGATACGCTTGACCGGCTTGACATAGACATAAACGCTATAAAGCAACACAGCAAACCAAAGCGCAAACAACCCAACTTGTGCAAGCATGAGGACGATACCTTCGCCCATCACGGCTGTCTGCGGATCTTGTCCGATTGCCATTACCGCAGGGGGAAGAAGTATCCGCAAAACTTTACTTGTCAAAAGAAAGCATGCGGAAGAAATGCTCATCGTCAAAAACAGTCCACCGGCGATACTCTTCTTTCGCAAGAACCGCCTAAAGCAAAGCAACCCAAACAGAATCGAAAGCAACGACGCAATAATTCCCGCAATCAAAGTTGTTGTGTTGGTGACGGTAGTATCCGCCGCCCCAATATCTCTAACCGACCAAAACAAAAACGCTGCTAACACCCCAAGACTAATAAAAAGCCAAAAATACAAAACCGACAACTTATCCTTTTTCTTCTTGCCCTCTTTTTTACCCATACATTAATTCTGTCCAAAAATGTCGAAAGTTATAATCATCCAACGACATAAGGTAACTTTTATGTTATACTTTCTGCACACGTTCCCATATCTTCGATATAAGGAACGCTCGTTCGCTCATGCCCGTGCAAGCACGGTCACGAGGCTCACTTCACGTTCCCATAGTTAAACGGATATAACAAGTCCCTCCTAAGGACTAGTTCGTGGTTCGATTCCACGTGGGAACGCCAAAATGCTTTAGCTTTTTGCATCCCACATTGTAATCCATCATTAATGGAGCACGGAGCGAAGCGAAGTATTCCACGTGGGAACGCCAAAAAGCATCTTAGTCTTGTGCTATGGTGGCACAAGCTGTATAATTAAGTATGCCTACCGAGCACAACAAGATGATAATCAAGACCTGCATTCTTCACCTTTCGAAAAGATATGGAGAGGGGCGATATTTTGATACTGCATGGATGAATGCGTATCTGAGTAAGAAAAAGGATTTGCCTTATGACGAGATTGATATAGATATTGGTAAATTTCTTATTGGTAAGATTGGTAACATCAAAGCTGCATACAAGCGAAGAGGGGTGGTAGTTTCCACCGAGGATATCGTCAAAGAAATTGTACCTGAAGTAGAGTTTACATCCCAGGAGAAAAGACTTGAGGCAGAAAGAAATGTAATGGTGGAGAAACTACGAACGCTCGTGCCAAAATATGCTGAAGATGGAAAAGTTAAGTATTCCAAATTGACGGGACATGGGGTTGGCGAGGATGATGTATTAATAGCGAATGAAATACAAGGCTACTTAAGAAAGCAAATTATTAACAGGGGAGTTCCGACTTTGAAAGTTCTGGAAGGTCTTGTTAGAGATGTAGATAAAAATGTGCAACTGGTTAATGATGTTCGAGATATATCAAGAACACTTGGCGCACAAAGGAAAGATCAAACCTTGGAGTCAAGAAAGAAAGAGATGTCATATCTGGCACTGAAATATGGAAAAAAAGATGGATCCATATCGACAAGCATATTGTTGAATGACATCACAGATGAAAGAGACAGGGATATAGCAAGGAGTTTGTACAACTACATTAAAAAAGATAATAATAAAGGAAAAATGGATGACTTTGTTGACGGTGAGGGTGTGCGTATAACGCTTGTTACCGATGGGCGCGAGGCTGGGTATCTTAGAAGAAAATATGCAACTTATGAGAAACACCTTGCAGCCATCAAGGAGGCAGTACAGAAATATGGCGGAGGGAAAGTTTTTCCTACCACTTTGACAAAAGGATATTATTTCGATGGGGAAGGAAAGAAGCAACATTTAACAGATTTAGATGAAGCAGAGGCTATTCGAGTGGCAGGGGGCTATTTCTTTACTGAAGTTTCCAGAGCAAACGCCACAAACCCTGGCGCGAAAACAAACTTCAAAAGATACATCCAAGCACTTTTGCCTGGTATTGAAGTAAAGTTTACCCATAGCCTTAGTGGTATTAATTCAGCGAGCGACCTTTTTGAATTTTTCCCATTCTTTGATGATGGTACAGGTTGTGTTGATTCAATAAAGTCAGACAAATTGTTGATGAGGATACTTAGCAGGCTTGCTAAGAACGAGGGTCAATATTACGACGTATGGGTCAATGAAAAGTCAAGTGGGAAATATTCTATTACAAGCTGCCATAAAGAGGTCGACTATATACAAACGACATACAACCAACTCGTAAACAAATTTGGCAAGAATGGAAGACCACATTTCCCCAAGGACGACGAGGAGATGGACAATCTTCGCCGAAGTGTCCAGTACATGGCATCATTCTTTCCTGGGGGCTCGATTTCCGAAAGTGAGGTTTTAAACGCTATGGGTTTCCAAGTAAATCCAAAACCGATAGAGAAGGTTGATGTTGAAGAGTTACTGAGATTAATGGCTGAAGCGTATCCAGAGTCAGAGTACCCAACAAGAGAGATTGACACAATCTATCATGGTTCGGAATGTGCGTTAATGTTAGTTAAATATTCAGGAGAAATTGACAAAACAATTAAAAAGACTATCGAGTCGCTTGGGTATTCATATAGAAAGGGATATGATGTCACATCGCGGCTTGCAAGAAAAGATTTGACGCATCAACAATATGTTGAATTTGGTGAAGTCCAAGAGGCTCCTAAAAGGCAAAGGCATGAAACGGGCTTTGCTGAACGTGGCGTGAAACGCGGGGCAGAGATTGCGTTTGGCATTAAACAGTTAGGAGGAAATCAGGGTGACCAAGAAAAACCATAAATACAACTACCAACCACAACAGGACTGGAACTGGTGCGGGATTGCGTGCATGGCGATGGTGTACGAGAGGCATGGCATGTCGCACTTTACGCAACAAAACTTGTATGACCATTTCAAAACGGGAGGTCTATATTGCAGATGGATAGTCGAGCATTTCGAGAACACAGGCGGATTGCATGCGGCATACGTGAAACTTGGTGACATTCGCGGTGCATTACAATTTATCCAAGACAACGACCTTGATTTTATTATGAATCATAGGCAGCGGGATATGTTTGACGCGCACCTAACGTTGTTTGAACGTATTGATTTGGATGACACAGTGAATGGGTTGGATACAAGTACGGCGAACAATTTCCCAATTCCTCTTGATGATATGCTCGGACTATGGAAAGAGCAGCAGGTTGCGGGATTCACCCTCGCGGGGGAGAGCGGGATTGTTGTTGCGAAAGATAAAGAAAAACTTAAAGCCTTTCTTGCAAGTGGTTTGGTTGAAGTGATTTAGGCGGTTGAAATTCCCCTCTAGTTCAAATGCAGATTCCCCTCTGGGGCAATCGCATTAGCAATGCGTGCTGAAAGTATCTTTTGTACGGAAACTGGCACGAGCGACAAATTCCTCCCACGGCTTCGCGAGGAGGAACGACGCGGCGATCCATACGCGATGGTTTGGCATAACATAAAGATATCTGTCCCTCAGAGCTTTTAAAACTAACAGGGACAAAAGGCCCTAATGCAATAAATGTTCCGTATATGGATCGCCACGTCGTTCCTCCTCGCGAAGCCGTAAAAAGAAGTCGTGCGCTTTTCAGGTTACCATAGTCGCGCCACGACTATAAAATCTTTTGAGGATGTCGATTGAAGAAATCGTCGATGGGGCAAGATAGAGTGTGTAGATACCAATCTAAACGAAGCTCATTGTCACCTTCATAAAGATTCTCTTAGCCAACTTTGCGTGACTTGCTTTGGTGAAATGTATTTTGTCCGTACCCACCTCCAAGTCGACGGCGGAGATGAAACCAAGGTTTTTGCGCTTTGCGATTTCTTTATATACTTCGTCAAGTTCTTGGCAGATTTCTTCGGTTCCTTCGGCGTATTTACTACATACTTTGGGCGAGGAGATAATCAAAATTTTAGGAGTAGTTCCATAGCAGTAATCATGATTAAGTAGCACATCGATAATATCCGTTTCAAGCATCTCGCCTATTTGCTTGGCGGTTTTTCCAAACTTTAATTCATTCGTCCCAAGCATGACAATTATCATATCAAGTGGCACATGGCTATCGACGCAGGGGAGCAAATAATCCTTTCCAACCGTGCCAATTTTGTTCGGTCTTTGGTCTTTGGAAGATATAGTTCTTCCGTTCAAGCCCGCTTCGATTACATCAAACTCTTCTCCAAGCATCCGTTGAAGTAACTTTGTCCAACGGGTTTTGGCATCATAGCGTGCACCTTCAATACTTGGGTCATACCCAAAAACATTACTATCGCCAAAACACAATATTGTTCTCATGTTGTTATTATATCATCTATCTACGTCTGTACGACTTTCTCAACTGACCCCTTGTTACCAATATTGAAAGCGCAAGGATAACAAGCAATCCAACCATAGCAAAGATGACAACCTCGTTTTGCCACCATGCCCCTGACGATGTTGTGAACCATGTTGTTGCAGGGTCAACTGCGAATACCGTTCCGGCACTTAAACTTGAATCGCGGAACATGTTTCCGTCGCCAAGTGCTCGGACAGAAATAATGTGTGTACCTTCCGTGACATCAGATATCTCCCAATGGGTCGAGTCCGTATATGCTTGCAATACTCCATTTAGGTAGACCGCGTATTGCACGGCGTTGGTTGCTGATTCCCATACGGCAACTGTCTCGCCCACTTTGCGAACAGCGGCAGGGGCAGAAAGGCGCGTAACTCCCTCTGGCAATGATTCTGGGACTTCCTCTTCACGTGCAGGCGGTGCTGCCTCTTGGGTAGCGCCCCCAATGACATGCCTTAACTGAGTACTTTGCTCAGATGGCTCGACACTTCCTCCACCAATTGCGCGGATTCGGATTCGGTAAATGCCTGCTGTAAAGTGATTAAGGTCAATAAAATTAACCATAACAACCGTCCATCTCGCATCGTTAATGTAAATGGCATAACCAATTGCATGGTCAATGGCAGACCACACAAGCAGGCTCGTTCCAACGATGGCAAGTTGCTCTGGAGTCTCTAGTCTTATAGACCCTGGTTCTTCACCAGGTGGAAGTGGTGTCGGTTCTTGGTCAGTTCCCGGGTCTCCCATGCGAACCCAGACGGCATACAGGTTGGTACTTTGAGAAAATGTCGGAGTTTGGTTTGCCCGATACGCAACAGCACGTCTTGCCGCATCCTCGGCACTTCTTGCCCATCCCCTGAAAAGAAATCCTTGTGGAATTGTTGGGGTAAAGTCAGATAGCGTGATATCTACGCGTGCACTACTAAACTGTGTTAGGTGTGATGGTTGGTGGATACCAAGCTCTGCATTGGAAACCGTCAGAACAATCGAAGCAGGCGAGATACGATTCCACACCGCAAACAATTGGGTGTTCTCGCGGAAGAAGTACCTGTTCGGATTCGGCTGAGGCGTGAAGTCGATGATTCCATCTAGGGCGCGTGCTTGGGTTGTTGCCCATCCAACGTGAACGGCGCGTTCCGAAGTACGGCGTGAAAGAAGACCGGCATAATCGTTAGGTCGAACAAGCGGAACGCTAATGCTTGACGTACTTGCCACGAAAAAGTCATCCCCCGTATTAACGGTTAAAATGACAGGGGATACAAAACGATAGACAGCATGAAGGGAAAGTGGGGAAGAGTTGGTATGCGCAAGTGTAACCTCGATGCTCTCTCCGTATGGAAACGCAACGACTCCGGCGAGGGCAAGGTCCGCGCTTGTCGCAAACCCCATAAATTCGATGTTGTTTGGAAAACTGTCTGGCAAAGCAAGTAATCCTTGCCCTGCAACAAGCGTTCCTGTCTCGACAAAGAAATTCCTGACTGGGATGGCAATGCCGAAAGGCGCACTTGCAAGGACAAGTTGTAAATTTCCTTGCAACGAATAAACAAGTGGAAAAGAAGGAAAGTCATCCCCCTGTTGCCAGATGTGTGCACGGGATTGAAGCGCAGGTGGCATTTCGCTTCGTCCAAGTTGCATAGCGGCAAGTAACGTCAACCCTCCTAGTGTTCCGCCCGAGATTACACCAACGTTATTAATTAACCCAGTATTAATATGGTTCTGCACAAATCGCACTTCACTTTGAACGAACCCGCTATCGTGCCTTGCACCAAACGCGTTGTTAACTGAAAGAATCCAGTTGCTTGTCTGTCCGTTATAGGATAGTGGCATGTCAAGTGTTCTGTGCCCGTGGATTTGCCTCATCCTTACATGAGTAGTTGCATTACCAACACTAAGTGCACCAGAGTTAAACACGTTTGTAATGTTTATACGTGGGCTACTGCCTTGCTGTCTTGTCATTACGGCTTCACCAAGAATTCCACCAAGTCCGCCCGTAACGGCAAGGTTACTAACCGTGATGTTCCCGCGGTTATAGCTATTGAAAATATTTGCAACAACAATCTCGTTGCCAGAGTGTACTATTGCGGTTCTATTCCCGATGGCACCAACAATTCCACCTGCACTTCTTACCGACCCAGTAACTATATCCCCATGATTTGCAAGATTGAAAAGGTCCAGAACAGGAACGGAAAGCGTTCTTTCCGCAACGCCGACAAGTCCACCAAGCGTTGTGCCAGATGTTGTATAGTCAAGGTCGAAACGAACAAAGCTTGCAACATTGTGAATTTGCGAGTTCTCTGCCGTTCCGACAACGCTTCCAATTCGTATGTCTGAAGCGTGCGTCGTTGAATAATATAAAACCTCACCATCAACGATGAGGTCTGTGATGGTCGCACCGTTAATCAACCCGAAAAGTCCATAGTTCCTGATATCACTTGTCATGACTTCGGCTCGTAACACTTGGGGCAAGGTTATCTTGTGACTTCTGCCATCAAAGCCTCCGCGGAAGGGTCTGTTTACTCCGCCGATTGCAACCCATTGTCTTTTGGATAAGTCGATGTCTGCGGTTAAGGCAAAGTGTTGGTTGTGGAAATCCGTTCCTCCTGGTCCTGTTACTTCGAACCTTCCACCATTAACACGGTACGCAAGATAAGCAAGTTGCAAAGGAGTCCCAATTTGAAACGGGTCACCCGCAGTCCCGCTTCCCGCCCAAGAAACATCTTGAAAGTCAATATCATTTGATTGCCACGACCCGGTCTCGATATGTCCGGCACCAAGCGTCGTCGCAAACCCAGTAGAATTTATTAAAATGAACGCCAAAAAGGTTGTGTTCAGAACAAGGAATCCAACAAGAACACGCAGTACATTTCTGTTACTAGCTTTTGTCCTTTGTGAGTGCTGCATACACGCTACCATACTATATATTGCGCAAAATGGCAACAATATAAAGGGGGAATACAAATAATGATAGCAATAAAAAATTTGCAAAACATCAACGAGTTACTGCTACAAGAAGAACTTCTGCAAGCAATAGCAACGCACTACTCGGACATGGTATCGGACAAGAAGATAACAGCCATGCTAAAAGACATCATCCAAACAAGCAAGAAAAACCACCAAGAGATATTTAAATACCTAGAAGGACATCTAGGTGTCAAAGTCTAAGCCGTAGAGGCGGAGTTCTTCCGCCCGCATGTGCGAAACATGTGTGACACACCCGTATGGGCGCTCGTCGGGCGCCCGCAAGGTACAACGCGAGCCTGCGCCACGCCCAATTCTCCCCTTGGCAAGCGGGGCGGAACGCCAACAGGCGAGTGGCGAAGCGACGATTGGAGTACCCCGCGGGTAGCGGGGGGAGGGGTGTGTTCCGAAATGATTAACATTAGCACGCCCGTAGGGGCGATTGTTAATCGCCCGCAAGCCCGAAAAGAAAAAGGAGAAAATGTTATGAAAGCATTAAACGACAAACTTATGTTAACGGATATCTTGGCACACTTAAAGGACTTAATGACATGGAGCGGCATGTCAATAACCCATAGCAACTGCCCAAAGATGCGCGAACTAATCACAACAACAAGCGGAAGAATCGCCCAACACCAATTCGAAGTCTTCAAATACATGCACGCCAACGGCATGTACCCCGTCAAAAACGTAGAGGACTCGGAAATCAAAGAAGCACTCGCAATGCATAAACAGTAAGGAAGGAGAGAAGCACTTGTCGGACACGTGATCACTTCGTCGCCGACCACCCGTACGGACGATGCCCCATCGCCCGCATGTACGAAACATGTGTGACGCACCCGTATGGGCGCCCGTCGGGCGCCCTCAAGGTACAACGCGAGCCTGCGCCACGCCCAATTCTCCCCTTGGCCAAGGGGAGTACCCCGCGGGTAGCGGGGGGAGGGGTGTGGTCTGG
>Ga0131853_10020008_pt1 | contig 12176 bp, 4 predicted proteins | sample TergutLab28metaG_FD_92764 | JGI IMG/M metagenome (GOLD analysis project Ga0131853, IMG submission 92764) | Labiotermes labralis P1 segment gut microbial communities from Petit-Saut dam, French Guiana - Lab288 P1 (version 2) (version 2) | ecosystem: Host-associated > Arthropoda: Insects >...
ATATTAGGATGGATCTCCAGGAGGTAGGATGTGGGTATATGGACTGGATTGGGCGGGCCCAGGATAGAGATAGGTAGCGGACGCTTGTGAGTGCGGTAATGAACCTTCGGGTTCCGTGAAATGAGGGGAATTTCTTGACTAGCTGCAAATCAGTTAGCTTCTCAAGAATGACTCTGCACCATGGAGTAAGTATAACGCGTAATTATACATTAGCTGCGAAACTATGTACTACCATAGAAACATGATTTGTTTCGGGTATGTAATTCTAAATACTCGGTATAAAGACAATTATAATAACAATATGAGCGCAATTGTGAGCAGGAACACAAGATGTGTCCGCAGCGACTGTGACTATTGGAGAAAGGTTCAGATTGCATATATCCGAACCCGCCGCATGTTACGTTGCGTACATTTTCCGTTTATGTTTATACTCTTTCCCATTATTATTTCGTTGGCCGAATATTACGTTGGGATCCGTGACTGTGTGTCACTTGTAGAGGGCAGCTCTGCTGAGTGTGCAAGGTTGTGAATGGCGCTGTGCAATTGGTTGTGGGTATGTTGGTGGTACAACGTAACTGACGTTGATATTGGGCTTGGAATTGCTGTAAGTACTGCTTTCTTACGTCACGGAAACTAATGCACGTGCACATGTTGAAATTTACACTTGAATAAACGTTACTTGAATCGACTGGCACTCTAGACTGTTATCCATGTAAGGTTATGTGATCGGCGTGACTATAGTTTCGATTCGTAAAAGAGTGGAAATTCTTTTGCACATAATGAAGTAATGTTGCCACTGATTAATACGTTATCCACAGTGACAAAAACGCTTAGAATGAAGACCAGTGGCGGACACTTTCTTTAACTTTGTGAGCGCCTGTTAGGTTCTCAAGAAGGGCCTTGCTCCAAGGAATTACTTAAGTGAAGATAATAATATAATGCTGAAAATGTTATTAAAGTGCCAGTAACACTGTAACTGATAAGGACTTGTTTTCCATCCGCGGTCAGTAAAAGTAAATTTTCTGGTTCCATTTAAATAAAAACGTTGACTCCGTGTATTTTGTCTAATTTCTTGCATGTTTGTAACATTCAGCCCGTTCCGTTGATACAGTTTTTATACAGGCTGATTTTTAAATTATTTAAATAACAAAATGTCATACTGGTAGTCTCATAAGGAAAATACAAATTAGGCTTCTCAGTGGTCTGAATTTTTTTATCTTTAACCAAATTAAACCCATTGTTACAGGAACCACCTATTCAGCATGATGCAGAATGAACTGCCAGGCCAACCTGCAGTCATGGCTCGAGTTGGCTCAGAATTGTGTATTGCAAGTAATAAGGTCGTGTGTTGGTTGGATACCATGTCTGCCGAGACGGCAACAGGTGCATCCAGCTGCGTCACATCCATTTGCTGACAGCCATTTTATACAGCTTAATTCACATAGAAGAATCAGGGTTGTCCATATCAATGCCAATGCACGTAAATCTGGTAGTGGGTGTATGAATGGTGTGGGCCAACATGTGGAGACCACGCGAATTCCCACAGATGGTTGTCATTATAATATAAAACACAGAAATTTGTCTTTAATTTCTAATGATTCAGAACTGTCGTCAGAGGACTACTGGTTTACCCGATGGAATCGACCACTTAGGATGGAAGATTCTTGCAACTGTTCGTTTAGGAAGACATGGAGAAATTCATTAGGGGATTCTAGAGTGATATTAAATGAAATTCAAGATAACCCTAAGGATAGCACAGACCAAATGTTGTGCAGTTTAACACCATGTGAAAAATATGTTGGTCACGAAGGTTTGTTACAATCCAGAAGTCACAAACTGCTGCAGATTGAGAACTTCGTTGAAGAAGTACTGAAGGAAGTGTGGAATGAAGTGTTTTCGTGTTTATCACAAATTGAGCATGATGTGTATAATCAGTCACAGTTGAAATTGGAGTGTGTGCCTAATTGCATTAACAGACATCATAATAAAGATTTAGAACATAATCATGTGCGTAGAAAGAGAAGTGAACCATTGGGTGATTATGAATCCAGAAATGATCATTTTAATTTTCAGACTGTATATTCTTGCCATGAGACAGCAAAAAATTGTCATGTTGTAGAAACTGTTAATAAGAATTTTAAAGGAACAAATGACCAACTACTAGTCAGTACTTCATTAAATTCTGTTGGCTGTGCAAATCCTGCATTTCTGGGTTCCAATCTGAATCCAGATGTTGTAGAATGTGCTGTACAGCCTGGGGCACCACCTGTGGAATGTGATGCCATTGTTTCAAGTAAAGGTTTGCCTGCTATTGGTAAGAAGGGTACCAAATTTTTTGATATTGATTCAGATGTTAATACAGTCTCATTGGAGTCTAGTAATCACTATATAAGCAATACTGATTGTTGTAAGATTGCGAGTGAACATTCAGATTTGGATCAGCATGTGTTTATTACAGAAAAGACTGAAACAGAATCTTTTACTGCCACTCCAAATGAGATTAATCTGACTGAACTGCAAGCACATATTTCTTCAGGTTCACATCTTAGTGATAAAATGACAGAAGCCAAAGATGATACACAAGAATATAATCAAACCAGTTTTACCTCAGTAGATGTAAGATTGCAGAATACAAACAGAACTCAAGAAAGTAGTAGTACAGATGGTGGGCCTAAGTCACAAAAGTCAAATGTACAGCAGAGAAGAAACAAACAGTGTTTTCATACAACAAACCTTAAAAGACTGGTGAGTGATATTTACAGTGTTTATGGTACTGTTATAAGGGTATCATAGTCCATATTTCAATGGTCTGTGGAGTTGTGTATCCCTGATAGCTTCAAAATCATATAAGAAGATAAGAAGTTGACAAATGTGAATGTTCATCTGATAGCAAGGTTTGTAGATCATATAGCTGCATTTACATGATGTGTATCATGGCTTCTGCCGATGATTCAACTAGTAGTCTTTCTGTTCTGTCAGTTGATATGAAAAGTGTGGGACATTATGACTAGCCTAACTAGTAGTCTGAAGAAAGTTGTCCAGGCTTTTATGCTTTTGCATTACAGAGGCTTCTTAAATAATTTAATTCAAACATACTGGATGATATGAACCTTAGGTTTTTACAGCAGTGTGGATGATGTGTCTCTTCTACAGGGGTAGGATGCTTGGATATATTGTACCTTTAAGGGGAAACCACCATGTTGTCTTACAACGTCAGGGCCCGCATGCTCAGTGATGCAGCATCATGTCCCAGAAGAACTGATGCCTCATCCACACTGCTGCAGAAACCAAAAAACTTGCATAGTAAATACTTTATGTATAAACCTGTGGTCTCCTTCTGTATGGGAATGTGGGGGTTCATACTTGTGGAGGTCTTTAGGCTATGACACTGTGTCGTCTGATAGCTGGGGTACCACAAACTTTTATGGACATTAGAAGTGCATTTAAATTATGATCTCTGGAGATATGAGACCATGTAATGAGGTAAGGGGTAAGAACCTGATAGAGTAATTTGTGTCATAGTCCAGAACACTTCTATATAAATTTTTTGGCATGAGGACATGAAATTGTATTAGGAGTTCAGAGACTTGTTTTTGCTCCTCAGAAACCATTGCTTTATTTTCTTCATGGAGTGGGTTGCTCAGCAGAACTCTGGTCTGCACTGCTTCACCACTTTACAGCAGCCGGATATGATGTACTAGCACCAGATATGTTGGGTCATGGTTACAGTGCTGCCCCTGATAAAGCATCGGCATACACATTTCACCGCCTTCTGAAGGATTCTATTGATATATTTGATAGATTCGTGGGAGAGCATCGCAAATGTGTTGTTATAGGACATGCGTATGGGTGAGTTAATTTTTAAAATCAGCAGCAGAAAGTTCTCACAGTAAGGAATACAATCATGTGAACAGTTTTTTAACCTGCTTTTAAAAATGCAGTGCTCAGTTTGCTGGGTCGATTCTGGTGGCCGTGCAGTGTAAGATAGCTCGATTGGTGTTAATGTAGGTTTGATTCTTGTTGAGGGAATGAATGTTCATATCTGGTGTTTGTTGTGTGTTGTGTAGGTAGCAGCCTCTGCAACAGGCTGATCACTCATTCAGAGGAGTCCTACTGGTTGTGTGTGAACTAGGAACCTCAACAATGAGGTGGCACCACAGTAAAAGAAAAGAGTGCTGGACTGCACATGCACAGTAGGAGCAGTGCAACTCATGGCTTGTAAAGGCTAATTGTTATTATTTGTGTCCAGGTGCAGTCTTGCAGCTGCTGTTGCTCGGTACCGAGCCCAGCAAGTGAGCCATTTGGTTCTGATAAGTGGAGGTGGGCCAGCACCTCTTGCACCACGAAGAGCTGACAGTCACCCCCCTTCTGTATCACCATGCCTCCTGGCATGCATGAGGCCTCTTCTGATGTGTGGCTTTAGAAGGCAGGTCCTTTGCAAGCTACATAGATTGGTTTCTGCTATGATGCTGACTATTGATATGATATATTTGTTAATTGCAATTGGGTTGACATGAGGTGGCAGTAGTACAGTACACACTTACACATAAACAATACACAGAACAACAAAATGAAACAATGCCTAGAATGGAACATACATAACAATAAGAATACATAAACATAACAGTAAGAATACATAATATACAAAATTAAACAGAAGCATACAAAACATACAACCATATATACAATGATACACAGTAGAATGAAAAGAATATGAAAGAAGCAGTAAAACTTCATGTGGTCTGTGTATCTTCTAATAATTATAGCACCATATTCCTATAACCCTCACTCCACTTCACTACACTTTTCAAAACTTCACTTCTTCCAATTTAAACTTTACCCATCTACACTTCACGACCCTCTCATTTGGCTTAACCCTGTTTAAATTTCCTACCGCTCCATTTCACGTCATCACTACACTTCACCTCACTTCGCTTCACTGCACTTTTAAATGATTTTTGTCATACTTCTATTCCTTTCACTTCAACCCGCTTAAAATTGCTTTCCTAACTCTCTTTCCAAATATTTTGGGTTTACAAGGGAAAGTTCCTAACACTAATGCAGGTAGTTGGTTCCAGATTTTAATGGTCCTATTTGCAAAGGAATACTTCCCGATATCCGTTCTTTGCTTCCTGTCCCTAATTTTCTGAACATGATCAACCATGCTCAAATAGTAAGGCCTTCACAACCTGTCACGTAAAGATTTCCAAGCCCATTCCCCAGAGTACGCTTTAAAAAGTGCGCGTAAGCATGCTATCGTCCTACGCTGAACCAAGGTTTTCCAGTCAGAATCCTTAGTATGATTAGTAAATTGAGCAGCTTTCTTCTGTACTAGGTCTAACGCACATATCTGTCCTTCTCTGCATGGATCTCGGCATGCAGACCTATATTCAAGAATAGGACGTACCAATGACGTGTAGGCTAAACTTTTTGTTTTCCTATTTCCTTTTTTAAGAACGCATTAAAAAGTGAAGTGCCTTCCAGGCTTTTTGCACTGTGTAATTTACGTGGTCCACCCAGTTTAAATTGCCTCGTAAGATTATTCCCAAGTATTTACAACTGTTTGCTTCTGGAATATTTGGTCACCAAGGGAGTAATCCAGTGGATTTTTAACCCGAGCTCTCGTAAATCTTATTGCTTTACTTTTAACAGGATTTATTTTCTTCCCATTTTCTACTGCCCATTCCCTCTGGGTGACCAGATCCTTCTGCAACTTTTCTATGTTGTTTCTATTTGTGATTTTTCTCTAAATTATACAGTCGTCAGCGAAGGGTCTAATATTCAAGTTGATGTTCCTCCAAATATCATTTACATACCCTAGAAACTGTATTGGGCCCTAAACGCTCCCTTGCAAGCACACCTGAGGTTACTTTGACTTCCTATTCACCATGGAGTAGTTCTTGTATGCAATTTCATTTGAGACCTTTGCTGTTTTGGTGTGTTATGTGATGTAGGTTGGTAGTTTGTTACTATCATTTCAGGACAACCTGTCCATTCAAGGGGTCAAGCTTCAGCTGTGAAGATTGTACAAATAGGGTGTCCCAGAATGTTTGTACATCCCAGAAGACTGAAGGCCTCTTCTTTATGTCTGTTAAACCATCAAAGAGATCTTCTGGATGTGAAATGATAAATGTTTCCTTCCAGCCAGAATTCCTTGTATTGACATTTGATGTAATGATTTGCAAAACATCATTTTTTTGTCCTGTGGCTTTACTTGTACCAGTCTTGTAACATTCTGTTGTTCTTGTCCTTCTTGTGCAGTGATTTTTCTATACATTATACTATTAAAATTTTTATGTTATTGTATTAATGGTCACACTTCAATAATATGTTAGTACTGTTTTATGCTGTTTGCTGTATGTGTTTTGTAAGCTGTTTTTGTATCTCCTTGTATTCCAGGAATATCCTCTATGCTCCGTGTGGTAAACATATTGAGTCATGCCCATCAATGAGCAAAGGCATACCACACTATGTGTTGCATCATGTGGCCCAAGGCCAAGATTGGCCAGAGGGTGATGCCACATTTCATCGTCGCATTCTTGCTCCAACTCTGCTGGTGCATGGTCTGCAAGATCCATATGTTACTTTGGTGCAGGAATGTGAAATGGAAAGGGTAAGTAGATTGGTGGACAGAACTGGCTTGTATTTATGATAGGTTTTTAAAAGGTTTGTGCAAGATATTGTGTGGTTTAATATGATAGTAGGGACTACATGTGATGTAACTTCTGTACAAGAGTTGCTGTGACCAAAGGACATTATTGTAAGCTTTTGTTATTACTCAGCATCTTAAAAGTTTACATTTTCAGAAGAATCCTGACATTGGCTGTACATACCAGGTGCTTATACCACTCTTTGCTCAAGTTCATCAAATTTTTTTGTCATCACCCAACATAGATCTTGTCTGAGTCCTGGTTTTGATGTTACCCCTTTGTGTTTGTTGTGTAATTACCTAAGACAAATAAATTTATCATCACATCATGTTGTGTGAGACTGCTGCCACTGATATTGTCTGAATAAAAAAAAGCAAAAAATGAATGGTGTATATTCTGTGCTGCTGGCAGCATTATGAAATACACTTTAAATAAATGAAAGAGTATCATATGTTCAAGACTATGTGTGTGCAGCCTTTCATTGTTCTGGAAGTCTGTTTACAGTGGAGTGTTTAAATTTTTCATTTGCAGACAATTCCACGATCATTCCTGGAATTGATACCAGATGCCGGGCATTTATCAATGTTGGAAACACCTGCTCACCTGTGTCACATGATTCACTGTTTCATTGATTGGTGGAGTCGCTGATGTTTTATGTGAGTTATTAGAAAGTATCTTGAAGCAGAGTGCTGTGTGTGTGTGTGTAGGTCAATATGAAAATTTTAATTTAGAAGTTTCAAAATAGGTACTAAAATTTCTGTTGTATAATAGCACAGTACTAGTTATGGTATTATATTTTCTTAATGATGTGGAATTACATTGAAATGTAGCCTGATTGTCCTAGGATAATTTTATAGTGACAGTGCCGATGACCACACAATGCCAATGGTGGCAGCAGCAATGATGACAGCATTGTGATCATGACGACGATGACACCTTATCCATTTTCGTCACCACCACCATTGTCACACTGCTGTCATGATCATCATCATCATCATCATCATCATTGTTACCATGATTATCATCTTACTTATTATCATCATTGAGACTGTCACTGTCAAACTTTTAAGACATTTGGTAAAGCAGTAACTTCTACTGATCAATATTTGGGGTCTTCAGATCTGCTAATAATGCAGGTCTGTCCCCCAGATTTTAATTCTGGGTGCTGCAATATTGGTACTGAACTGCATGCATGGAGCAATGTAATTGGCAGTCAATGAATGTTTAGAGTTTCTAATTTGTTGATGTTCTTAGAGAGAAAAAAGTAATGGTGAGAGCAGTAAGTATGTAAGTATAGATGTTTGCAGAAGGAAATTTACTTACACTTGATACATACTGAATTAAAGGCAGCCGTATGTGATGTTGTGGTGGATATGAGAGATTATAGTGACTGGGCTAAGAAGTGGGTAGCCAGGGAAATGGTATTCAGTTCCTTGCTGGGACGGGACATATACTAACATTATGCAGCTGTGGGGCCCCTTCAGCCACCTGTACAGTGGGTAATGGGGGGGCTCTTTCTTCATGAATAAAGTTGCTGGTTCAGCCTAACCGCTTACATCAACCAAGTGTCAAGGTTAAAAATGTGGAGCTATATCTCCAAATCCCCCATACATCTTAATGACGTGGTGCTTAAATAGGCATGGACATGTACACTTTTTATGTGCTTGTCACATTGAGAAAAGATGTTAAGTTAGTAATTATGGATGTCACATTTTAAGAATGGAGTTAACTTGAATTGAGTTTGTTGATTTGTCATTACAGAAATGCTGAAGACTTTTAATGAACTTCTAGATCTTTGGATGATCTGAAATGAAGATGTATATGTCTTCCTTTTGATATGACTGAAAAGAGTTGGAACATGGTTTGCGAATCATCAGTCCAATATGTTGACATGTTAAATATCAAAGTTCTGTATAGTATATAGATTTACCATTACAATTGGTCATATATAAAAGACGGAACATTTACCAGAATGTAGTCTAGACACATGTAGTTAGGCAATTTATCTGTAGCTATAAATACAGACATTTGTTTTCTATACAGAATGTGGCCTAAAGTACAGACATGTCTTAATGTAATATATTGGAAAGTGTACAAGAAATTACTTATGGTTGTCCGCTGACTTACGTTGTGTTGACTTAACGTAAGTCTGCGCTTACATAATGTACTCCCAGACATGGTATCCAAATTAAGCACGCAAATTTGTACATAAAATGCTGCAGACGTCTTTGAGTTGCTAAACTCCCATCATCAGGATCTTACGCTTCAAAATTTTCTTGAAATGCGGAAGCAAAGTGCACTTGAAGCTGCTGTGAGCCTGAGGGTGATATTACGGAGATAACAGCAATGGTTTTAAAGTTTACTGTGGGGATTGGAGTCATTGATGTTGACATAAGAATGTTTGAGGACACTGATACAAATGAAACAGGAAGCAACAACTAGACATGGAATCATGAGGATGCTTACTTGCTGTGAGGAGATTCTGTTGGAGAAGAAGAGGCCTTTGTCTTGCCAGACCCCAGTGTTTCATTTCTTCAGGTCATCTTTCAGGGACTTGTGTATTACTGCCTGTATGAGTTTGTATTTTTCCTTGGTCACCACCACCGTTTTCATTCCAACATTGCATTTATGGCAGAATATGTCTTGACTTATGTTGTCTCATCTAATGTTGCCAGTTCTGGACACACAATGACATACCTGTTGGGGGATGACTGTGTATATGAATAGGTTACTTGTACATGATATTGATATGTTTCTTCCCCAAGGCCATCATGTTTAGGGGTGTATTTTTTTAAAATATTTGTAAATGGTAACAGACACAACTGTTAATGGTACCCACAAGCCATTGTGGACGGGATTTTTCGTAGTAGCAGGTGTATTGTGCTAGCTGAATGTTGCTGAGGGTTAATAGAGAAGTAGGCAAACATTGGGAAGCCTCAAGCGTCATAGTTTCAACCACCCACAGGTGGTCTTTTGATGGCAGCGTGTGTTTTTATCTTGCCAGTTTGTTGTCATTAGACCTATCAGTGCAGGGGAGTTAGAGAGAGAGAGAGAGAGAGAGGAGGGGAGAGAAAGAGAGAGAAAAATAGAAAAAAATGTGTGAAATTTTAGAATTTTAGATTCACCAATTATGTCAAATTTGCCTTTTTTTTTGTTCTTATAACCAAAGTTATTTTGAATTACTGTAACATTTCTCTGGGGTCCAATATGCTTTGTTATATTGACAGTATGCAGTATAGACAAGATGCATATAAGCATTAATTAAACGCTTTCGAGTAGGTGAGAGATGTGTTATGACTGAGCACCTGCCTTGTGAATGCTGATGTTTTTGTTGCTGTTTTTGACAAATTGCTGTTGTCCAAGTCTGCATGTGTTATGAGTGAATGGGATACATTATGGAAATGAGACTGTACTCTGTTCAGAACAATACCAAAACAAAACGGCTACACATCACAATATCTGCAGTTTCCAGATTTCAAGCAGCCGTACAATTTTGTCATACAGAAATGTTATTTTTATGTTTTTTATTGTAATTAAAAAGTAACAAATAAATATTAATACAATGAAACCTGTCTAAAGTGAGCCTGACTTTGTTGGAAAACTTATATGGCTATTGTAGCATAGACAAATTGAATGAAAGCAAAGTGTTTGACAAAGGATATGAGAATTTAAAGCAAGAACATAATGTAAAGAATGTGTCTAAATATTTACTGTTTCTTGTTCAAGTAATCGGTTATCTTGGATTTATGTGAAAGAACATTATTGTCAAACTGAAACAACAAAACATGTACAGAATAACCTAATGGGCTACTCAAGGAAAGTATAAGATGAGAAAAAAAAAATGAACACGTGGAAGTAAATGTGCAAGTTACATCTGATACATTGTGGAGATCTTAGTGTGTCATTACTGCATGACATGTTACATAATGTAAATTAAAGAAGACTCATATTTGCTGGCCTATTTTGCATACTTGGATGGCAGTGCAACTGTATGTCCTTGAATGGTAAAGTCTGTCTAATTTATTCATTAAAAGCTCGTGTGTTTTCCTCAGAATCAACTATGGGCCTTTACACCACAGTATTTCTTAGCTTCATATGTGCGCAAGCCCAGGGAAGTGCTTGATCTTAGGCCCAAAACTGCTTTTGCACATGCCGGTGTAAAGAAGCCAGGAAGATGGTACAGTTGTTATAAGTGGGGGTCTTGAGGTTGCCTTTCCACACCATCATGCATCGGGGCTAGTTTCTGCCACTGACATGCTGGTCTAACAGTACAAAACACAATCAGAGTTGAGGTGAGCATGTACAGCAGCATAATAGCAGTACTCTAGACTCTACTTACATGTGTTGGATGGAGTGTGGTGCATTGTGTCACTGTCATGGGTGTTGGGATGGCATAACTTGGTGAAGGACATTTCGTTGGAAAACGATCAGTACAGCGGATAACTTGTGACGTTGTGTAATTAGGACAGTGCACGACATGCAGGAACTGGTTTGGTCTGATTGTAGTCACGTGGAGAGTTAATGAAATTTTGGCTGGTAGTTGTCGAAACCTCTTCAGCATTTATCGGCATATAAACGTATTCCCAGAAATACTGATGTAGGAACAATGCAATGATCGCAGTGTATATCCATTAAAACCAAATGAAAATTTCAGTTACAGAGCTAGCATAGTTGGTAAAGCGACTCGCTGTGGGCTGGATGGTCCAGGGATCAAATCCTGATGAGGGTGAGATTTTCTGCATCCATCTAGATGGGCCTTGGGGCCACCCAGCCTTCTATACTGTGGGTACTGGGTCTCTTTTTCCAGGGTTAAAGCAACTAGGGCCTGTCGACCACCCACTCCCATCAAGCGCTGATTTTAATGAAAGAGTAGAGCTATACCTCTACTCACCCTGTAGGTCTTCATGTCTTGTTCACGGATGAACTTTACCTTGCATCTTGACAGCAGTAAATGCCATTTGATTGCAGTCTTTAGATCACTTAGCAAAACCACTAATTTGATCACTCTTTGTACTATTTGAAGGGGGCCATGTTCAGTGTTTTAAATGATTAGTGCCCACGAAGGGATCAAAATTAAAATAAAATTGCATCAAATGAGAATGAATAGGTGGGTTGTGTTCCTTTGACAAAGAAATGTAGGTTACCTTTAAACCTGCTGTTGTGCTGATTCTGTCAGTTTGTAAGTTTGCAATGTTTAAATTAAATGTAATAAAGTTTTTCTCAAAGGCTGTATAGAGTTGGGTCTGTGCAATCCTAGGCCAAAAGTGTGAGTTGTCAGAGTTGTTCATAGAATAATCATAGATGGACACACACACACACACACACACACAGAGCTTAGATGGTATAGTGACTAGGTTGCAGGCTGGACGTTTGAGGAATACTGGTTCTATTTCCGCAGGGGCAAGAGATATTTTCTTCTCCACAATGTTCACACTGGATGGGGTCCGCACCCAGTATCGTATTCAGTGGGTATTGGGCTTACCCCATGGGTAAAGCGGCCGGATCGTGAAGCTGACCGCTCACCTC
>Ga0131853_10020009_pt1 | contig 12176 bp, 8 predicted proteins | sample TergutLab28metaG_FD_92764 | JGI IMG/M metagenome (GOLD analysis project Ga0131853, IMG submission 92764) | Labiotermes labralis P1 segment gut microbial communities from Petit-Saut dam, French Guiana - Lab288 P1 (version 2) (version 2) | ecosystem: Host-associated > Arthropoda: Insects >...
GCACTTTCTTTTGTTAATCACAGGTTAGTGGTATCAAGTTAATAAAATTTTTTTAAACATTTTTTTTTTTTTTTTTTGTCTCATTAAGCATGTTCATACATACAAAAGAATCTTGACCATATTTTCATTGCTCCTCCTCATGCCATTTCTGGTTTGGCGTGGGCTGGGTGGAAGATCATTGCATCTTGTAACCATTTAGTGCTTCTAATTTCATGACTATATCATTGAAAAGAAATAAATGCAAAGTTAGAGCAGATCTGATAGGTGATTGTTAGAAGAGTGCGATGGTTTCTGTTGGCTCTCATTCTTAAGGTTCTTCTTTTCCTGCTCTATAGCCAGTATGGAGGCCATCTTGTAGTTAATAGGCCCATATGAGCGATAATCCACATCAGCGTAGTCCAGGTCAGAGAATTCCGGCCGGAATGGCTGTAAATGATAAGTTACAAGATAGGAAACTATTCTCTCAAATGGGTAAGAAAATTTGTGTTACTTCTTATTTTCTGAAGTGTCTAAAAGTTCTTTATTGAAATCCAACATTCAAAATACAACATGCAATTGTAATGGATAAGTGTACTTTTATCCACAAAGGATTAATGCTTTTCAATAACTGATTTGGAGGCACATTGTTATTAAATGTATTGAAAAACATGACATTGTTATGATGACTAAATATGTTTAAGGTGGTAAAATGATAGCTATCAGTAAAATAAATTAATTTTAAGTAGTATTGATTTGCTCTTTAAAGTTAGTGCATTCATCAACTTCAGAACTGGAGCTGGCAATATTAGGAAGATGGGGGGAGTAAGTTGTGCTTGTAACATGCTGATGAATGGGAACAACTTTAAGGCTATTGTCTGTTAATGTGTTGGAAATTGGATGCTACTATTTTACTTTAATTTCCTAACCTGAACACACTATACCATACTGATTTACCATTGAACATTGCAGACAGACAACAAAATTGAGAAAACTGAAGTTCTGACTGAGAAATATTGCGTTATTTAACAGCACCAGGAACACTAAATCCAAGCATTTGTTTTGTATACTGCTAAGTAAAACTCCGTTCATTTACTTGTGCATGACTGCAATGAATAATAATTATAATGAACCACATCACACAACAGACATGCAATAACAGAGATACTTCACATCAAACAGTAATGATCTGTTCCAACTTTCTTCAAAACAATTACTCTACTCTCCAAAACACATTTATCATTGGCACGGAGAAACAAATACTCATGCATCAACAAGGTGGTAGTTGGAGTGCCCTCAGACAACTGATAACATACAGGTGCTCAAAAGATGTGTAAAAGGAGTAAATACTGCTGCCTCACTTGAAGTTAATCACCATGTAATAGTTCCAACCTAACCAACCAAGGTAGAGTACAGGAAGTTATACCTACAACTTCTCTCTATGCCAGTTTGCTTCTTCTAATAAATGTATGTAACGCTGGCTTTGGGGCGTTCCTGTTGAGAAAATAGACATGTTAAATGGTTGTAATGTACGTCACAACAAGAATCTTGTTAATAAATAATGTTAATGGTTTTGAACTAATCTGTACATCGTTTGAGCACCTCCATGTATCATACATACATTGTTCGGGTTAAGGGGAAATGGGTATTAGATGATGGGTGTGCCTTTATTGATGACTGTGTATAATAAAATCAACATTAAAAGGAAATGGATATTCAAAGTATCAACTTGTTATAAGACAGGTAATTTGAATACTTATATTTCCAAATCTTTACAGAATAATCTACTTCTTGCACTAGTGATTTAAAAGTTGCCATTAATTAAAAATTTACAAAAATCAATTGTACAGCTTCTAATACAAGAAACTGGATACAAATATAGATATATTATAAATGTGAATCTTGTGCTGGCGTTCATGTGTGCCAAATATTTAGAAATGAGAAAAGGAGAACATCAATTATGAGATACTGGAGGGAGTTTAAGGCACTTGCAAAAGACGCTGTATGAAACAAGATAGGCAATGTACGTATAATGTAACATTGAGGCGCATTTGTGTAACCATTTTTGCCATGGAAGAAAAATAATTATTAAACATTATTAGTGTTTGTCTGTATTCTTGCATATTTTCTGCAAAGCATTATATTGCCGTCTGTAGACAAGCTCTATCATATTTTTCCACATTATCTCATAAACGGCATGATTTTTGGAAGAAGGTATTGAACATAAAATGTATGTTTTGATATTCTCTACAAATTTTATCCAAAACATTTCTCATTCTAAGAATTAATGAGCAAGATATTATCATAAATGTACATAGGTTTTCATTTAAAGTACTGGTTATTATTATTATTATTATTATTATTATTATTATTATTATTAGACTTGAGTGAAACTTGAACCTCCTTGATAGATTTTTGAAAATACTCAAGTATCAAATTCTGTGAAAATCCATCCTGTGGGAGCCAAGTTGTTCCATGTGGACAGACAGACATGACAAAGCTACCAGTCACTTTTTTAAATTTTTCAAAAGCACCTAAAAGTATAATATATTTTGTCTGTCTTCTGTCCACCTTCATATATTTTCAGTTCAGTAACCAATTGCCTAATGACCTGATACAAACAAAAAATGTTCCTTGAGATTTAGAATAAAATGGCTCATATGCAATGGAATCAAGTATAGTCAGTAACGTACAGCTCCAACTTTCTCACACACAATTCGAAAATTTAGTTTGATAATTCTACAGATGGCCTGGAATAATATTTATTTTACATCTGTTATCTGTTCTTAATACATATGAAAGAGGGTCATTTTTCTTCTGTTACGTGTTCTTAACACATAAAGAAGGTCAGATAGGAAGTGTAACAACCTGCTTTCTATTGCATGCTATCTACAAACTGGGTACGTGATGCTTCAAACAATTATACCACAACATTGCTGAAGGCATAGTTAGGCCCATTTTCCAAAGTCTTTTCCATCATCAACAGTCTTCTTCCACTTTTGAACAATAGCATGTATTTCCATTTAGTATATGTTACTCTTCTTCATTTGCAGCCTCTGGCTCACGGCATTATGCAGTGCCTCTTTATCTGTGTAGTTTTTTCCTCTTGGGCAACCTTTCCAAGGACCAAACAGGTGAAAAATCTGATGGTGCAAGTTTGCAGCTGTAGGGTTGTTGTGGCAATACTCCCAATCCACATTTCATGATGGTCTCTGTGATATGTACACTTATGTGTGGCCTAGGCTTGTCACAGGGAAGCAGCAATGCTGACACATTTCATGTAGGATACAAATGAAAAGGTGAGTTTTCAGACTTTGTATTTTCAATAAAAAAGTCAGAGTTTACTTTTGTCCTCCAGGTAGGAAGCTCACATGCATAACACCTTTCTCATACCAAAAGCATGTAGCCACAACTTTTCCCACTCATGGCACTCTTGAATATATTCTTTCTTTGGATTTCACGTAGCACAATTACAACAAATGTTATTGAATTCAGGTAAAAATGGTGGCCCCAGGTTTCAATCCAAATGATTATTTGCAACTGGAAGCCCTCACATTCTGTATCATTTCAGTGCAAACAATCAGTACCAGTTGGTTTCCTTGCATATTTACTTGCATCTACCTTCAAGCAGACGGTGGAAAAGACAGACTCTTCATCAATTTCCACTACACAGCCTTTACCACTGGATAGGGTGTACCACAATTCATTTGTTATGCAATGGTCACTGTTTATCAGTTCATGAATCTGGTAGCTATCACCAGGCATTCCTGCAGTGCAAGGACGAGCGTTTTTGTTTTGTCATGAGATTATTCTCCTCCTACTTCAGCTTCTTTAATTCATTTTACCCATCCCTGAACAGTACTCACGTTCACAGTTACTGAATCACACATTTTGAGAAAATGTTTATCAACACAAAACAGTTTCTCACTCTCAACATCAAAGTACTCAGTCTTTGCTCATTCATCGAAAATGCACAATGTCTGCCATTTTAGAATCAATAGGGGTACTGCAATCTGTCCAGTAAATGACTGACAATATTTGACTTCACAGATGTAGTGGTTATTAACATGAAATAAAAATGTAAAGAGATAAAAAATAGGAGGAATTTCTTTCTGATTGCCCCTCATATTTGTGACCAAATATTTAAATATTACTGTGACAACAGAGGAAGAAAAAAATTAAAGTTAACTATAACTGATTTTATTGCAATACTCTCAAATCTGGTAATAGGAGAATCTGTAGACTGTTGAAACAGAGCATTACTAGTTCTATACTAAATAATTTTCATACACAATAATTCATATTGCAACGGTTAAGTAACTTGCAAGACCAAGTTTTAGGTGCCAATTCGCAAGCAGGATTATTTAGAATAAGACATTTGTGTACTTTGTTCTTATGCAAGTCAATCTTGAATGTCCTGGTTACTTCAAACAGAGAGAGCATTAGAAGGAAAAGAGTGGGACACTGCTCACTATTCTTAGTTATCTTTATTGTAGCTAGAGACATGCAAAAAATTATGTTAATATTCTCATGTATATCAGATTTACAGATAAGGTGTGCAGATATGTTATGATTACCATCAGTAAAGGTTACATTAAAAAATCACTAGCAAAGCAATGTTTCTCTGGGACTAAACATGGCTCAAGAATGGAACCATTAAAACATTTTTAGATGAACTTGAAGTCACCTCCATATGTTAGTTTTCTTCGCAGGTATTGAAGTTTTCGCAGCAATGTATTCACATTCTGTATCATTCCATTTGGCTGCAATTTAATGCTGTGTCACTCTATAAGTGGTTCTTATTGTTCTGAAGTAACTACACGCCTTCATTTTCAAGAGTTCAAGGTCCATGAACCTTAAACCTTTGAAGATGAACCATTTACCAATCAACTAATTTTATGTATTTAAATTTTTAGAGTTTATATTTGAATCTAGGATTATTTTTACTAATGATGACAAAGTGAATAATATTTAATGTCAATTTTGGGGTGCATGAAAGTAGAAAGGGTTTCCTGAACTCAGGACATGGGCACAGCCAAGCCACCACCATACTGCACTACAGTACCTACATCCCTGTTGGGTACTACTATTTAGGTCCTCTGTTTTAATGTTAATATATGTGGTTATTACACACACATACGTACATACACACTATTAATACCAGCATTTATGCTTTCGGCTGAAGGAGGATACTAATTTTTTTACAAAAATAGTATTGACACAAGAATGGTAACCAAGAAAAACAGGCATGACACAAGTGATTTTATTGTGGCCAATGTAAAGTTTTATTATAAAAATGGACATAGGGATTGAACATAACTTGTGTTAGATTATGTTCAATGTGACATATTTATATTGTTTGAAATACTACTTTCATTTTAAATTCTTAGTTATTCAATGACCTAGTGAGATGGCCTAAAATTCAATCTGTATCGCATGTATTGATTAAAAGGGTGTTATCAAAAAAAGAATTCATATTCTTGGACACAGTTGGTAAACCTATCAGAATACATTACGTATTCAATACTACACTGAATAGAAATATGCCTGTACCAACCTTTTCACACGTCAATCTCCTGTCCAACATCATGAAACTTCAAGATGGCATATTCTGTAGAGTTTTGTGGTGCTCTATAGTGTGGGAGGAGATGGGGTTCACGCCTGCCATTTGCTGCCAGGGCTAAGTCTGCATACACTATGCTATCTGTGACATAGGGTTCTGCGACATAATAAGGCTGCTGGTATTCCAAACGCATGGGTGGGAGATATGTCCTATTGCTGATGCTGCTGTTGGTCTTGCTGTTTTGCCTTGTGCTCCCACACAATGGCTGAGACTGTTCTTTCCCCCCCATTGCAATTGATGTTTGCTGGAGGTTCAGACTGGTAGTTTTGGTGTTGGGAGGTGTCAGTAGTAGATGATGTTGTGATGATGTTAGATTGTAGTGGTGGTGGTGATGGTGGTGGTGGTGCTGATGCTGCTGTCGGTTCTGTGGAGAAGTTTCCAAGCCATGCATGTTAGTGAGTGTTATTATAGCAGTTATACATATAATTAATTAGCATTAGTTTTTTGGAAAGCGTGTGCAGAAAGATGATTTAAAGGGTTAGTTGTCATGGGAGAAACGTAACATTTAACTGTTAAAACAAATCTCTATTAAACATTGCCACATCTGTGAATGTGAGGTTTAATAAAGGGAAATGCAAGAGGGCAACACTAGATACTTCAAAAGTATGTAAATGACTCCTTAGTTTAGCTTTCAATGAAAGAATTTTAATAAAACCTACCAAATACTCTATAAACAGAAAGTCAGTGAGTCAACCTGAACATAAAACTTTCAACTCCTTAATACAGGGCAACTGCAAATACCATTCACAACCATTTTTAAATTTGTAATTCCATCATTATGATAAAATTCCCCACAGTAATCATAATCATGGTGATCATAATGTAGGCATAGAAAGAATCTATTCTTTAGTTCAAAAGTAGAGTGTAACAATGAAATCTTCTCAACTGTACAGAAACCCTACACAAATATTTGTTTTCCTCACTGTGAATAACATCTCTACAACTAAGCAATTCAAAACGTGACTGCAGTTACAGTAATGCAGGTGTGGACAATATCACAAAGGATATCATACACAGAAATATTGATCTCCACACAATCCAGAATCTTAGATTCCTTGACACAACTCATGTGTAAGATATGCTGTGCTGCACACACACACACACTACATTCTAACAGTCTGAATGTAGAAGCAAAGTAACAAAACCAGAGACTGTTGAAATATAGTCTTACATTCTCAACAAGCTTCTGACACTTACCAGATCTTAATACCAGGCATATTTACTAAAATGATATTAGCCAGTACTCTGTTGCCACATCTGAATCATAAAAATACTCTGGTGGTGGTAATGGAATGTTTCAGAATAAGTATGCCAAAAAATGGTTCTCTCTCTCTTACAGTAACTGATCAACTTAACAGCGACTGATTACTTGCTTTTTCACTTACAACGTGAGATACAATAGTTATGTTCTATTTATTAACCCAGTAATTATTAAATACTTGATCGAATATTAGCAGCCATGTCTTTGAGATGGTGAAAATAATTCTTAATTCAGAAATTTATATTCACATGACAGGAAAATCTGAAAATTTGAAGTAATAATGGAGTTACCATGTACCAATTCGAGACCTGTGCATGTTCTCTGTGCATGATAAGAGTGAGATAATTTATAACCTAAATGGTGGAAACACACAGTTACTGTTACATTGCTGTGAATTATTCTTTGATTCTTTATAGAAAGACTGCAACAAGAGAACTCCTATTGTAAGAGCCTGTGAGTTTAATTTTTTGTTTTGTAATATCTTCACAATAGTACGAATGAAGCCTAAAATCCTCCAGTTTTATTGTTATGCCTTTCTTGTAATTTTCATTGTATTTTCAAACAGAAAAGTGTGTGCAGTACAGAAATGTTGTAGAGTTCGTTGCTAGGTTATTTATGGCATATAACCAGTGTCCTTCTCTCTCTCTCTCTCTCTCTCTCTCAAAAGGGGTGGTGATAACCATGAAGGAAAAGCAGATGATGTGCAACACATTTTTAGACGGCTTTCCTTTCTTAAAAGAAAGAAAGGGTTCAATATGACATACTGCCACAGTAAAAGCTCTGCATATATCATAATGCTCATTATAACATATGGTAATCATGAACACTTACTAATATCATATAACATTAGAGGAGCAATTGGATATGAGCTTTAAGTGAAATGACTGAGTTGAAGTATATATTGAAACTGCTACATACACTGACTTAAAGAATCCAACTACTACGAACTATAGAATTACTAGTTTTCTACATATTTAAACATCAAAAGTGCAGACTAATATGGGAAATCAAATATTTAATGATAATATAATGCAACTCACGTGGCACATAAACAAGCACGGTTGCAACATATATGCCTGTGTCCAGCTTAATAAATGAAAAGTTGAAAACACCATGTTAGAACATCTGTTTCTATAGCGTATAGAAATAAATATATATCACAACTTGCTCTTGTGTGTTGAATTGCAAGGTTCTTTCAAACAGACCTCCATGACATGTGCATTTTTGCAGTCATTTAACAGTACTGTCAGTACAAAAGTATAAAACATGATGCATTATTTATTTAGAACCACAAATTTATGCAGTCATAGACTGTATGTGGGGGTCTCATCTTCCATAAAATTGTTTTATAATATCACAAAAACGGTGTTTTTGATGAAACTAAAAATTTGACAAAACAAATATAATTAAAAGTAAACAAACTGTCTTAAAGCAGTGGTTCTCAAAAGGTGTGCTGCGGCACACTAGTGTCTTGTGAGTGTTACTAGGTGTTCCATGAGGTTTTGAATGTTATATCATTGCAGATAAAAGGAAATTTTAAAAAATTTTGTTTAAAATAAATTCTACTATATATATATACAGTATGGGTTAAATACAGTATTAGCAATATAATCATCCTCCATTTTTCAGTAGATCTACATGTTCAGGACCCCAGGAAATAAAAAAAAACCCTTGCTTAGTTACACACCAGGAATGTTTTTTGAGCTTTATTTGCAACTTTCGGGTAATTATCCTGTAGTGTTACCAACCTAGACAGTTCATGTGCCACGATTCCTCGTGGCAAGGAATAATGTGCCATGAGCACACAAAAAAAGTTCGAGAACTGCCCTCCTAAACATGCAACCAATTTTAAACATAACACCTAGAATAGATATAATAAATTACTGTATTATGTTCTTATATTCCTAGTTACCCTCTACTTTTGTTTTTATCCTGGTGGTGGTCTTTTCTTTTGGATACCAGTTGTGCATGCATGACAATGATGATTCACTTTTAAGAGTTTCCCACAGGTTATGTATAAAAGAAAGGAAAAATAAGGCAGTTGTGTCTGGCAGGTTTTATATTCCAACTACAAAACTTCTCAAGAATTTAAACAAACTATGGTATTTGAGAAGGTTGCATTAAAAACTGTAAAATTTAATTTGACTGGGTACAGCCACATCTTAATAAAAAACTAGAAATGAACTCATCATCATCATCATCATCATCATCGTCGTCGTCGTCATCGTCATCGTCATCATCATCAATTTCATATTTTTTGTTCAAAAATGTAAAAAGTTAGTTGTATCATAATTTAACAATAATAAATTTGCAAAGAACCATTTATTTAATTTTGAAAATATCTCTCTGCTGTTACTCATAAAATTTGTACTACTAGTAACAGTTATGACAACACTAGTAACATCTGTATAAAGAACAGGGAAGGAATACTTTGCTAGTATTAATGGAAGATCATTGATATACAGAAGAAACAACAAAGGCCCTAGAACTGAACCTGTGGAACCCCACAAGAAACTCTTCTCCATTCTGTAGATGTTATGATGAGTTGGTTTTTTACATTTATTTGTATTCTCTGATACCTGCCCTCCAAGTACGTTTTAATTAGACTGAAGAAATGACCTCTTTTGGCATAGAATTTAAGTTTGGATAATAAAATTCCATGATCTACACAATCAAAGGCCTTTGTTAGGTCGCAAAATATTCCCCCTACAATTATTCTTTTATTTAAGGCATCATAGGTTTCATTTAATAGATTAGATGTGGCCTTGCTTTTGAGGAATTTAACCTAAAACTTTATCATTGTTTTGACAGAAACTACATATTATATCCCCATATTATATGGCAGTAAAAAAAGAGGCCAATAAATTTCATTATGACATATAAATGTATTTTAGATGCACCGGATGTTTAACAAAATTCATGCAAAAATAATTTTTGTTCTTGAAAATGTATTGAATTGAGTTGTATCCCCCCTAGTTGTAACATGTTTTATTAAATATGCTATCACAAAAGTTCTGTGACTACAAATTTTGAAGGCTAGTAATGTACTTTAATTCATGAACAGCATTCCTTTTGTTTTTAGTCCACTACTCATAAGTAAACGTGGGCCGGGTAGCTCAGTCAGTTTAGTGACTGACTACAGGCTAGACGGTCCAGGATCAAATCTCGGTGGGGACGAGATTTTCTCCACTTCCAGACCAGCCCTGGGGCCCACCCAGCCTCCTGTAAAATGGGTACTGGGTCTTTCCCGGGTGTAAAGTGTGGCTGGGCGTACTGCTGACCACTCACCCCCTTCTAGTGCTGTGGTCATGGAAGAGTAGAGCCATTCCTCTACCCACCCTCTGGGCCACACCGGGCCTATAACGGGATCACTTTACCTTTTTTATCTTTACTAATAAATAAACAGTTCTTATTTTTGCAAAATTTAAATTAAATATGTGCAGAAACATGTCAGAGATGAATCAGTAACTACTGTCCAAACTATTCAAGTGAGATGACATTCTAAGTTAGAAACATAAAAATAAAAAACATTGCTTACAGTGCTGAGAGATTACCAGTTATGGAAATATTATTTCTAATGAAGGAATAGAATGAAAAATTCAAGAACCAGTTCAGGTAGTGACTAAGGTACAGAAGTCTGGTGTTATAATTTTTGCAAAAGTACAAGACCCTCTAACATTCTGCATAGGTGTCAGATTCAGTACTCTGAATATAACATTTTAATCTTCCCATTTATGTTTTGTAGTCACTGTTGTCAGTGATAGTTCCTACTGGATATACATGGAAGCAGATGCTCATGTAAAAACCCCATTTCTTTTGGTGTTTGAACATTCATTATACACAGTAAATTATTGCTTGTTTTATGAATACATTGTTACCAGCTAGCACACAAGAGCAAGCATAGATAGCAACAAAACAGAGCATTATGTCCTATAGAAAAATATTACAACTAACCTGTTGAGGACTACACTCCTGAGTGTTGGGTATGATTGGAATAGGCACATTCTGATATGTGTGTTTAACAGACTTATTAGCAAGATGTTTTCTTGGAGCTGGCACTGGAGGGACTATACTCTCTAGCCTCTTACTATCATACTTATTATTATTAACTTCATTTGTGTTTCCAGATGTTGCTTCTTGCACACTTGACTTTGATTCTGTTAAATTCTCCTTCATTGGCATACTGTGCAGCTGAACAATTTGTGTTGGATAACAGTTCCTATCCAGCTGCGAAGATAAACTGTCACTCTGGTCTCTCTTTTGTAGCCTCATTGAGTAGAACTGAAGGTATTCCTGTCCTATGTTGGAGCTGTGTTTACTTGTATGTGTTTGTAGAGTACTAAATTTGTGTTTTGGCAACAAGGCTACAGAATGATTTCGGTTATTTAAATGAGGACCGACATGACTTCGAGTGGATCCATAGCCAGATGATCCATAGTGACTGAGTTGGCTTGATGGCCTACTAGTGGCATTCACATTACAACTGGTAGGAGCAGGCTGCAAGCAGACAATTCACATGCAAGCACACAAATTCATCACAGGCTAAACAAGTGAAGTGCACAAACATCATGCAACAAAGTGTTACACTTCAAAACTAAAAGTATGATAAAAACATGAACATAAAACACAAAATTATATTACATCCAGGGATGAAATGTTACACATGATCTGCTACAAAATAACACTATGTTTCATAGTCCCTTTCATGAAAATTCTTATCCAATAATCCTACCCTGAGACTTTAAAAACAAAAATATGTGTGTTTAGAAAAATCATAAAAGTATATATTTAGAACGATCATGCTCAGAAAGGGTGGAGAATGTGTACCTTCCAGATATTTTGTGAGTTGTGTAAAATGTATCATTGACGAATTATACTGTATTGATGACAAGTATGAAATATTAGTTGATATAATATTCCTTCTGAAAGAAAGATTTTGTTCTTAACCGATCATCTATATAGATACAATGTTCTTTTCAGTGAAGTCCAGTTCTTCCAGGTTTAATTCCAGCAAAACTGACACAATTTTCTTGTTGTTCTTACTGACAGGAGCCTTTTATTCTTCACAGGGCCCACATCAAAACTATTTTTCTGGATATATTTAATTGCCACAAACATGCAACAATATACCAGCATTTCCAAAACTTGAATTTTCATAGCAATAAAATACACAGCTCCCAAGGAACAAGGAGGTGTGGGGCGGGGGGGGGGGGGGGGGGCCGCGGGGGGGGGGGGTGGAGGGGGGGGGGTAAAATGAGAAAAATCTTTTTAAGACACAACATTTACTTTTCTTTTTTAAAGGGAATGTTTGGTGCA
>Ga0131853_10020010_pt1 | contig 12176 bp, 8 predicted proteins | sample TergutLab28metaG_FD_92764 | JGI IMG/M metagenome (GOLD analysis project Ga0131853, IMG submission 92764) | Labiotermes labralis P1 segment gut microbial communities from Petit-Saut dam, French Guiana - Lab288 P1 (version 2) (version 2) | ecosystem: Host-associated > Arthropoda: Insects >...
ACGGGTGTGGGAGGGCGTGAGAAAGAAAATAAGGGGCGGCGGGGGGGGGAGGGGGGGGGGGGAGTAGAGCAACGGGAAGGAGGGGGGGGGGGGGGGGGGGGTTCTGGGAATGGCTGAGGTTCACCAAGAACTATAATGTCCGGTGAAGAAGAACAAGAAAAAGAACAAGAAGCACAAGAACAAGAAGCCTTTACGTTGCCACTTTTGAAATGATTAATACACATATAAATAAATTGTAAGACATTATTACGTCAAAAGAAATAATTTTTGCGCTACAGTTGTCGACGCGACGAGGAAGGAAGAGTGAAAGCCGGACAGATGTGTAGGTAGATACAGAGTTTCTTTTAGTGAAGGTTTCGAACTGCTGAGCGTACAGGAGACATAATCGTATCACGACAGCCAAGCATCTGAAGACTGATATGGAACACAGATAACATACAATACACGGTACTTGTTCCTGTCAGGAAACACAGGGCAACGTTAGCTCTCTCTGTCGAGCCATTGCAGTCACCATTAATGTAATGGTGGCTGCAAGCACAGTGATCTTGTGGCGTCGGACAGTGACCATGTTGTGACTATGACGCAAGCTTTTTATTTCATTCCGCGCCACAATGTAATCTAGAAGTTCTATTGTTGAAAGTGTGAACAAGAGATAAGTATTATCTTCGGCCCTCTGACTGCAGAGAACAGCAACAGAATGCGTCAATGATACAGAAGGCTTTGTATTAGCAGCGACGTGGAAATAAGCTTAGAACGTAAATATAGTTCCTTTAACTAACTCTGTACATTTTCATGTGGTTTTCTATAATTTAATGTGACCAGATCATTGTTCCCCTCCTGTTTTCTCCATCTCAGTAGCTGAGAGACCAATGACAGCATAATATTTATGTGACTGAACGGAAAACTGTGCAGCTAACACAAGTTTATTCGTAACGCAGTGCATCGGTTTTTATTCTAAAAAAAAAAAATCCATAACTTGTGCTGACTACTCAGCGAAAGTGTATTTCGTGGAAGGAAACCTGCTTTCGGATGATACGGGCACAGTCACAGTAAGTTCTTACAGAACAGTGGAGGTTGCACGTGCCACCTCTAAAGCAAGAAACAAGATCAGATCCCAAACAGACTTCATCGACCAAAATTATTTACATTTATATCTTTTCGCTTTAATATTATCCTTCCATCTCCCATTCGATTCTTAAATGTGCCCTTGTATGAGGAATTTAATAAGAACAGCTGTCCAAATTCGCATCAGCAGCTGCGATAAATTTGCATTCATTGTTAGTTGTAACAAAACAAACGTCGTTCTAGACTTTCTGACATGCAGTTTACGAGTGATAAGAAGTGTTTTCATGTACGTTTGTGAAAACGTAATGTAAGAAGTTTGAAACTTTGCATTGTGGTATGGTTTCGATTGCCAACTTGAAAATGAAACTGATAAATGTTTTACCTCATTGCAAATGTAAAATGCAGTGAAGGACGAGGTGCCAGACTTTACGTTTAGCACAGTAACAACGAGAAATATGTCTTTGAATTTGTATTTACAAAAAATTGTCGGAATGGTAGGCTAGTATAAAGAAGAGGAAATGTGGAACATCAAATCGTTAATTTGTAGCGTCTTTCATTTACAAGCTTGTTTTGTATGCAGAAGTGAAAAAAATCAAATACTTCAGTTCTTCAAAGAAATTTACTCTGTGAAGCTGACTTTTACAACCTTTCTTCTGGGCAATACACTGAAGTAGTGAATTCATGATAGTCTTGCAAGTCCGATTAGAGAGTGCTTGGTTAACAGGCAACCACCTTTGAGAGGGTCTGATATTATCTGCCTGACACTATTAAGTGGCATGAAATTGTGGATATACTTTGACAATTACAATATCAGGGTAATCGATAAATATACACAATATGACAAAACCCTTTAAAAAAAGTATTTTATACACCGGTTCCGGCTGAGAAAAGACACTTAAGAAATATTTAGCTTTATCAGAACACTATAGTGCATTAACTTCCGTATAATAGATTGTAATATTAAGGTACAAATGGCGTCTCAGTATCCTTCTTTCCCTTTTCTTACTTATTATTATTATTATTATTATCATCATCATCATCGTCACTGTCATTTAATGATCAGATGATTAGCAATTAAGTCGTTCTACGAGAAGAGAAAAGGAACTTGTTGTGGAAGAAAACCAAATGACACGTCAAGAAATAATGAATCCTCGAAAAATTCCCCCCTTCCATTCCTTTTCCTCCTCCTTCTCATCAGCATCATCGTCAGCCTATTCATCCGTAGAATATAGTGTACACAGAACGGTAAGTTCCAGGGGAGAAAAACACGTCAAGACTAAAATTTAATGTAACTACATCTCCGATAAAACTCATGTCTTGATGTATGACATCGAAATTAAAAGAAAAATTTAAATTATACACGTTAATTTCACGGGACTATGGAGATAACACAAGGTACTTGTAATTACCAGTTTCCTGTATTTTGTCCGTCGTTTCATACTCAAAAACAACACAACATTTCCGAAACTGGATATATTCGTGTTCTCAGTTAACACGCTGTGGAGTCACATACTGTCTGGATCAAATGGAGAGAGCTACAATAAATCACTTGTTCTCTGATTAATAACAAGTGTGTGCACCTGGTCCTGTGTACTAACGTAAGAGTAATTACATGACATGTGCAGTCCAGTAATTGACAATAGCTCTGTCGGACCATCACGTTATGTGCATCTACACCCTTTCACCTCAGATGGAAACTTATCATACTTTTTGGAACAAAATGATTGAAAGTTCTGCAGACCAATAAATACCACACCAAATATTTTCTTTGCTTTTTTACTTTACCTCTGAGGCTAACTATCGACGGTGCGACGACTGGTTCATGGTCAGCTAGAAATTGTTTGTAAGGATAAGGTTTGTCCTCTTCATTGAGAAAATACGTCGGCGTTTCCCTGGAGGAGGTAAGAATATCTGTTAGGTCCTGGCCGAGTTTTGAACTGGACACCTCTCGAATACGTCACGTATGACACCCTGTCTGTCTATCTGCGAATATCAACAGATATTCACGTGGACACGACAATGCGTCATTACCAAAGAGTCCGCAGTGCATACCTTTATAAAGAAAATAAGTTAACATGAAGGCCGTTTCAAAGTCACTAAAGTTCTGTACTGTAATAATATCCATACCCAGGAGTACACACATTTTCCAAAATTCTTGGAGTCACCTCAAATTTATATGCGCTAGGACGGTCAAATGAAACACAGTTCATACTAAGGCCCCACAAATATAAACCGTCACCATACAAAGTTTAGTCGCCATGGCGCTCTGGAGCCCGGGGTTTGTTGTCTGTTGGCCACACACGTGTTCTTGCACTTTTAAGAAAGCTGGAAGACAAGAACTGCAAATGCAAAGGACGAGAATGACAGGATCCTTTTTCTAAAATGTATGTTGGTCACAGGCCTAAAAGTTAGAAGGTACCATAAGGAAAGGTACCATATATGAAACTGCAAAAGACCAGAGCTCATGCAGAGGTACAAGCAAATTACCTACGTTCCTCATCGTCTCATTTTGGGACATATTTAAGGAATCCTTGACACAATTGCGAAGGTGCTTTAACAGTAACGAGAAATTGTCATGGATGTCGGACATAAAGATGAACAAAATTAATCTTTGTAATCTTAATCCATAATTTTCATAGATAAATTTCTCACCTCACATTACGTTTTAGACAAAGTCATTGACAAAGCAAAGTATAGAAATGCCTTCTTCTTCATACATAAAATCATTCCTCTGTTTTTGTTTAGTAGCAAATTAAACTTTTCTATTTTGTCTTAATATGTGTAACCGATTAATTCACCGAGGCTTTATGTTTAGTCAATTGCGAATTTTAATCCCTTTTGATTTTGCGACTTTGTCTGCTTTAACATGAAAGCCGCCCAGTCTTACGTGTGTAGGCTCTCGTTAGCTGGAGTCTGTGCTGGAGAAGATACAGCAGATCTGCAGCATGACGAGGGAAGCTGGAAAGGCAAAGCAAAGGAAGGAGGAAGATTGATTGAAGGAAAAGCACAGCAGAGTTACCATAAGCTATTAGGCTTTTCCTCCCTTCCAGCAGTTTCTTCCCTTGCTTATTGAGGTTCATTCCTTTCCTGAGGGATACGAGAACACACTGGCGGCTTCAAATGAATAATGAAGTTTTTAGCGAATATAAAAAACGTTGGATCTCTGCCAACATGAAGTTGTAATTGTTTAAAACTCACCGACTTTCCACATCCTGCTGCATTACATATAAGGCCTTCATTAATTTTCGAAAGCCATTAAAAGTCTTTGCGTTTATAACAAGAGAAGAGTGGCAGAAACTAAAGGAAGGATTTATATTTATCCCAGACAACATTTTTTCTACGGATGGCCAATTATAATTTCATAGCGGAGTAACAGCAAAAAGGCGGGCGACAGATAAAAGAGATCAAATGAAGCAGATGTATGAAATTTTTCAAAGTACGAATCCCGATTTCAGCCAAGTGTACAAAGAAATATCTTTCATTCGTGAACAGTTAATTTTGTTGCAGTTTACATTAACAAAACAAGCTATCTACGCAAGAAACGGAGTTGAAGCGAATGGACGTACTAATACTCAAGGTTTTTTCTGGGGGAGGGGAAGGGGGGATGGGCTTTCCTACTTTCGTAACAAAATCGGTACCAGTCTTTGATGAAATTTCGTAGCCTTCGGATATTGCAACTGCTCAAAGTATTATTCACTGGTCTCAGTTTCCAAACTAACACAACGTACGCTTTTGCTTCAGACAAGGAAATACTTCAGAAGCACAAAAAAAAAAAACAGAAAGCGGTATGTTCCTTACGCAAAACACCCATGACGTCAAAATTTAAGTGTCTAAAACAGTTTTTGCTAACATGCCTAAAAAAAAGTCGTCTTATCCATGTAAAAACACACTTGACTTTTCTTCTTCCTACTCATTTTGACATTACGATAACTAATCTGTCCTTCTCTGGGCGTATCGAAACTTTTCACCTTTTGCGTTTAGGCCCTGTAGACACTTTTAATAGCCAATTCATTTTCAATTTAAATGCTGCACCGTAAATCTGTTTCACTTACCTCTATTGCGACAACCTCATTTCTCAGTTTATCACATCTCTTGTTCTTATAACGAAATTTCTGTTGCCTCCATCTTGCTACAACATATTTATGTAGGTAAAATATAGAGCGCAGAAAGGTGATGAAATCCGCTGTACTCGGTCTTTCTAGCGATCCTTTTCCTCACAAGGAATATCGGGGGGATATACACGACAGGAAAGACAAGCAAATTCGAAATTACAGAAAACAGCCTGTTATATAGAATTCGAACCATTTAATGTTCACCAGAGCACACATACTTATATCCTGCTCGCTGCCTTGATACTACCGAAGTGATCACGTGGATAATGCTTTCACCACAAACGTCAGTTACTCTGTTGGCCACCTGACATCAGTTCTGTAATACGATCCCCGAACACCTGCAACTCAAACTTTGCTAAGTGGAGAACCCAAGGCCGGAATTTGCAGGGTGAGCAGAACAAACTTTGGCTTGCCGACGTAAAGACGTAAAATATATATGAGTAATAAAACCGTTACATCTCAGGGAAGCCTGTTCCCTAGTTCCAACCCAGAACGGGCAGCTTCATTGCAATTCGGGTTAGCGTCGAAATCAATTGTAGGTCTGCATTTCTTTCAAGATTTAGAAACACAAAATGCAAAAATGTCTAATGTAGTAGGTGCAACTTAAGGAAGACGTAGAAAATTAAATGTTGTTCTACTACAGCAATGCATAATGTTGGTAATAGATCATGGGGAAAGGAGCCGACAGAAAGACGAACATGTTGTTATAAGCAGTCCTAGCATTAAAAAATCTTCCGAATCTTCTCCACAGAGCTTATTTTGTATATCTGTCGGTAGACGGAGGAAAAAATACTAGCATGTTCCGGGCACCATTTATTTTATTGATTTGTGGTTTGGACAACTTCATGCAAATTGTAGTCTGAATAACTTGGGAAGTGCTCCGTTGTTATTTTAAGATTCTCTTGCAAGTTAAATATAAATTATACTATAACAGACCAAAATATTTGTAGACTGATTGTTTGTACTGCCACAACTTTATGAGCCGTAAATTTATATCGCAAGTTGAAGTTTTAAAGGGGATACATACAAATTTTAGGCAAGAGCATAAGAAATTTGAAATCTGAGGCTCTAAAAAAGTTAGGAAGGGAAGAAGCTTATGAAGAAAACGAGTGACCTATCCCTCCTATCAAGGCGACTCTGATTGTAGGACGCTTGAAAGAAATTCTTTTCGAAGCTACCAACGACTGTGACGCGATGTTACACTGTCGCAGTATGCTGCTGCAAATGAACTAATACATCCGCAAAACTTTTTAAATGAGCTATGTACTTCTATGCAGTACTTGCTAATTTCTTCAAGATCGGTCATTCCTTGCCGCTGTACATACCGCCACTGCTGTTGCCACAGTCACACCACCGCCACTGCCACAGCAGTCGCCTCACCCCAATATCACCGCAACCACAGCCACCAATATTACGAATATTCCATTTAAGGTTACCTCTTCTTTCTCGTAAGTCCCTTCTGTCCTGTGTTAATGGTGTTTCTTTGTCATCTTTCATCATCTTGCTGCGGTATTTCCTCTATGTTTATTTTTGTTCCTCACTTCCCCATTTCTTCCCCTTCTTCCTCTTTAACCTGCATTTGTGTATGTCTTTCATTTGTGTCTTATCATTCTGTATTCCCTACTCGAGCATGTACATGAAGCTGCAGTTCATCAAGCAGATTGGATAAATTATCAAATTCGTCGAGTTCTTTACTTTTCTCTCATTTATAACCTATCTACATATGGAGGGTATGCCATCATTGGTTAAATTACTACATTAGTGAAATATCACCTACATAGACTTTTGATGTTATCTTTACCTTTATTCAAACACTGATCGTATTTTGAATAATGTTTTCTGGATGTGACTACTATTATTTTATAGGCATTTTTTTCTCAGTTTTCAGAATAAAAGAGGAAAGCAATACTGTCCGAAACGATGGTATCACTAACCAACGTCACACGCCTCATTCTACAGAACTGTCGCTTCGACACTAAAGACCCCGAGAATATCAAACCTCACAAAATCTCCGCTGTGAAAAGTGACATAACTCTATACTATTTTGCAAGAAAATATCAACAATGATGCTTTCATTTGTGAACCCCTAAAGCTTGTAATATGTGCGGTATTTAGCTTCATCTGAATACTTCAGCTAATCGATTACAATTACCGACTTCACTATATCGTAAAAAAAAATATTTCTCAACTTGCTCTAAAATGTAGACGGAAACCAGGACAGGCAGAGAGTAAAAACTATAAATAAAGAGAAGAGAAGACTCAAAACACTGCAGTAAGAGGTGCGAAATGTAAAAGAAATATCCATAGGGGTTATAAGAGTGAAAACTGTTTTTGGTATAACAAGAGATTTACGAAATACAACCAAATATATTAGCGGACAACGGCAGAACGTAGAACAGTTAAGAGACAGACCGCAGTGCCGCGACGTGCAGTGGCAAGTCTCTGTTTTGAAGCTGCTTAAATTTCAGCCAGAACACTAATATCTTAAAGCAGTTCATGAAAAATAAAGAATATTTTTGCCATCAGCGTGACGTGTCGTAATTTCTCAAAATTCCTGACGTACAGCTGCACTGTCACGTGCATACTGCTCTCTGGATACATGAAGGTAGGCGTGAAATAATTAATCGATTAATTCATCACCGACTGATAACTGCCTTCCGGAATATAAAGTCAAATACTGAGGCAAGTACGTACCAAAATTTCCAAGCAATATACTGACCGTAACTTCTAATTTGTAACACAAATACAGGATATACCGCCAAATCTCCGACACCTACTTACCCAACTTTTCGGAATGTCCTGTATTCGATTGCCGAGATCCTTTATCCTGACGTCCTTCATGCTCTTCCCCGGCTTTTCCATGTAAATTTGAGCTAAGTGCCACACATTTTAAAAGGACCGCTTTCTTTCACACCCGTTTCCTGCATTACTCCTTAATAAGTTTACCGCTTAAAGCTACAGAACATGGATAAATGACAAGGTTTTTAAATTACTATGAATAAATAAATAAGCAGTTGAACATCCTGGATGAGAGTAGTGACGTTTATAGTGACCACAGACAAACTTCAAACGTCACAATTCATATTATTTAATAATACCGTTTCCCAGTCGTTAAGTTACGGGATTTGGTATGAGGTGCGCAAACGATTGTGGACACTGTGTCAGTGAGGATTCAGAGTCTGCATTCGTGACACGTTTCAAAGTAGCATCCGAAACTATGACTGAACAGAATAATGAAGAAAAAATAATGAGGGCATCTCCCATATCTACCTTAAAGAAGTCACTGTTGCATTGGCATGTACTCAGCAGCTGAACACGTGTTGTTGTCTTAAAAGGGATATGGATAAAATCACTATATTTTCCTCTGTAGGCAATGGTTTTGTGTTTTGTGATTTAGTTCCAGGCTTAAATGTCAAAAAAAAGTAGGTTTCGAAGATCATAACCACCAAAGGCAACTTTCCTGATACAAATTAAGGGACCCAACAGTCTGATATCACATATCCCCAAGAATCATCTTAATATAATCTTCCAGTCTACGTTTTGATTTCCCAAGTTGATTTTTTTCTTCATTTACTCCGACCAATATTTTGAACACCATTTTCATATCTCAGATGCAACGTACCTTATATTAATGACCCATGTAGGCAGATAAAATGAAATGTAAACGTGTACACCGTCCACATGAACAGTAGAATCTACCAGTGTGACACACAGATTATTCGCGGTCGATCAAAAAGAGAGCGTAGTTTGAGACATAGAATTTTGGAGTCGATAGTCTGCTGCACTTTTTAATTTCTGTTCTTACCTGTGGCATATATGCTTGTAATCGCTTTTCTTCTATCTTCTTACATATTGCCAAATTTCTTCTAATTTTGTGAGTCGTTTCGCGACTGGTTTCCAGGCCGATAAGCAAGGCTGAAAATAACTACATTCCTATACCTCCTTAGTCTCTATAATTACAATTACTAGTGGGATTATAATTTTGATATATTTAGCGTAATGCGATTTTTAATTGATGTTCTTGTCGTATGTATGCTGGTCTGTTTTGTCCTTCAGCCACTTCATCTAAAGATTTAAATAAAGCCATATTAACAACTTATTATAAATTAATGTGTTTGATATAACACGCAGAATATCAAGGTGGTGATTTTTATTTAGAGCGTGTAAGATTGTAGCTCGTCCTTCCATTAATCTTCTTGTTGAAATTAGATTACAAAACGGATCAATCTTGACAGACGCTTCGTACGAAAGGGGAAAGCACAGAGAGAGTAAGATAGAGTAAGTCTCACGGCTGTCATGATAAAATCAGTCTCCATTAACTGTAGCTGAGTGTCGTTGTAGGTATGTGGTTTATCCTACGATGTTCCCATTCATTCAGAACACATAAAGTGAGAGTAGGCTGACTGCAGTTGAATTGTAAATGATTTCAAAGAAAGCAGTTTGTGCCCAATCAAAATATCTCGGTGTTTTTTTTTCAAGGACTGAGACAGTTCATGAGAAACCTCTGTCAGGAAAGCTGCTGTCAACCAAGTTGCGAAGTGGGAACCTCCCAAACACAAGAAAAGCTCTCAGTTTATTTGAAGACGTCTTTTGAATTGCTTACGCTGAAAGCAGTATAGAATAGGAAAACAAATATTTTTGAGAAACTGGGCACAAACAGTATTCAGTTTTGTCTGATATTAAATCAATATTCAGATTAGATGTGTAGGGAATAGACGATGAGAAGCGCGTCTCAAAGTCACTTTAACTATCCGTCAGGTTTGTAGTAAATCATGGCTTTCGCAAATTCTATCACTTGATGCAGATATTGAACACTCAGGATATGTTGCAGACTAATACTTAATTTAAGTCTGCAATATGAAAACACCGTCTTCGTTTAAAATTTCGAAACATGCGAAATACGTCTTTAATTGCATTTGTACTTAGATTTACTTCCTTTGGTCGACGTGATTGGGGCCTTAAAACAATTGCAGTAACTAGTACGTTCTACCCCATTTCTCAAGGCCTTTCCTCCAGGTATTATTCATTGGACAACGGTGGCCCATACGATATTCAGAACTGAAATTACTGGCCATTCAAAACGGGAGCATTGAAGCCATAACCCGTTTAACGATGGTCTCCTACCTTGAATAGAATTTTGTTAGGTCGCGTAAAGTTGAGTTGCTACATTAAGTATGCTGCTGCAGAACATCATTATGCAGCAACTTCCTTTTAATTGTTAAAATGCGACCAACAAACGCACACACGTCATAATTGCAATAATGTTTTAACACGCAAATTGCTACATGTTTCGGGCCTAACTAGCCCATCTTGAGGGAGTGCATATTTATATAAAACAATCGCCCAACCCTCTGAATGTGTCTTGAGCACAAACCTACAGGCTCCCGAAATTACTCTGCACATATCCTATACTATATTCATGTATTGACGAACGTGCAACAATTACTAATAATGATAGAAGTGTTGAAGAACGTTTTATACAACTGTGCATTATCTGATGATGGTCCAGTTAGGCCCGAAACAGTTTGGAATTTGCTTTTTATAACATTATTGTAACGTGCATGAATTGTTCACATTGTAACAATTGAATCGTAATAAGCGGAAATAAAAATGTAAATTCAACTAACTTATGTCAGATTTTGGCACTGTGTGTCCTGGAAGCGAATAAATGTCTAAAGCTTTGTGGTATGAATATATGAGGTACAAGCAGAAGAACGCGTCCCTCGAGACATGCGGTTCTGACGGCGTCGTTACTGGTGATAAAATTCTCCAGGGATTTTAGGTCGTGTTTCCCGAATTTACGGAGAACACACTGATTGCTTAAGGCCGCACACTACTTACGCAAAGACAGCGCTTGACCGGTGGAAAGAACCGAATATGAAAAAAATGAAGTTTATTTGTTTAAATAAAATGAAAAAGGAAAAGGATTATTGGAAACGTAACCAAAACCTCTGCTGCATGGACTCACATCACTTCAACAATATGGAGAATATTCCATAATATTTCTGGGCGTTTTTATTACTGTATTAGTAAATATTGTTTCACTCTTCATTTGATGATGGAACGTCCGTTACAATAATGAAATTCACTGAAGGTCATGTGTGTATTTCGTTGCACACGATATTGACTGGCCTATTTAAATATTTTCAGAACGATCGAATTTTGTGCGTTTATGCGCGCAGAGTAAAGATATCTTCGCTACTACGAGATATGACTCAACTCTCTGTCTTCGTATCCATCGATGTGTATCAATCGAAAACTGATTTGTCTAAAAGTTAATGTTTTAGGAAGTATAGGTTTTGTGAACTGGCCGGTTTGATACCAGGCACAGGCAGGAATTATTTTCTGTTGTAGAGCTTTGAAATCAAATCTAGTCCTAAACAGCATGCTGTCCCTTGAGAATGAATATGGCAGGTTGTGAAGCTATTTATTCATTTACAAACAGTGACGGGATTCAGAATGTTTGGAGCTGTACTTACCGTTTTATCGTACCTCTTCGTAGAGAGGTGCTTAACTAAAGAGAAGAACAAATTTACTTAGGTATATAACTCAAAAATAGAAGTTATATTGAAATAGTTACTTACTCCATGGTGCAGAGTCCTTCTTGAGAAGCTAACTGGTTTGCAGCTAGTCAAGAAATTAACCGCATTTCACGGAACCCGAAGGTTCATTACCGGATTCACAAGCGTCCGCCACCTGTCTCTATACTGGGCCAGCCCAACCCAGTCCATATACCCACATCCCACCTCCTGGAGATCCATCATAATATTATCCACCCATCTACGCCTAGGTCTCCCCAGCGGTTTCTTTCCCTCCGGTTTCCCACCAAGACCCTATACACCTCCCTCTCCTCACACATACGCGCCACATGCCCAACCCATCTCATTCTTCTCGATTTTATCACCCGCACAATATTGGGTGAGGAGTACAGATCATTTAGCTCCTCGTTATGCAGTCTCCTCCATTCCCACGTTACCTCGTCCCTCCTAGGTCCAAATA
>Ga0131853_10020013_pt1 | contig 12175 bp, 8 predicted proteins | sample TergutLab28metaG_FD_92764 | JGI IMG/M metagenome (GOLD analysis project Ga0131853, IMG submission 92764) | Labiotermes labralis P1 segment gut microbial communities from Petit-Saut dam, French Guiana - Lab288 P1 (version 2) (version 2) | ecosystem: Host-associated > Arthropoda: Insects >...
CCCCCCCCCCCCCCCCCAAATAACTAATATGCAGGTCCCGTATTAAAATTCAAATACATATGACAATATAACAGCATGAGCACCATTTGATCAAGATAACATAATACTGTTCCTTTATTGTGCACATGTGACAACTAAATTTCACAATTTGACAGACTCCTTCAGAACTGATATTCTTGCCATCTTACCTAGAAATGCTTGTAATCACCTTAAAAGAAACTTAATAGGTCAGCGCCATGTGTAATTTTTACGGTGATATTGTTTTGGTAGATATGATTCAGCCACTGTAGCAATCTCAATTCAGCTACTGTAGCAATCATTAAACATTTGGTATTTCTATAACAGGAATTGTTACTTTGAACAAAACTGTTTCAGTTAATATAAGTAATCTGTTAATGTTATAATAAAGCTGATCTACTGAGTATAGAAAATAACTTACCAATTGGTAGCAATCCGAGCCATGGCCCAATTTTAGAGCTGAAATACAAAGCACTTTAAAAACAGACATTAATCTACAGCAGAGTCAAAGAAATATCTGCAAATTTTACATATAACTGATATTTCACACCTAGGCCCAATGACAATTATGTGATATGCCAGTATTTAATACAGTAAAACAGAAGGCACAAGAAATATGTATAATTACGTATCAAAAAGTTCTAATGACATTCCACTGTTACACATATTATCATACTGAAATCATGATAATTATAATTTATTATACTAAGCACATCTATTTAATTTTGTAATTCTATCACGCAAAATCCAACAGTTCTCATTTTAGATCAAATAAAATGATTGGGAATCTGTGTAGATGTACCGCATGCAACATTTTACTACACAAAATCAGGGTGTTCAGAATGTTGTGAATAGGACAGGAGAACTTCCTTAACATTCAAATACAGTGTAATGAAACCGTTTTTATAAGATAACCATTATTAATAACTACCAACATCTTCTTCTGTTTACTAGTTTCAACACTGACATAAAAGCCCTTCTGCTTTATAATTTTCTCACATGCCTGTTACTGTAGAAATATCAGTGTATATCAAGCAAGGCACTGCAAAAGAAGCTTTGGAATTTCGATGGCAACTCATCTGCCAACAAAACAATTCATCTGAAAGTGTTTGTACATAAACGGTGTAGTGAAAAAATTTTATGTTAGCACACTAAAATATAAATGACTTTTCCTCAAACATATGGCTAGACAATAACAAGCGTTTGCTACAGTAAAATTCAATTGCTGAAAAAAAGACAGTATCAAAAGAAGTTTAACACTCTAATTGGCCATTTAGTAAAATTATAATAGGTACTGAAGGAAGACCATCACTGCCCCTCTTAAACTTTCATTATAAAATTACATGTTGACAATTCATTTTCGTAATGATTATTATTCGTTTGTACGTAACACCATTCATTGTGACATTTTTATACATAACACTTATTTGTGTACTGAAAATACAGTGTGTAGAAACCATTACTCAGAATATAACAATTAGTGACGCTTGGGTCCTTGAACATTTTATCAACTTTGTATCTGTCATTATAGGCATAACACTTGTTATACTTTTAAAATGTATCTTATCAGGCTAAAATTGTTAAGTAGAAGTAGAATACAAGTTACAGCGTTTTTAAGTTATATTTTTAACATTTAATAAGAGTTGTTCACATATCATTAATGGAAAACATTTCCCTTTTGTAATACAAAATAGAATACATATATACATATATGTAGTACTATTAATACAATTGTTTTAAAATGGCTGTAATTGGTTATGTGTTTGGACATTCTCAACATAAAATGTCTCATCAAAGTTACCTTGCAAATGTTCTCTAAATGAGTCAAAATGCAATGTTCCATTCAAATAATATGTCTCATCAGACAACACACTGAATTTATAAGTATGAAGCTCACTGTTCATCAAACATCTCTTTAGAAATATTAAATTACAGCCATTTCAAAATTAAAATTTCCTCTACTTGTCCTGCTTGCTCTTTGTTTACTTCCCTGTTAGCAATCAACAGAATTGCATTGTTAGGCCTGTAAAAAGAATGTAAATGATCAACTGTATTAAATAAATACAAGGACAATTTGTTACTTATAATATTCCAACAAAGTTTCTGTTGGGCTGTAGAACACCAACAGTGTAAAAGCACAAATATTGTTACTGCTGCTTTGTTTTTGCATGATACTAAATACATTAAGCATATACATTTTTATGTCTATAGAGACATGGGTTAGACTGGAGAAAAATTATTTCTCATCATTACCACCATATCCCCAATGGTACTGCCTGTAGACAACTGGGGATAAGAACCTTGTAGACTGAAGTCAGTAATTCTGCATTCATTTCTACATCGAAGCTAAGATTATCCATATATAAGTCTTTATACATCTGATGTCATTTCACCATAGTCTACAATAAGGCACTGTTAACTTGTAAAGATGTGGAAGTGGAAATGGGGAATTACAAGAAACTAAATTGTGACTGCCAATATCAGACATGAATGTTTGTTGAGGAGTAGTTGGCTATACATCACAGATCATTATATAATGCACATTAAAGAAATTAAATGTATATTTAAGAAATAAAATAAAATATGATGAAAACTGAAAACAGCTCTTACCAACAGTGACTATTACATACCTAACAAGCCTGGTGGTACTGTGTCACTGGAAACTAGAAGGTAAACCACATGGTCAGGCTGAGTATAGAATGGAGGTGGAATCTTCAAAGATCAATAGCAATGGAATGTGAAGTTGACTTCAGAAGCCCAATGCAAAGAAAACATGAACTGGGTATATGCTCAATTTAAAAACTGACTCAATTCCAAATATAACATTTATTTTCTCATCAAATTTGAGCAAGTCTAAATATACTTAAGCCTATTAAGGCCATCTGAATATTTTGATCAGTTGTATTAAAATAATTTTATGACAAATATAAGTGTTTAATATACCTTGTAAAAATATTTATTAAAACACTCACATATAGTATGTTTCTGTTGCGGACTGGTTCAGATCTCCAATGGGACACAGACTACACAGACTAGGTTTGTCACAGACTAGATTTGTCACAGACTTCCTCTGTGCCTCCAGCAAATTCCAGGGTAAAGGTAAAGCAATCCCATTGCAGGCCTAGACAGGCCCACAGGGTTTCAGGAGGTTGAGGCTCCCAGATTTCAAGACAGTCGGCACATGAAGGTGGTAAGGTTGTCAGCCCTACGCACCAGCCGCCTTACCCCCCAGGAAATTCCTGGTACTCATTTTCTGTTACAGGCTGAGTTGACCTCTGGGCCATAGTGCAGCTGGAAGGATTATGTCATTGAAAAATTTCAATGACACTATCAGGAATAGAACCTGCAACCTTCCGGCTTATAGCGCAGTGCCTCAACCAACTGTGCCACTGCATACCTAGTACCTCAAATTATGCCAAGACCACCAACCATCTTGTCGTCTCATGACATATTCTGTGCTATCAACATCATCATCACTGGATAAGACACACAACATTATCTACGGCAACTAACGTATAGAAGAAAGATACGCATAGACTGAAATATTCAATACTCATATGACATACAGAATGACTGGAGCTGTTGAGTTTTGTACACAAATCACCAGCCCATCAAACTTACATACTCACTTGCTAGGCTAGGAATACAGGCATACATGCTTCATACAGACCACAACAGTCATGAATGACAGATTACAGCTACATGTCAAATATCAAGTGACATTGCAGCAAGTATGATCACCATGACTTTAATTGAATATAGCCATCTGTTGCCAGCTGCAAAATTCAGGCATCCATAATTCTTCATCTGTATTTCTTTTGTGAAGTGTTTCTGGGGAATATAACCTCTGCTGTTGACGAAGGAACTGTTGTATTTCAGATTCTGGTACAGCATCTCAGCATCTGGAAAAAGTAACATGCACAGTAGTGATGAACACAGAAGGAATGAGACTGCACATATCCTCTAAAACATAAAAACAGTAATACTTACACATTGCTCCCAGTGGTTCACTCTTAATCCATCCCATTTCTGTATCACAGCTTTTGTCACATGACTTATCCTGCTACAATGATGATGGAGGCAGCAGGTTCCTTCAGAACGCCTGTAATTATCTACCAGACTACACAGCATCACAACCATAGGACTCTCATTACTCGATCACATTTAACACACAGTTATTAAAATCTAATATAATCAGGGTCAGTTTTCAGGGTGGGTGAACTGGGCAACTTCCCACAACATGGAACTAAAGTATATTATGGAATATTTCAAACAACTCTAGTACTTCATGAAATATCATGTTTCCAATACCATACTTTATTTTTTATTAATGGACCTGAGGGATGCTCCACGAGTGCTTTCAATTTTATACTCATATTTGCCACATCTGGTCCCAACATTGGACAGATGATATAATCCAACAATTGTGTATTTGGCACAGTTTTTATGTCTGTTCTTTACTATATATGGAGTTGTGATATTACGCAGACACTCAATCTTGACCATATGGCAGCAGAAGGTAGTGACCAGTACGAGGTTTTCATCTGTTTCAGTGATTGAACTTATCATGTGCAAGTACACATTTTCCTCCAAACATTTAGCTTTAGGATAATAAAAATATTTGTAAGCAATATGATCACACTTTCCAAACAATCTTAATACAGATAGGGGATACACTTTTGTTTCTTGATGGACAGGTAATGATTCAAACAAAAGAAGCTCAACAAGCAGGTTCTCTATAAAGCAATAGAAGAGGATGCGAATCATACGTGGGGAGGTTCAGCATTCTGATCACACGATGTCTAGTTTTTGCGAGGAAAAGTACAATTATGCCACACACTGTAACCTCAGAGTGGATTAAAAAAAATGCTCTTAACTGCCCTCAGATTATCAGCTGGCTACAGAAGGATCAGGCAGAGAAATGGGAAGGATATCAATAGATGAAGTATTCTTTAGGTTAAGTCACAGAATAACACATACGGCAAGGACTGAGGGCCACCCAATTTGACACTTGTCCTAGTAGACTAGTACACCACTAGAGTTCACAGATTCACTGGCTGATTCATCTGTGTATACATAAAAAGTATATCAGCAGCTCCTCACAACACCAAAACTGATGATGGAGACAGAGTAAGTCTTCAAAACAATGGTTTTTAAGCCCATCACTAACACAACTGATAACCCTAGAAAGCACAAAAGCTTCAAATCTGTCAAGCAAGGAAATAATGCCAGAAGCCAAAACAAGACAGTAAATGTAATCAAATTGAAGTCATATTTCTTAATGGTACTTGTGAAAACATTTGTGGTTATCACAAAGAAAGAAACTACAGAAAAAAAACTCACCTCTAAAATGAAAACATTTGTACCTACAGCCACATCTTGCCATCCACCAGATTACATCCTTAAAAATAATGCATTTCACAAGAAAAGATTCTAAGGAAAAATGGGGAGGGGGAGAAGGGCATGAAAACCACTGTTAATATCCAAAAAAGCAAAACATTGTCTGTTCCATCACTAAACAAACATATACTAACATTCGGCACAAATTACAATTTGTTACAAAAATATGAACTTTGGATGTCCTAAATCCCTGCTCTAAGCAAACGCAGACCTGTTGTAACTGAAGCCACCAACTCCTTCCACTTACACACAAATGAAAAACTGTGGGCACAAAACCAAATTACCACAGTTCGTAAAACTGGACAAACATAGAAAACAGTGGATATTTGGAATCCATTTTTCAAAAACCTGTTCATTGATGAGAAGTTGCTTCATTTAGAACAGTCTTCTCACTATGTGGGAAAGTAGAGTTCAGTGACAATTGCACTCTTTTTTGTCAGTCTCATTGCACTTGAAATTTACAAGCAATGAAACATCATCATTCCTGCCACTCAATAAAATCATTCAGGACAGACATGTAACATACACATACACAATTCTACTCATGGAGACCAAGTATAGTTACAAAAGTGCAATCACCTCATTTCTCTTCCAACACAGAGGTCTTATGAAAGTAGAGAGAGTAACCAGTTGAACTTAAAACTGCTGTGGTTGTATACTGCTTTTCTAACACAAACTAAATGAGACTCACTGACTCCGCTATTATACATACATCATATTACAGTTACATCAGGACAATAATTAACAACAACACTTCCTTAGTGGATAGCAGGTACTTATGCACATTCATAATTTCTCATTGAAATTGGTGGTAAATTGCGTGGTTGATGAGGAATGGCAACTTGTATCAGTGAGCAATGACATCAAGCTACAGAGCTGAAACATGTCAGTAGAAAGAAAATAAATACTAAACTCTGAAAAGGCTAGGTGATTATTACTAAGTTACGCTAGCCAGCAATCAAAGATCTCAGATACAACCACCAAACAACACCGCGTAGACAAGAGTATCTGTGCTCACGCACACAAAATCTCCATGTTAACTGGCCTCCCTGCATCATTCCGTCACTGACTCAACTCTTGGTGATATGTATTGGATTTTATCACAGTGATGCCCTGTTGTTTAATACGGTAACACTAAACTGAAATAATCCGTTTCTTAAATGTTCTTCTCTTTTGGAGTCACCAGGCATGATTTTGTAATACCACCTATGTAAAGTTAGTTACAAAGCTTAAGTAGCTGCAGAATAATACCTTGCATTGGCAAGTATTTTCTATAAAAAATACTTCTCTAGTCTTCACCTTTCGAACAGACTTATGAAGGTGGCTGAAAGAACACAGGAACATGACCTTTCTGGGTCTCCCAGTATGACCACAAAAAAAAAATGGCCCTGCCTCCAAGAGCAAAGACTAGAATCTCTAAGTCAAAAAAACAGTGCGAATGCCAAAATCAAAGATTAACCCCAAACTAATGTGCCTTCTTTATACCACACCTGTTTCTTTCCAAAACAAGTAATTAATCAAACTATTCTGTCTTGAAATTTTGAAAGTTTTGAAACAAAAAGTTGGGAAGTGAATATGACAATGTGCCTTCACACACAAAACACTACTGCTGAAAAACATTTCTCCACAGTATGTCCACGTACTATTTCATATCTGTGTTGACTGCTCACTCACATAAATTAACCAAAATATGTCCATGTACATGTTCATATTAGAAAGTTCCCAAAATTCAGCCATAAAACTTAAGTAACTGAAATGCAGTGCTTTCCAGTCTAATCATTCTCTAGGTACATTCCTTCTGCACAAACAAACTTGTTCCACCAGTTTTGGTATACTTGGATGCACTCATGGAAAAACTCCTTTGGTATACTGTGCAGGTCAGCCATCGCACTGCACTTGATATCTTCAAGTGTCACAAAACACTGACTCTGAAGTGCCATTTTTTGTCTTGGGAAGAGCCAAAAGTCATAGGGTGTGAGGTCTTCAGAATATAGTGGCTGCAGCATGAGCACAATTTGTCTATATGCCAAGAATTGCAGCACTGCCATAACCAGGCGACTGGAAGCATTGTCATGGCGCAGGATCCATCTTGTCTCATTCCATTTAATGTGTCAATCTTCTGTCAGAACTGCCTGTGTTGATCCATGACATACCCACTTCATTCACAACCTCACTAATGGTTACATGCTAGTCAACACACACAAGCTCCTTCACTTTTCACATTGTCTCAGCATTCACAAAAGTTGTAAGTATCCCAATGTGAAGTTCATCTTCCAGCAATCCTTGCCCACATTTAAAGTGGCTGTACCAGTCATACATAACTGTTTTTAAGAGCATTATCCCAATAAACAGCTTGCAAAGCCTGCAACATTTCTGCAGGATTCTTCCAGAGCTTGCACATGAAATGGATGTTGGGTCTTTCCTCAAACTCATACAATGTGTCTCACAGCTTGGGGTACATCTTCACTCAAACAGCTCTAGCACACAAAAGAAAGGCCGCAATATGCAGCCACTTCCCACACACATGCATAAGGACTAAAGACAACACATCCAATAGCAATGCTGCCATACTGCAACTTGTCGAATACAAGTCCGCATTTCTGGGAATTTTTTGGCATGCCTATGTCCATTATGTAACCCGACTGACTGCTCACTCACAAAAATTATCCAGCATATGTCCACGTACAAATACATATCTATGCTGACTGCTCACTTACATAAATTATACGGACTATGTCCATGTCCCAACATGTATGTGGGCTGACTACTTACTCAAATAAATTTTATGCCCTAACCATTCACCAGTGTTCGATACTTAAAAGTTTTGAAATAACTCTCAAAACTCTTTATAACTCATAAGGCTCCTCTTGACACTTTCTGTCAGTAACTGATCTTTATGCTGCACAAAGAATCAATTTACACGTTGCACGATTTAAGGCATGCACACAACTGTTGCCAAAGATCAATGCTATGTCTATTGCTGATTAGTTACCAGAGTTGCAGAGGAGCTCACGGCCTCCAACTTCAAGGCACCCCAAGAAGATTAAGCTACATGAAAAATTGGGTGCATTGTACAGAAAAGAAGCATATTGGGTGGGTGTTGTGGCAAGCCAATACAAAAAGTGGGGCTGTCTTCTCCACACTTCTCCTATTGGCTCCCTAAACCAACTGCCTAACCTAATTTCTTCCCATTTATTAAAACCATTTCTTCCATGCAACTTATTCTTCTTCGGTTATCCTGAAGAAGAGGCAGGAAACTACTCCAAATCTCAGTAGACAACTACCAAGTGACATGGTATAACACCACATACCAACACTGATTTCAGTTTATAATTGTTTGGATACAACCATGCACAGACCTTCAAGTAAATAACATGACGAGCTGAACATAATCATTCAGTTACAGCAAAGAACTATTTTTACATTAGCACTGAAGAGCACCATGTTTTATACAGCTTCATTCCACATCATTATACTTTGTGCACAAAATCCAAATCCCTTGTCATTGCGAACATATTCCAGTCATTCCAGGTAATAAATATGCAACCACATAAACCCTACAAACCTGAAAAAGCAAAAATGTCCCTATCCATGTCATGAAAGCATACAGAAGAAGAAGTGGCACAGCTCCACCCACTTTTAATCTGGGCACTGTATGGAGGCGAGTGGTCAATATCAAGCAAAAAACCTGACGAGCTGATGATAAATAGTATACTGGAAAGTATTCAAGGACTTAAACACAGTTTTAATCCAGCAAACAGCAGGAGGCTAGAAACACTCTAGGACAGTAAACTGAGTTTTTAAACATGTTTCCAAATTATGGATAGTGACCATTAGCTTCATCATGTCTGTCTGTCCACATGGAACAACTCACATCCTGCTGTACAGATTTCAATGAAATTTGATGGTTAAGGACTCTTCGAAAATACATCCAGAATATTCAAGTTTGATTAAAATCTGACAAGAATAACAGGTACTTTACATGCATACTTACGTAAATTTATGTCTTGCTGAATTACAATTAGAATGAGAAATGTTCCAGACAAAAGCCGAGACACACATTTTACATTCAACAATTTTTCTTCCAAAAAATGGTAATGCTTATGACATAATGTGGGAAAATATGGTTGAACCAGACAGGCCACAGATGACACTACAGTTATGATGCAGGAGAGACGCAATTTGCATAATTAAGGCAACAATACTGAAACACAATCAAATATTTAATACTTACTGATTTTACACAGAAACAATGGTTAAGCAAATGTGCCTCAATGTTACATTATATGCACATTGTCTTATTTACAACACTTTCCAAATTCATGGAGCCAGAATCTCAACTCATGATGTGCATTATGTCCTATACTCTGACAAAATTCTGTATTAGAATTCAAGTTATAATAATTTTAAGTTACCAGTGTGAATACAAGCAACTTTATATGATATGCACAATAAAATAATTAAAAACTGTTACAGAAGTATATGACATATGCCTCAATGAAGTAAAATTACATTTGAATTAAAGTTCTGTTAAACAGTTAAAGCAAGGCAATGATTACCAGATTCACTACAATTTCACAAAACCAATCTCTTCATCTGAAACATCAATACTGTTACTTCTACGCCTATTCCCTTCCTCTTCAACATCAGACTCCCCAACTTTACAGCTATCTACAGTACCTGCTGCTCTATAATCAAACAATGCTTCCTTATCAGCAAATGCCGATTCTTCAGTTCCATCTTTCTGCTGCACTGCTTTAGTACATTTTTTAACTACTTCTGTCCTTTGTATTTGTATGTGTTCGTCTTTTGATATGCAGGGTGCTGCTCTCATTTCCAGTTGCAATTCTTCTGTTGGATTCTTTCTTAATGGCTGGTGAAGACATCCACTCTCAGCAGTACTAGTTTTATCCTCCAGCTGAATAAAAACACTGTTTGTTAGTTATCAATGTAACTACACAATTTCGTTTTATCATCTGTACTGTACTGTACTGGTAATTATAATGTAGCACATCTAGCTCATTTTGACATTATTATTCCATGCATTTTGATTTAATTAAACTGTTCATTTGTAACACAATAAATGCACCTTTCTTACATACAAATAACATTTTATATCACTCCTACATGTTTCAGCATCACACCATCCTCTGGGAGCTCTACACAATGATTTAAAACATATTACAATGTACTACACTACAGAAGTAGTTCATATTTAATTATAGTATTCTTGCAGCAAGAATAGTATAGTATAAAATGAATTACTTTTGTAATCTATTATATTTTAGTATGTTTTAAATCTTGGTGCCAAGCTCCCTGAAGGTGGCAAAAGTGATGCCAAAACATGAAGGAGCAATATCAGATTGTATTTGTACATATCAAAGATGCATTTGTTTGTGTCATGAATGAACAATTTAATATGTAGTTCACATTCAAGTCTCTTGCTGAAATCCTCAGACCACTTATCTAAGAGGTCTTTAATGTTTTTCCTGAGTCATTCTAGGAGAATGTTTTAATTCTTTCTTCCAGTTTAATATCTACAAAGTGCCACTCTTGAGTGACTTTTGCAGTTATAGTGGTGGATATACTGTACTCTGGGATGTGATGCCATATAGTCTGGTAGATGTGTACAAGAATTCTGAAGAATCTGCTGCCTCCAGGATTCACAAAAACAAATAATTAGGTAAATATAACTTGACAATGGAGGCAGCAGTTCTGTTTAAAAGACAGGTAGATACCTACCATACTACATGGCATCACATCTCTGACACACATTTCCTACAGAAATAATATATATATTAAACACAGTCACACACAACCTTACAGTACAAATTTTTGGGACTAGTTTCAGCTTGATGTAAGTCACCATAAGGCTTTTATCTTTCTACAAACCTGATAATGGCTCATGTCAAGTTGAAACTAGTCGCCTTAAGAACTTGTACTAAGAGACTGTGTATGACTTTATACTGAATAATATATATAGTTTAGCAAAACAATGGGGATGAACCATCTTAATGTAATAATGTCACATACTCAACATTACTTAAGTAACTAACACTGCTTTTGAATGGTGTTGTGCTTATGAACTGGATCTGATACACATCTCAGTACCACATAACATGCAAATATACATATTGGTTAAGTGAACATGGGTGTAAGAATCTGAATCAAATGTATTATCAACATATACATAATTTCATGCACTATTAACATAAGCACAACAGAACAATATTTTGATCTTTTTTCCTTTCATAAAAACATGTAATTCTTACAACATAATTTATTGTATGGTCAATCCCAGTGGTTGTGCAGTCTAAGGCATAGGTCTGAAGCCATTTCATCACCAGCATTGCAGGTTTAAACCTTGCCAAAGGCATGGATGTTCGTCTCTCGTGCATAGTATGATGGGTAGGTAGCAACCTCTGCAATGAGCTCAGCACTTGTTCAGAGGAGTCCCGCCAGGTGTATGGCTAGTTGTCTGTGTACCAGAAACCTCAACAATGAGGGGGCCTAAGCCCAAGTTGGGCTGTTGTGGGGGGGGGGGGGGGGGGGGGGGGGGAAATTTAAAAAGTGGGAAAAAAAGGGGCCGCTGTTGTGTGAGGAGAGGGATTAAATTTTTGAGTTTTTTTTTAAACCCCCTGGATTTTAAGAAAAAGGGAGAGCAACCTAAATTCCTCCCTAACACGTAAGAAGGGGCCCTTTTTTTCCACAATTATAAATTTCCCCCCCCCCCCCCCCCCCCCCCCCACAACAGCCC
>Ga0131853_10020015_pt1 | contig 12174 bp, 9 predicted proteins | sample TergutLab28metaG_FD_92764 | JGI IMG/M metagenome (GOLD analysis project Ga0131853, IMG submission 92764) | Labiotermes labralis P1 segment gut microbial communities from Petit-Saut dam, French Guiana - Lab288 P1 (version 2) (version 2) | ecosystem: Host-associated > Arthropoda: Insects >...
CAAAACCGTGGTGGCCATGCAGGGGCGTTTTCATTACTACGAAGGCTATTCCATGCAGCAGGTTACTTTCCCCATTCGGGTAATGGCCTTGCTGGGTATTCAATACCTCTTTGTTTCCAACGCTGCCGGAGGGATTAACCGAGCGTATAAAGTAGGGGATTTGATGCTCATTCGCGACCATATCAATCTGATGCCCAACCCTCTTATCGGGCCTAACCTAAATGATTTTGGGCCTCGTTTTCCCGATATGACCCGCCCTTATGACCCTGTTCTGATGCAAGAAGCAGAAGCCTGCGCCGCCTCTTTAGGGATTAGCCTTCAAAAAGGAGTTTATTTTGGGGGCACTGGCCCTACCTATGAAACGCCTGCGGAATATGCCTTTTTTGGCAAGGCCGGAGGCGATGCGGTAGGCATGTCTACCGTTCCCGAAGTGATTGTAGCGCGCCATTGCGGAGTCCGTGTCTTTGGGGTGTCGGTTATTACCAACCAAGCCTACGACTTTGCCGATGACTTTGTGAACGATGGAGAAGACGTAATCACAGCCGCCAACCAAGCCGCCGACCGCCTATGCCTGCTGTTTGCTCAACTGATTGAGCGCTTGTAACGCCGCCGCCTCACGGTTCGGCTGCCGACTTGGTAGACAAGTAGTTGAATTACAGGTAGAATGAATTGTCAAGGATTTCTTGACAGTTCAAAAAGCAGACAGTAGGGGGCATAATAATCCCCTATGCAAGGGTCACAGACTCCTTGCACTACTCCATGGGATTGCAGAGCCGAAACGTCGCCGGCTCGTTATGTAGAGACGATATTTATTAAAAGCTCAGAGTTGGGAGCCTAAGCATAATACTGGCCGTCCAAACAAAGATTAAAAGTCCCATGACAATGCCTATCCAAATCAAGACAGCTTTGGCCCAGTTGGCTTTGGCCGGATGGGTGTTTCCGTCAAAAGCCCACAAGAAAAGCATAACAAAATTTAGGATAGGAATCCACATAAGTAGCATGATAATCACCCATTGGCCTACGCTGATAGGCGCATCGGAACGATGTGATTGAGGTTGGAGTTGGTCAATAATTTCCATGGTTTAATAAGTGTTAGTATATAAATTGTGATTGTACAGAGGAATCGGTGAAAAATCGAATAATATCTTTAATCAATGAGTTTCTTTCGTTTGCATCAATAATGGTTTCGATGGGGAATCCTAATACGACTGTTTTGTAATCGGCCCCGTGGTATGCCACTCCGGCGCTTTTGTTGCCGTCCGCGTATCTGAAAATGGAGTAGGAGTCAGAAGAAGCGGGAGTAAGCGCATCGGGAGCCTCGACCCAGTACAAGGTCGGATTGGGTTGGGTATAGAACCGGTAGTTGCCGCTGAATAAGTGCGAAAAGGGAGAAAGCGCCGGTTTTACTTCTCCGGTTTGAGAGGCGTGTCCGGTACTCCATCTGAATTTTAATACATCGGTGGCAAATTTTTTGGAAACAGTGTCCGTTGGCGGGGCGCTCCAAAGGTCAGAGGCTACATAGGCGCCGCTGACCAACAGGTTGCCGCCCGAGCGGCAAAAAGCGGCTATGCGCGCTTGCAGTTCGGGGGGGAAGGCGGCGTAACGTATCCCCGAATATCCCGTTCCGGTAACGGTTTGTCGCTGTTTGCCTAAGATGAGGTCAACAATTTCATATCCTGCCGTTAGGGTGGAGTCGTGTGCAAACGCCTTTTGGCTGCTGGAGGCGTAGGAATAATTTTCCAAGGCAAAGGCGCGTCCGTGCAGGATGGGATAATCAAAGGTGTTGCCGGCCAATACTTGGGTTTCGTAGGTGGAGTAGGAGGCTCCAAATCCGGGCGAGTCGTTGGTCGACCATGGGAGGGTTCGGCGAATGTCGTATTGACTGCCTACGTAAGAGATTTCCTGCAAGTAAGCAATCCCATATTCGGTGGCGTCCATGAAACCGCCATACAGAGAATCTTTGCTGGCAAAGCTATAAGGAGCGCTTAGCCTGTCGAATCCATTTACGATAAGCGCCCTGCCGCGCTCGTTCAATGCGCGGTATATACTAAGTACTTCCGATGGAAAACTTTCTCCTCCGGCATTGACGGCGGTTACCTTAAAGCTGTAGTGGCGCCCGGCGTCTATGGGAATGTGCAGGTAGTTGGTTTTTACCAATATTCCGTTGTCAAACGCCCCCTCGTCTATCCGGGTATACACCACGTAGGCCTCTGCTTTGGCCGTGGGTTCTAAGGGGTCTTCCACAGGTTGCCACTGAAGCAGGGCTTGATTTTCAGAAGCAAATCTCAGCGAAAATCTTTCTATGGGCAGCGGTTGTACCACATAGGGTCTGCCGTCCATAGAAGAGAGAAAGCGAAGCATACCTTTGTATATGGCCCTACTGACGGTAAACCTAAAGCTGGGGTCTAATCCGTAGCGCATGTCGGCAAAATTTTGGTGCGAGAGTAGCTCCAACAGCATGGCAGGTACGTTGGGCATACGGGATTCGGCGTAGGAACGGTCCCATATACCCCGCCTCATCCATTTGGGCTCAAAAGTAGCGCGGATATCAGAGACAATCTGACTTTGTACCAAGTCGGTGTAATCGCGTGAGATGAAACGGGAACGTCCGTCGGCCAGCAGGTTGGAACCCTCGGAGGTGGACGTGTAGATGCCCAGCGTCCCTATAATACTGTCGGTAAGGGTAACGCCGGCATCGGTATGAAACGCCAAGGAAAGGTCTATGGGAATCCCCAATCCCTGTTGTTTGGTGTTTACAGAAGATGACCCGCTCAAGTAGTTCACCCAACGACCTCTGGACATATAATCGTCGTTGTAATCGTTGCGGCTCCGGTTGGGGGTGTATACCGAATCGGGCGCTCCCGCCCATTGCAGCCAGTAACGCGACCCTTCTGTGTACCGAGGATAGTTACTGAGCATGGGGGGGTATTGGAGTCGCGAAACGGAGGGTTGCCCCGGCGCTCCCGAAGAAAGGAGGGGCAAAGCCGATTGGCGGTTTGGGTCTTGATGGACAGAGGGCGAGCGGGCAATGTTGCCCATGCCTCCTCCGATTTTTATCCCATCTGCGGTAATCACTTTGTTCCTCAAACTGCTGACATTACTCAGTTCCACTTTGCAATGGTCGCTGATGCCTTGGTCAAATTCAAAATGTCCTAAATAAATCCAAGTACCTCCCCCCATGGTCTGATTGACTTGATATTTAGTTTGTCCCCCCTTGTGGTAAACGGTGTAAACAGCGTCCGGAGCGCTATTGGGCAGGGATTTATAGGAGACGTATACGGCATAGCGGCCGGATTGGGGAATGTTGGCCTGCCACACGGCGTAAGAAGGTTGTTCTTTGCTGTTCCTTGAGGGCGTAATGGCTTGGACTTGGCGGTAGGTTCCCATGGAGAACGGATTCTCTCCATCGGTGTAGAAGGGCTTTGTGTGGGCAAAACCGCTGTCGGGCGGCGTTTGCCAACGCATGGTACCGGTAAGTTCGTAGTAACGGGTTTGGGGCATATCGTTGTCTACAATCACTTCGTTGATTTGGGTATCCCGCTCGCGGGGCATCATGACCACAGCGCCGGCATTCTCTAACATGGGCACTAAAAAGGGCAGTATATAGCTTTGTGTGTAAAGGTCTTCTACCGTTTGAAAAAGGCGGGGGCGCTGCCACTCCCATCTGTCCAAATTTTGGGCATAGTAGTAGCCATGGCTTTGCCAAAGCGCAATATGGCGGTTCTGAAGCCCCTGTTCAACTTGAAAAGCTTGGGAGAGCGATTTTTTTAGGGGAGGCGGCAAGGCATTTCCACTGTTCCTCCTTGGCTGTCGTTCCGTTCTTTGGGCTTGCCTGTAAAATACGGGAATCCATTCGCTGATTTCTTTTCCTCCGGATAAAATCCGCAGTTTATAGGATTGATAAGCCTGTGGTAAAAATTGCGCAGCCAAACCGTAGATGGCTTCCACAAGCTCGTTTCTGAATGGATACTCAGCTAAAGTGGTACTGTAGGTAAGGGTTATAAGTTTGTTATGCTCATCAATATCAGCTTCTATAACCCTAAGAACGCCCGTAGCCGCGGCTATGGGTTTCAAGAACTGATGTAAGGCTTCGGTGACAGGTTGGAACAAGGTGTCGTTGTATGCGGCAACACCTCCTTGGGCCATAGCGTCCATGGACAAAAGACCCAGCAGACATGCAGCGATAAAACCTTTACAAGATATATGCATAAATAAAAAATATGGCAAAAGTAATAAAAGTTTATGTACATTTGTGTCCTATGAACACAAAAACACAGGTAATTAAATATATTCATCTGATTATCTTATTGATAAGTTTAACGCTTTATGGCATTGCCATGTACGCGCCCGGAGTTTTGGCCTTTATTTATCCGTTTTGGCTGTATAAAATCCTGTCTCAAGGCCTTTCTATATTTGTAGCCCTCTTTCCCTTTTCATTGGCCGAAGTTCTGTTGCTCCTGTTTCCCCTGTACGGTCTGTACCGGTTGGGGAAAGGATTGTATCTGTGGATAGGGCGTACAGGCAAGGCGGGAGCCTATTGGCGTACTATGGGCAGGCAAAGCGGTAAATTAGCATGTTATCTCTTGAGTATCTTTATTTTGTCGGCGGGCATCAACTACCACCGTACATCCTTGGCCGCCCACGCGGGCTTGGAAGTACAGCCCGCCCAACAAGAAGAACTTTTGCAACTTTGTATGTATTTGGCGGATTTGACCAATGAAGCCGCCGGACTTACCGGTCGGGATTCGGCGGGAGGCTTTGTGTCGGACTATTCGTTCAACCAAAACAGAAAACGGGTGGGCGAGGCCTATCATTCCCTGTCCCAAACCTATCCGGCCTGCAAGGGATGGTATCCATCTTCCAAGCCCCTTTATTTTTCCCACTGGGTATCCTATGCCCACATTATGGGCTTTTTTTTCCCTTTTACCTTTGAGGCAAACATCAATAAAGATATTCCCGCTTTTATGATTCCTGCCGTAATAGCCCACGAACAGGCTCATTTGCGGGGATTTATGCGGGAAGAAGACGCCGAGTACGCCGTTTTTCTGCTGACTCGCCATACCCATGACCCCAACCTCAGATACTCTTTTTATATGGCCATGCTGATGCGCATCATGGGCGTGTTGTATCGGGCCGACCCGGAGGATTACCAACAATGGATTGCCGGTTTCTCCAAGGAACTTGTCCATGACCTAAATGCCTATATTGATTATTGGAGCGCGTTTCGTTCTCCCATAGGCGATATATCCCAAACGGTCAACGACGCCTACCTTAAAGCCAACAGTCAATCCGAGGGCGTACAAAGCTACGGCAGGGTAATAGATTTACTGATGGCCGATTACAAATTGACACAAAACTTGAAAAAACAAGAATATGAACACGATTAAACCAAAACCCCAAAAATTATCTTTGGCCAATCTGCCTACCCGCATCGAATACCTGCCCGTTGTATCAAAACAGTGGGGCAAACCCATTTATCTAAAACGAGACGACCAGACCGGTTCGGAATACTGCGGCAACAAGGTACGTAAAATCGAATATGCGGTGGCAGAAGCCCTAAGGCAGGGATGCGATACTTTGGTCACCTGCGGAGGTATTCAGTCCAATCATTGTAGGGCAACGGCCGCCGTAGCCGCCAAATTAGGACTCAAATCCATCCTTTTATTGCGTATTGACGAGCAACCTCCGGTAGAGGGAAACTATTTTTTAGACCTTTTGTTTGGCGCCGATATTCATTTTTGCAGCCGAGAAGAATACCGGAACTCCAGAAAACAAATCATGCAGGCTTTTTGCGATTCCTTGGCTGCGGAAGGCCGCAAAGGCTATATTTTGCCCGAAGGCGCTTCCAACGGCATAGGTTGCTTTGGCTATATGGACTGCATGGAAGAAATTGTAAACCAAGAACAGGAATTGGGTATATGTTTCGACACGATTGTGTTGGCAGAAGGTTCGGGAGGCACCCATGCCGGCCTGCACTTGGCCAATCAATTGATGGGACTCAACAAGAGGGTGGTTTCTTTTTGTGTGTGCGACGACCGTCCCTATTTTGTACAGGTCGTAACCGACATTTGTACCTCCTGCCTCTCGTATATGCAAACCTCCCACCCCCTAAAGCCGGAAGACATAGAGGTGATAGACAGGTATGTGGGCAGGGGCTATGGCCTAAGCACTGCCGAAGAATTGGCTTTCATTGCCCAAACCGCCAAAGAAAACGGACTGCTCTTTGACCCTGTGTACACCGGAAAAGCCTTTTACGGACTCATGCAGGAAGTCGCTGCCGGAACATTCCATACTTCTGAAAATATACTCTTTATCCATACCGGAGGTATATTCGGCTTGTTTTCTAAGAAAGAACAGTTTATCTTTGTCTGATTCAAATGATTTATTAACCGTTAAATTTTTATAATATGAACCATTACCAGCTGCATACCGAATCCATTGTTTTGGATTCCCATTGCGATACTCCTTTGCGCATGATGGAGGGACATGATGTTGTACAGCGCTCCAACACGGGGCATTTTGATTTGGAAAGAATGAAGGATGGGAAGGTAGACGCCGTTTTCTTTGCGGTATACACCTCTAATGCCCTGTCTCCGGAACAGGCAAGCTCCCGTGCCTTGAACATGGTGGCCAAAATACACGATTTGGTAGCCCAAAACGCCCATATGGTTGGCTTGGGCCTGCACCCTAAAGATGTTTACACATTGAGGGCAGAAGATAAACTGACGATTTTTATGGGTATGGAGAACGGCTCGCCCATCCAAAAAGACCTCAGTTTGCTAAGGCTGTTCTATAAGTTAGGCGTGAGGTATATGACCCTCACCCATGCCGGAAACAACGAAATTTGCGATTCCTGCGCGACTAAAGAACCCAGATGGAATGGACTGAGTCCTTTTGGTATAGAAGTGGTCAATGAAATGAATAATTTAGGTATGATGATTGATGTTTCCCATATTTCGGACGCTGCCTTTTATGACGTACTCAAATATTCTTCCTCTCCCGTAGTGGCCACCCATTCCTGCTGTCGGGCCATCTGCGATGCGCCTAGGAATATGAGTAATCAGATGATTAAGGACTTGGCCGCCAAAGACGGAGTGATTCAGATTAATTTTTATCCGGCTTTTTTGGACAAGAAATATGCCGAAGCGTTCAAACCCCTCTGCAATAAGTACGAAGATTTGCAGGAACTGTGGAAACAAGACCCGGTAAAATACGGGTCGCTCTACAAAGAAGCAGAAGAAGAGATGATGGCCTTAAAGACGCCCTCTTACAAGGTAGTAGTGGACCATATAGACCATGTGGTTTCATTGGTAGGTCCCGCCCATGTAGGTTTGGGTTCGGATTTTGACGGGATTGAAACCACCCCTCAAGGATTGGACAGCATAGCCGATATGTCTGTTATTACCAAGGAATTGTTACACCGTGGGTACAGCGAAGATTCGGTTAGGAATATATTGGGGCTGAACTTTTTGCGGGTATTTTCGGCTTGCGTGAATACTTCTTGCCAACATTAAGCATATGATTGCGTTGATTACAGGTGCTTCTGCCGGAATTGGGGCCGCCGCGGCAGAACGATTTGCTCGGGGCGGTTATGACTTGATTGTAACGGGCAGGAGGGCTTCCTTATTGGAAGACTTACGTAAAAAGATAGAAAGCGCCTATCCCGTAAGGGTATGGACCTTGTCATTTGATGTACGAAATCAAGAGGAGGTAACGCACTATTTTTCCCTGCTCCCTGCCGAGTGGCGGGAGGTGGATGTATTGGTCAATAACGCCGGCTTGGCGGTGGGTTTGCAATCCATACAAGAGGGCATGATTGACGACTGGGAGCGAATGATTGATACCAATATCAAAGGCCTGCTTTACGTAACGCGCATGGTGGCTCCGTGGATGGTATCTCGCCAAAAGGGGCATATTGTAAATATCGGTTCGATTGCAGGTAAAGAGGTGTATCCCAATGGAAATGTGTATTGCGCTACCAAACATGCGGTAGATGCGCTCTCCAAAGCCATGCGTTACGACCTGCTGTCGTCCGGCATTAGGGTCAGCCAAATTTGTCCGGGAGCGGCGGAAACGGAATTTTCCGAAGTCCGGTTCAAGGGCGATTTGGAGCGAGCCGCCAATGTTTATAAGGGTTTTGAGTCCCTACGCGCCACAGACATTGCGGAGGCAATATGGTACGTAACCCAATTGCCTCCGCACGTAAACATCAACGACATGGTCATTATGCCCACCGCCCAAGCTGGCACCATGTTGCTTCATAGAACTTAAATGTTAATACACCGGTTTCTTGCCATTACATTCCAAGAATCCGTCATTTTACCCTGTTCAATCACAAACGCTTTTTCATATAAAGCCACCGTAGGGCAAATATGGCCGGGAACTCCGTAAAGAACTTGGCCGATGGAAAAGTGGCTGCTGTCGGGGACTTCCAATACCAAATGTTCTTCGCTTTGAGATACAGACTTTGCTTCGGGAACATTCAAGAAATGAACACGCGGTAAGGGATTTTCGGCAGCTACGGATTTGTGTCCCAAATCCACGCATACATGCTGTCTGTCTATGATGGAAACTATCCGGCAAATAACTAAAGCGGCGTATTCAAAGGGCATTTCGGGATAATTGTTTTTGTGGTTCCAATCCCAAAATACAAAGGTTCCGGGGCTACATACACAGTTTGTCCGGCGGGCATGAACAGAAAAGGCGGGCGACCCTCCAACAACCACTTCCAATGGATAAGGGAACATGGGTTGCAGTTTGCGGTAGGTATCATCTATGGCAGCGTAGGCGGTATCCGCCTTAGTTTGTCGTTGCATCAATTCATTTTCACGAACATGACCATCATATCCGTGCAATCCGACAAGGCGAATATTTTTAAATGACAATATGGCTTTGGCCAAATCCACCGCCTTGAGGGGATGAATGCCCGTACGGTTCATGCCCACATTCAAGTCGATATAAACGTCCATGGCCACATTTTCTTCCCCGCAAAGGTCGTTGATGCCGGAAGTATTTCCCATATCATCCACAATGCAGGAAAAACGACTTTCGGGATAGGCTTTGACTAACTTTATAAGGCGGGATATTTTGGGGCCGACCGGCTGATACGCCAGTAAAATATCCGGCGAACCGCAAAGCGCCAACATTTCCGCCTCAGCGATGGTAGAGCATTTGAATGTTACAATTCCCGCCTGCATCGCCAACCGGCAAACTTCTTTCATTTTGTTGGTTTTGACATGCGGACGAAGTCTGTCAACACTTCCGACCATCGTTTTTGCCCATTCAATGTTGGCAGAAATCCTTTTCGGATATACCACCAATGCTGGCGAGTCTATCTGCCCAATATTATCTATCCGATACCAATCATTCATACTCCAGCCAGCCCGCGTCCTTCATAATCCGGTCTACTTTCTCAACCATTTCCTCGCGATTTCTGTCGTCTCGGGTGGCAAAGACAAGCAACAGGATTTGTTGTTCGGGATACCTGCCGGCATAAATTTGAAATCCCCCGTTGTTGCCGGTGTGGTACACCTTCTTGGGGAAGCCCGGCTTCTCTTCGATAAACCAGCCGTAGCCATATCCGGTATAGGGAGTATCGGAAATTTGGATTTTTGCGCTATGGGCGTCTTCTTTAACATGGGCGGGAATGAGGATATTATTGCGCAACGCTTTCTCCCACAATACAAATTCTTCTGTGGAAGTGTACAAACCGCCGTCTGCCTTGGTGGCAAAGAAGGAGGTTTCTCCGTAGTCGTATTCCCTAAATCCGCCTTCCCTGTCGGGTCTGTAGCCGTGGGCCATGCGCGGAATTTCTTCTCCTTCTTCAAAAAAAGTGCTTTCGGTCATGCCGGCCGGAAGAAATATCCGTTCCCGCATAAAGTCGTCATAAGACTGTCCCGAACATTGTGTAACAATCGTATACATGAGTTGATAAGTGGGATTCATGTATTCATAAGCGCTGCCCGGAGCAAAATTCAGTTTTGTGAGGTTTTCTATGTAAGCATAGGAAATTTCGTCGGTGGCGGTCAATACAAAATTACGGTCGCTGCGGTCGCGGGCGTCCGGTATGCCCGATGTGTGGGCAAGGAGGTGTTTGAGGGTAATTTCTTTAAAAAACGGGGCCTTGAATTGGGGAAAGAATTTTTGCAGGTTGTCGTCTAAAGAGAGCTTTCCTTCTTCTTGCAGCATCATCAAGGCAACGCCCGAAAATTGTTTGGATACGGACGCAATGTTAAAAAATGTTTTGCCGTCTATCGGGGCTTTGGTTTCTATATCGGCAATGCCATATCCCTTGTTAAAGATAATATCGTCGCCCTTTAAAACAAGTACGGCGGCGCCGGGTTCGTTGGCCGGATAGAGCAATGTGAAAAGCGAATCAATCCGCTCCAAAGCTATCTGGTCCGGGCTTTTGGGTGTAGAACAGGATGCAATCATAAGCAAAAGTGCAATAGATAAGTTAATAATGTGTAATTTCTTCATTTTTATATAGTTTTATTGATTTATACTATTCATGTTATAACATATAACTATAATGTTTCATTAGCTAATTTATAGACAATTAATCTAAAATAGATAGGCGTAGCATATTGAGGGCTGCCGCTGCAAACCGGTCAATGTTTATAAGTCGATTTCCGGCAAAAACAAACTTTTGGGAGCTGCATATTTGGGGGCCGGCCACGGCAATCCAAACCGTGCCCACGGGTTTTTCGGGGCTTCCTCCCGATGGTCCGGCAATGCCGGAAGTGGCGACCGCATAATCGGTGCGAAGCAACTTTTGCCCCCCCTTGGCCATGGCCTCTACGCAGTCTCGGCTGACCGCTCCGGCATGATGCAGCAGTTGGGAATCTACCCCCAAAAGTTCTTCTTTAATCCGGTTGTCATAGGCGAGCACACTGCCCATGTAGTAGGAGGAAGCGCCGGCTTGGGAAGTAAGCAGGGCGGCTAATTTGCCGCCTGTACAGGACTCGGCGGTGCATACGGTTGCCCGTTTTTGGTGCAGCAAGGCTGCGACTACTTCTATGAGGCTTTGGTTGTGGGTACTGTATATGGCGCTGCCCAAGATGGGCTTTAGGCTGTTTATAGCCTGTTCTATCAGCAAGGCGCCTCCATGGGCATCGTAGCAAGAAAGGCGTAACCGTACTCCGGACAGAGGGTTAGGCAGATAGGCCAAATGCAGTTCGGGAGGCAAGGCCGTTTCCCAATCCGCAATTTTGTGGGCCAAAGCAGACTCCGGAATGCCAAAAGTAGCGATAGTCCGGTGGATAATGGGGCTTAAAGAAGAAGAAAAATGCTGCTGCACGGCTTGGATTACGAGGGGGAAAATACCTTCCATTTCATAAGGGACCCCGGGTAGGGACACTATGACCTTTCCTTGGTAGGCAAACCACATGCCCGGAGCCGTACCCAGCTTGTTTTCCAATACGGTACAGGTTTCCGGCACATCGGCTTGGCTGCGGTTGATTTCAAATAACCGGCCTCCTCTTTTTTCGCAAATATCCCTAATATGCGCTTCTTGAGCGGTTGAACAGTAAAAACGACTGCTTCCGGTATACCGAGCTAAGGTGTTTTTGGTGATATCGTCCCGCGTAGGCCCCAAGCCTCCGGTAAGGATGAGCAAGTCCGCCTCTTTGAGGGAGGCATCCACGGCCTCCCAAATGGCATCCTGTCGGTCTCCCACAGAGCGTATTTGCACGACCATCACGCCTATTTTATTAAGTTCTCGAGCAATAAACCCGGCATTACTGTCTGTAATCTGTCCAATCAGAATTTCATCGCCAATCGTGCAGACAACGCTTTTTACCATGACTCGATTTTTGCTATCCTTTTTAAGACTTGTTTCACCAATCCGGGGCCTTGATAGATAAATCCCGTATAGATTTGGACTAAAGAGGCTCCGGCTTCTATCATATCAAGAGCATCTTGGGGACTCATTACCCCGCCTACGCCCACAATCGGCAGACGTCCTTCTGTTTGTTTATGGATGTAACGAATTACTTCAAGGCTTCGCTGTTTGAGGGGGGCTCCGCTCAATCCTCCACTGCCTAAGTCATTTACCCTTTGAGGAGGGGCGGTAAGACCTTCTCTGCCCGTGGTGGTATTGGTGGCCACCACTCCGTCTAATCCGGAAGTTGAAATCAGTTCGATAAGCTCGTCCAATTGGGCAAAATTGAGGTC
>Ga0131853_10020016_pt1 | contig 12172 bp, 7 predicted proteins | sample TergutLab28metaG_FD_92764 | JGI IMG/M metagenome (GOLD analysis project Ga0131853, IMG submission 92764) | Labiotermes labralis P1 segment gut microbial communities from Petit-Saut dam, French Guiana - Lab288 P1 (version 2) (version 2) | ecosystem: Host-associated > Arthropoda: Insects >...
ATTTGGCCTTGTCTCCCCTCACGACACTTTCTTTAGCACTACGGCCCTTTAAATTTGGCCTTGTCTCCTCTCACGACATTTTCTTTAGCACTACGGCCCTTTAAATTTGGCCTTGTCTCCCCTCACGACACTTTCCCATTCTGTTCCGTCCACAGCTCCTGTTTTCAACCTCCTGATATCCACATTCCTCAAGTCCAATTCAACAACACCCATCCGACCTTGTCGCTTATCCTGCTAACGTGGAGAATATGGTGAGCTTCTATAATAATGCCAGTAGATGGCAGATGGGATTTAACTCGATGTTGAAAGAGTTAATCTAGGCCTACCCTCTTTTTCTCCTTCCCCTCCTGGTTTTCGTTTCCAGTACCTTCTTTACTGCCATTTCACTATCCATTCTTACAACACGGCCAAACCATTTCTATCTACGTTCTCTAATTACAGCTACAGTAACTGGATATTTAAATTTGTTAAGTTTTATTGGCGCACACGGTGGCGCATTTGGTTGAATTACTACGCTTCAAGCTGGGGGTCGCGGGTTCGAATCCCGATGGTGTCAGCGGGGTTTAAAATTAATAGTATTCCTTCCGGCCGCACTAAGTCCCCGTATTCGACTCAACTTCTAACAGAAATGAGTAAAACTAAAGGTGAAGTCCACCACTGAACAGGCCGCGAAGACCCAGAGGGGTAACAGAGACATGTCTTTACTCTTTCTTCAACCTCGGCTTTAGTTGGGGTGCGTGGCCAGCGTCACGTCCAGGCCGCTTTAACCCCAGTACCTATTTTACAGGGGGCTGGGTGGGCCCCAGGGTCGGTCCGGACAGGTGTTGAAACAGAAATGAGTACCAGGAATAATTCCTAGGGCTGACAACGGTACCACTTGCATCTGTCGATTGTCGTGAGATCTGGCTGCCTCAGCCTCAAGCAATCCTCAGAGCCTCTCGAGGCCTGTACAAGGATTGCTTTACTTTTTACAAATTTCTTGATTTATGTTTATTCTCCAGTAACCATTCTGATAAGTTTTCCCTCATTTTTCCTCATTATTTTCCTTTTCCACGTCATTAAGCCTGGTTCCGCGGTAGCTCAGTGGTTAAAGTGCTGCGCTACAAATCGGAAGGTCGCTGGTTCGATTCCAGATGCTCTCATTGGAATTTTTCATTGATATAATCCTTCCGATCGCACTATGGCCTTGGGGTCGACTCAGTCTCTAACAGAAATGAGTACCAGGAGCATTTCCTGAGGGTAAAGACGGCCGGTGCGTAAGACTGACAACCTTACCGCCATCCTGTGCCGTTGTCACGAAATCTGAGAACCTTTACATCCTGGAACCCTCTGGGCCACTCCAGGCCTGTAACGGGACTGATTTAACTTTACTTTTTACGACATTAGGACTCTTTCAACTTCATTCTTTAGGACCCACGATTGGCCACAGCAGGTCAAAATTGGTCTTATTATTGTGTTCTCGACACCCATCATTAATGACTGCGTTATGCTTATTTTTTTTAGTATATGGCAATGTGCGTGACAACATTTGTTACCAAAAATAACTGTCACATTTATCTTGGCACTGGTAAAAGCACAACTCTTATAGCTCACTGGCTCAGCCGGATTTACCGACAAAAAATTCGTATCTCCCGTTGAGAGGTTTCACTGTCTTCCTCAGAACCGCAGCACCAAAATCCTGACAGGATGTGAAATTAAACCCCTCTCTTCCCTCCCACATGCTCTTCCAAAACACCGATCAGTCACGGTTCAGTGAGAGCCAGAGTTTATGTCCAATAAAGGACATAAGAATGTCGGTATAGTGGCGGTCCTGTTACCGACAGAGCCACTTTTAATTCGCCCCTAAAGCCTCCAGACCGTCTACGGTTCTTACCCACCTCCCTATTCAACAGGACCGAGGGCTTCTTCCCGGCAGCAAAACACTCAGAGTCGTAATTCTGGGTACTCGCATCTAAAGCAGATGTAAAGAAGTAGACGAGCTATCCAAAATGACATCCTGGCCTGCGTTGGGAAAATTTTACCGTTGTGTATTAATATTATGATTATTGTTGTTTTTATTATTATTATTCCTTACTTACTGCAATTGGGTTGTCACTCGGTGGCAGTAGTCCTTACACTAGTAACAAATAAGAATAAATACGCATAAACGAAACAATACAAAAACACAGTACAAACAATACAAAACACAGTAAATACACATATTACCAAAACACCCGCACATACACACACCCACGCTTTACAAAACATTTTAAAACGAACACAGTACAAGTTACACACCAAATGAAATAATCGCAGTACAATCAAGTACCCTAATTTACTTACTCATGAGTGATTTCACGCTAAGTCACTGAAAGCAAGCTTAAGTAAATAACAAAATATGAAGCACGCAGTCTCTTAGGACCGCTCTAAAATCCAATACATAGGAGATGGGGTTTAGGAGTAAAATACTGCTCTCGTCTTCCGGGTTATAGCGAAAGGGTAACTGCACTCTCGAAATAATTTACCCTGAAGATGAGTGCAGCAATTAGTTGCGAAGCGTTCTTACTTTCCCACCAGACTAGGCAGTGCCGCGTTTCCAGAAGGCGTTATTAATGACATACACAGCAAATTAATCCAAAACAACCCAGCGCATGTACAGGATTTAAACATGTTGCAATAAAAGGTAAAGGTAAAGATAAAGGTCACCCTAGAACAGGCCACGAAGGCCCAGAGGGGGAGTAGATGTATAACTCTACTCTTTCTTGAACCTCGGCACTAGATGGGGTGGGTGGCCGACCCCACGCCCCATCTGCTTTATCCCGGGGAAAGAGACCCGGTACCAATTTTATAGAAGGTTCGGTATGCCCCAGTGCCGGAAAATCTCGCCCCCCCCCCCCACCGGTATTCGATCCGCGTACCGTCCAGCCCGTAGCGAGTCGCTATATTTTGCTATATGAAGAGAACACGGAGAAAATTGCAAAATTTTGGTCGACAAGTTTAAAGACAAGGGATCATTTTATGGACTTATGCAGAGATGGGATGGTAATATTGAATAAAATATTAGACAAATGGAATAGGAATCTGTTGGCTGGATCAGTGTCAAAGTAGGGTTCAGTGCCTGCTAACTACGAGCACACAAAATTGTGTACTTTTTGTTACAACAGATTACTTGCACTGTTACCGGTGTATTTAATTATTAAGCATCATGTCATGAGGACGTATGGGAAGTGGAGGTATAGATCCATGAATTTGTAACCTTGATATGCGGAGCAGATAAAGAATTGGGTCCCAACCGCTTTATCCGCAGGAAAAAATCAGCAGCCACTGGATAGGAAGATGGGAGAGCCCTAGGCGCTGTAGCAAGAAGAAACATTTTCTGGGTGACTGGAATCGAATCCTGGCCAGCAAGACCCTAGCCAAGTCTGTGTAAACATACCGAATTAACCTCCCGTACTGTTGCATTCCCAGTAATGATCCCCTCGACGCTACGCGGTTTACAAAGCCTCTTCAGATTCAAATGAGAATCCACGGAATACTAATTGTTAAAAGGGATCCTTCATATGACAACGCAGGGTGAATATTGCTGACGTTAGCCATTATGTCATGCTGTTGGAGGCGTGCTGCATCCTACAGCAGCACGGTGGCGCTTGAATTTAATTACTGAGGAATGTGCTGCTACCTGGCGGCGATTCGTTTAACTAATACGTTGCTGACGTCTTCAGATTAAAACGTTTCATTACAACCGCTGGCATAATCAGGCGGTTCAAGTTTAAATTACGCAATTCTACACAAACGACACGCCACACACGGACAGACCTAGCGACAAGACGTGTCTGTCTCTGCAGATGCCTCTCAGAACGCCTAATTTCCCAGCACGTCCGGGTTTACGTTGGGAGATAGAAAATCCCACAACATTAAAGTTGTGACATAACCTCAAATTTCAGCGTTTTGGCCTTAATGTTAATAAAAATTCACGTTTCCTTGGATGTTACGGCTTGTGGACCTTGCAGCGGGGAATGATACCTTTTTGGACTCATTAAGCAAGCAAATGAAGGAAATATGTTCCTTCGACACATGGGTAGATATGAGAATATACTAGGGGACCAAAATTCACGTCTCAGAAAATTTGAATTTTCATCCCACCTAGTGTGAAACCCTCCGAACATTTGTTTGTAATGATAATCACGTTTACAAAACAGAGTCTTAAAAAAACGGGTGTATTATTTGTTAGGTCTACCTCTGTCCATCTGTGTCTGAACACTTACGTCAGACTTTGTGAATATCTGAGTACATTTCCACGAGATTTATCCAGATGTTGGAAAGATTTACTTAGATGTGTTTGTTGAAACATTCCAATTTCTGTTGCAGTCTACCATACATAAGTTAAAGGTAAAGGTAACACTCACCCTAGTACAGGCCACGAAGGCCCAGAGGGGGAGTAGAGGTATAGCAGTACTCCTTCTTTAACCTCGGCACTAGATGTGGTGGGTGATCACGGCCATTTCCTGGTCGCTTTACCCCCGAGAAAGAGACCCGGCAACCATTGTAAAGGAGGCTGGGAGGTCCCCATGGCCGTTCTGGAAGGGTGCGGCAAATCTCGCCCCCCTACCGGGATTCGATCAACGGTCCGTCCAACCCGTAGAGAGTCGGTATATCGACTGATTTATCCCGGTCCACGTGGTCAACCATATATATGCAGAAGAAAGTTTATGGTATATGGATATATGCCTGTTTATCTTTAGTTTGTAATAACTAAATGGCAAAATCAAGACATAACGGGAATTAAACTTTCAAAACCCAGCTACTGTCAACGCTGTTATTTGCAGACGACCAAGTCATAATAGCAGACACAGACGATAACCTACAGAAAGCTGCGCATAAATGAAATCAAATAATAACAAAATATTGTGTAACTATATCTGTACAGAAAACAAAGTCAGTGACATACAAAGAGCGAGATCCAGTGAGAAAGAAAATTGTAATAAATAATAAAATTATAAAACAAGTACATTTGTTTAACTATTTAGGAAATATTATATCTTATGAAGGAGAATTGGACATTGATAACAAATTAAATATTTTTTTTAAATTACAGGTGTTTTAAATAATGTGTTTAGACCACAAAAAACCCTTAAGAAAACAAGAATAAAATTACACAATACACTGGCCCTTCCGGTCTTGTTATATGGCAGCGAAACTTGGACTGTTAAAGCAAGTGACGCCGGAAGAATAACAGCAGCAGAGATGAAATACATGAGAAGAACAGCAGGATACACTTGGGACAGATTACAAAGCAAATGCAAAAATTGCAAAGAAGTTAAAAATGACACAAATTTTGGACTAATTACTGGAATACAAGAGAAGCTGGATACAACATGTAAATAGAATGCCTCGAAACAGATTACCCAGGGTAATGAAACACTACTGTCCAACTGGCAGAAGGAATCGTGGTAGACCTTTGAAGAGACTTCTGGATACGTGAGACCGGAACGGGTCAACAGGTGGCCCAACTCCATGAAATATATATGATGATGATGATTGTGTGTCATGTAGCTTACAGTATCGACGATGATACGAATATCTGTCGATATATCGAGAGTGTTATCGATATATCGGATTGGCGTTAACGAAGTTTACGTGATTTCTGAAGCTCTACAAAATATAAAGTTTTTTTAAACTACCTGTAAGTGAATTGGGTTCGAGTGCCGATTATTCAAGACTGACGTCATATTTGATTTGTCGTCACTTCTTAAGAAGTCAGAGTGACGTGCTTTGAGCTTCGTTATGCTCTTCCCGCAGAAAGAAAAACAGAGAGTGAGTGAGTGACAGAAACTTGCAGCGGATTAACTTAAGAGAAAATACAAGGATTTATTTCAGTCCAAATGTGACTTCATTCCTTGAGTATTGCAGCCACAGTGACTAACAAGCTACGAGGGGGTGCTGATAAGTCCTTAGCCCGACAGAATTTCCGATGTCGTATGACGGAATCGATAGTGTCGTTGGAAAGAGGTGTCTGTTCATGTGCCGAACTGTAAATCTTTTCTTGTTACAGAGGCTGAAAGGAAGCATGTCGGGCGACGCGCGCCATTTCAACAACATCGAGACGCGAGGTGTTATCAAGTTTTTCTTTCCCCTACAAGGCAAGGCGCCGAAGGAAATTCACGTCATTCTGATAGAAACATTAGGGGAACCTGCACCATTGTATGTCACTGTCAAAAACTGAGTGGCCCAGTTTAAACGTGGTAATTTTTCCACCTGTGATGCGCCTCTTCCAGGACGACCCAAAACAATGACCACCCCGGAGATTATTGATCAAATTCACGAGCTAATCTTGGACGATCGCCGGATTTCGGCTAAATCATTAGCTGAGCAACTGGGCATCTCACGTGAGCGGGTTGGGTTCATCATTCATGAAGATTTGGATATGCGGAAGCTCTCCGCGAAGTGGGTCCCGAAATGCCTGAAGGCAGATCAAAAACGTCAACGGTGCCAGTCGTCTGAGCAACTTTTGGAATTTCTTCGGCGCGATCCAAATGATTTCCTGTCGCGACTGGTGACCATGGACGAAACCTGGTTATATCACTATGACGCGGAGATAAAGCAACAGTCAATGAAGTGGCGGGATAGCAGCTCACCCCGCCTCAAAAAAGCAAAAATCCGCTGGAAAAGTTCTCGCCTCGATTTTTTGGGATCAAGACCGCATCCAACTCATTGATTATCTTATAAAGGACCAAACCATGAACGCGGAGTATTACTCATCTCTGGTGGTGCAACTGAGGGGCATTTTGAAGGAAAAACCCCGCGGGAAGGTCACCAAAAGGGTCTTGTTCTTGCACGACAATGTCCCGGCTCACCGGGCACTTGCAACCCAGAAGAAACTGGCCTACCTGGTCTTCCAATGTCTTCATCACCTACCCTATTCTCCAGATCTGGCCCCGTCGGACTACCATCTGCTCCTGGACTGAAAAGCAATTAAAATGTCACCATTTGTCGTCCGACGAGGAGATCATTGCTGCCGCGGAGACCTGGTTGGACGGACAGCTTTCTGATTTTTTTTCGAGTGGCTTGCAAAAGTTAGATCAACGGGCTAAGAAGTGTATTGAGCTTTGTAGGGAGTATTTTGAATAAATCCCGAGTTTGGTCGCTGTAACTTGTTTCCGTCCTGGTCGGGCTAAGGACTTATCAACACCCCATCGTAAATAATTCCGTAGCAAAGTCCTTCTTGAGAAGCTGAGAGTTCTTCAGCTAGCAGTGAAATTCCCCACATTTTATGGAAGCCGGAAATTTATTACCGCACTCAGAAGATTCCATCAATTGTCCTTATCCTGAGTCACAGCAATTCATTCCCTTATTTCTTGAAGATTCACATTAGCATTATACTCCCATCTATACCTATGTCTTCCAAATAGCCTCTTCCCATCAGGTCACTAAACATCCTGTGTGAACATCTTCTCTTTCCCATATTTTCCACCTTCCCTTCCCATATCTCGATTTAATCAACCGAATAACATTTCATGAGGAGTTGAGATCATTAAGCTCCTCGTAATGTAGACTTCTCCATTATCCTGTTACCCAGTCCCTTTTAGGGCCAAATAATTTCCTCAACACCATATTCTCGAACACCGTCAGCCAATGTTCCTCTTAAATGTGAGAGACCAAGTTTCACACCCATACAAAGCAACAGAAAATTATACTATTTTAACATTGAAATTTTGTTTTTTTTCCCAGGAAGTTGGATAGGAGAGCATGGACTGGACTGATGTGGCTCAGGATAGGGACAGGTGGCGGGTACTTGTGTGAATGCGGTAATGAACCTTCGGGCTCAATAAAATGATGGGAATTTATTGACTAGCTGTGAACCAGTTAGTTTCTCGAGAAGGACTATGCTACATGGAGTGAGTGAGTGAGAGAGTGAGTGAGAGAGTGAATGTGTGAGAGAGTGAGTGAGAGAGTGAATGTGTGAGAGAGTGAGTGAGAGAGTGAGAGAGAAGGAGAGTGAGTGAGTGGATGAGTGAGTGACTGAGTGAGTGTGTGATACAGTGAGTGAGAGAGTGAGAGGGAGGAAGAGTGAGTAAGTGAGCGAGAGAGTGAGTGAGTGAATGAGTATAATTTCATCTTTATTTTTTTTTGAATAGCAAACTGCAATTCAAAAGTTTCTGCACCGAATGATAGCAAGCGTATCCTGACTTCAATCTGCTCTTAATTTATTTATGAAGGGAATTTTGAGTTAAGCCGAAATAACTTTTTAAAAATTGTGGCTCACTTTACTACCGCGAAAACGGAGCAGGAAAGGATATTTATTTACTTCCTTGAGGAAAGTATGAATAAATAAATATTAAATTGATATTACGTAAAGCAGGTAATACAATTAATTATGTAGTTTTGACACTTCTTTTAGGAAACATACTGTATGGACATTAGTGGAATTGTTTGCTGCTTTAGTTGTCTGAAAATTTTAAATATTCTTAACAAAGATTTACAAATTTTTTTTGTGTGCAATAAAATATCTGTATAAATAAAATAGACGTAATAACCTCATTTAGCGAAAATATTACTCTTTGAAACTGAACAGGTTCAACACTGTTCAGATAAAATTAACATGAAGACAAACGCGGTATTACGCAAGTAACTGGCCAAAAACTTCGCGGAGCGAAAAGTATTTCAAACAGAATTTGTAACCCTTTGGAAGCTAAAATATTCGTGTCTTATGTATAGGGACTCAACCACGAGATTCCTACAGATTATTGAGTATATTCAAGGTATGGGTGCAATTACCACAATGGCGGATTCGTGAAAATTCCGCTTCAACACGAATTTGTCTTTAGACGCTGGGAATAAATTCCTAAAAATAGCTGGGGAAGTAGATACAGACGTCTACCTGCGTTTGTTCCTACTTCTACAAAGGTAAGGTGATCCCGTTACAGGCCCGGTGTGGCCCAGAGGATAGGTAGAGGTATAGCTCTACTCTTCCATGACCGCGGAACTAGTAGGGGGTGAGTGGTGAGCAGGACGCCCCGGCCGCACATTACCCCCGGGAAAGACTCTGTACCCATTGTACTGGATGCTGGGTGGGCCCCAGGTGTTCCTGCTCATGATATGAAGGCGTATGGGGGAAGGGGGTGCAGGCGTCCACCCAACATTTTTTGTTTGGGGGGGGGGGGGGGAGAGCTGTCCTTGGGGCTAAATATAATTGTAATTTATTTTTAACTATATATTCATATCGTAACTGTACAGTGACACTGTTAGAAAATGGGTTTAGTTACATTTCAGTACATCTACACGTTCCGGTACTGTCACTGTAAATCACAAGGCATAATCTACTTGGTCAGACTTCCTAAGTTCATTGTTTTGTTTGTTTTTGGCGCGACAGCCCCCAGTGGGCCATGGCCTCCTCATTCACGAGGTTTCTAGATCACACACAACGACGCACCACAGTCGGTAGGACTCCTCTGGACTAGTGATCAGCTCGTCACAGAGACCTCTACCTGACAACACACAATACTCACAACAGACAAACATACATGCCCCCGGTGGGATTCGAACCCACAATCTCAGCAGGCGAGCGGCCGCAGACCTACACCTTAGACCGCGCGGCCACTGGGACCGACCCTCAGTTCATTGTACTTTTAAAAAATTCCACTGTACCAGTCATCAGCCGATTTCAGTGACTGATTTCAGGTGATGGATAAATCTCGTAAAGGGGTTGATATCACCTTGTGTACAAAATATTCTTGTTTTTTAAGAACCCCATAACCACCCTGTTGGTGTTGGGGTCTGTCAGGGTGTCGAAGTGTAGCCCAATGCAGCCGTTAGGGCTGCTGTGGAGAGCGTAAGAAGTGACATTCACGACCGGCCGTATTACGAGTATCCCAGTTAAATAGTGCAGTGTAGCTGTTGAAAAGGAGTCTGGTTTCTGCCACGTGCAGTGTTACACGTGTTATGGACTAGTGTTCAGGAAACACTGGGGGATCCGGGGTTTATTGCTGCATCTGCACGTGATCTGACGTTGTACATATTTGTCTCAGCTATTTGTCGCGTTTCACCAGAAGACTCCTGCCTACGGATGGTATCGGATTTTCCCCTGCATCCTCCTTTGCAACTTTTTAGTTCCATGTGCCCTTTTGAGAGTCTGGTGAAACCTACGGACCACTTCTCAGGAAAACTGAAAGGTGAAGTTCACTCTAGAACAGAAAACGATGGCCCAGAGGGGGAATAGAGGTATAGCTCCACACTTTCTTTAACCTTGATGGGGCGGATGGTCAACGCCACGCTCCGGCAGCTTTACACCCAGGACAGAACCGGTAGCCATTGTATAGGAGGTTGGGTGGGCCCCAGGGCCAGTCTGGACGGGCGCGGAAAAAGCGCCCCCTCAACGATTCGATCCCCGGACCGTCCAGCTCATAGCGAGCAGCTATACCGGCTCACCCTTCTCAGATAAGCGTGTTTAAGTGCACAAAATAAAACACACACACACACACAAACACAAACACACACACACACCACACACACACACACACACACAAACACACACACACACCACACACACCACACACACACCACACACACACACACACACACACACACACCTCACACCACACACACACACACAAACACACACACACACACCACACACACCACACACACACACCACACACACACACACACACCACACACCACACACACACACACACACACACACACCACACACACACACACACACACACCCACACCACACACACCACACACACACACACACACACACCAGACACACACATTTGTATGTATATAAATGCTCGGAAATATATAAGTAATGCCAGTAATTGTAGTTTAACTCGTCGTACATAAAGGCGAGCGTTTATTCAAAGAATGGTGCCGTAATACGTTCGTCTATGAACGTCCTTTTATGTACAGTACCATTAGTAACAGGACGGCGTATGGAAGGAATAATGGATACTGTTGCTTCTGTCCGAGTTATAAACGACACGGGCTGTCACACGTGTACCTGCCATGGCGCTACGGCTGCAGCTAATGATGCTCTCGACTTGTCTCTTTAGAGGTCAAAGTTACAGCGAGCCCATAATCCCAACACTGCGTGATGCGGGACTTAATTCTTATAGTTTATCCCCCACATCTGCTTTTATGACCTGAATGACGTATTTCTGAACTTACAGGGTGGTTCTCAGTCATCAGCAGTGCGTGCACAGTTTATTTGTACAGCACGTTTAGAAAGATTATTAAATATCTTAAATATTTGTAGCGATGTCATAGCAATCTGAGGAAAACAGCCTGTTTGTATGACATAAGCGTTTGGACAGAGGATATTATTAAAATGGATATTAAAAAAGTAGAATTGGAGGTTGGAAAGAATTGATCTGGCTCAAGATAGGTACAACTCACGGGCTCTTGTGATAACGATAGTGAATGTTCGGTTGCCATAAAATACGGGAAATATCTTTAATATTTCAGTAACAATCAGCCTCTCAATGACGTCTGTTCTACATTGTGTGAGTTCTATAATTAGTAGGAATGTCACAGATTTTCCTATATTCTGTTGCAAGGCCTAACAATTTAATAGTAGTTTTAAAGGTGAAATTGTAATTAGGGGTTCGGTTCCTGGCATTTGTGGTTCTTTTTTGACATCGCATTCGGACTGTCGCTGACGGTCATCCAACGTCAGCAGAAGAATTAAAGTAGTCGGAGCGTGAAGTTCCTTCTTGGTCTCCCTATAGTGTCGAATTTTAATAATTAGTGGGACTGTAACACACCGATCGCTTACCTTAAATATTCGTGACGTGATGCTCCACAACCCAGAGGGACAAATGTCTTATATTTGCACCGATTTATATGTCAGGACACAAAGGATAGTTCTGTCAATAGACTGACGGTTTCAGGCTGGAGGTTCTATGTACAATTCCCAACGGAGCTTCCAGCACTCCGCATATGGACCGATGTTAGCGGCAAGAGGCTTTTGGTGCTTCGTCCTTAGAGTAAGTGCAGTTGAATAATTCTTTATATATTGACTGACGAATTGAATATTCAGCGACTTAATAATGAATATAGTTACAGTTGAATAAAACTTTATTTGCTGAATAACGAATTGAATATTCAGTGACTTAATGATGAATATAATCACAGTTGCATAAAACTTTATTTGCTGAATAACGAATTGAATATTCAGTGACTTAATGATGAA
>Ga0131853_10020018_pt1 | contig 12172 bp, 13 predicted proteins | sample TergutLab28metaG_FD_92764 | JGI IMG/M metagenome (GOLD analysis project Ga0131853, IMG submission 92764) | Labiotermes labralis P1 segment gut microbial communities from Petit-Saut dam, French Guiana - Lab288 P1 (version 2) (version 2) | ecosystem: Host-associated > Arthropoda: Insects >...
ATATATATATATATTAGTAAAAAAAAAATCTTTAATCTAAACAAATTTATCTCTATATCAATTTCCAAAAATTCCATAATATAGAACCAGCTGAATGTTTGGTGGTTTGTTCTTGTTGACTGCTAATTATGGCAGTTTATTTTCTTACATACGTGGACAGCTAGAATTCCATTACAGCTACTCCTCTTTGCTAATGCGTGTGCACAACAAAAAAACCTTCTCCTGTTAGGTGTAAAAGCCACCAAAGTAAGAAACAAGGACCCTTTTTTCATATCACAAATTTTCATACAGGCATGTCTTCTAAAAAATTTTGGATAACAAATGTAAACAATGCCATAAATAACAACTTCTAGCCCTGACAAATCAAACCATATAACAAAATCTGAAGCAAAAATGTGTTCAGAGACAATATATATATGTTATGTAAAGTTCAATTACATTACAAAATGCTCTGAAGTGGGTTCAAGAGAATGATTCAGGAATTAAACTCACTTGAAATTGCTAGAAGAGAAAATGTGAACACAATTCCAAACCAAAGAATGATATTGAACATAACTGGGTAATCTGCACTGTACACTGGGGCAAGATTGATGTCTTCCTCCAGAACATCCTGTAAACAGCACAATACATATATACATACATACATTCATACATATATATATCCACAAACACACACACACACACACACACACACATTCCATGGATCCATGAGTGTGTCACACAGACAGTAGGATGTGGAACAAGTCATACATACACATATACAAATTTATGGTGTAAAATATTACAAATATTTTACAAAAATATCATAAATCATCTTTACATATAGAAAATTCATCTACAGAGTAAAAGTAGTGTGCATGTAGGTATTTTCTTAAGGCTGCTTTAAATTTTGTCGTCATTCTTGAAGAGTGTCACACTAGGTGGTAAAATGTTGAAAACTTTACGCCAGCAATGAATGTATTTTTATGAAAACAAGGTAGGCTGGCATTCGATGTACGAAGATGATGCTTATTCCTTGTATTAAGATATTAATTAATGGTCCATGAATACAGTCATTTCACAAAACGTAAGTCTTGTCTAAATGGATACAGTGACCAAGAGGCTTGGGAAATACCTCAGCACACTTATCTATGACAACAAATGCAACAAGATAAATATATAATGTAAATTGTGGACAAATAAAATATCAGTAAGAAATGGTTATAAGGTTCAATTCTGATGGCAGTAAAACTACCACTACAGAATTTAGTCAATCTTTTATTACAATATTTTAACAGTTACAAACCCTGAAAAATTTTTCAGCACTACTACTGATTCTGTAACTAAATTAAATCATGGAGCACAGTCCTTCTAGAGAAGCTAATAGCTCCACATCTACTCAAGAAATTGCCCACATTTTACAGAACCCGATAGCACATTACTGTATTCACATAAGCCTGTCACATGCCCTTATCCTGGGCCAGATTAATTTAGTCCATTCCCTCCCAGTCCATTTCTGTGAGATGTAGTTTAATATTATCCTCCCATCTATGCCAAGGTTTTCCAAGTGGTCCTTTCCTTGGGCTTGCTCCACCAGAACTGCATAGGAATGTCTCTTCTCCTGCACATGTGCCACATGCCTCATCCATCTTTGTTCTTGGCTTAATCACCACGAAAATATTTGCTCAGAAGTACAAGTCATGAAGCTACACATTATGAAGTTTTGCACAGTCACCTGTTATGTCCTCCCCTTCAGGCCCAAATATACTCTGCACCATATTCTCAAGCACCCTCAAATGTTCTTCCCTTAAACTCAGGACAGGAAATTTCATATCCACATAAAGCAACAGCCAAAATTATGGTTATGTATAATATAATCTTTATGTTTTTTTTGATAGTTTATGTGAGGGCAAAAGAATCTGGTGTGAATGGTAGCAGAAATTCCCCCAGCTTAATGTGACTGTAATTTCTTCATGCATTTAATGTTCACTTGTAGGTGTTCATCCCAAATATGTAAACTTTACCACATATTCAAAGGATTTATTAGCTATGATTCCGTCCTGCATACTATTCACAAGAAAATCACATACCAAATTTTCTCAGTATTTACTTCTAGCCCAATGAATAAAGCTTCTGCATTTTTCTTCATAATATTTGTTTTTGCCAAATAAATTTGCATCATCAGCACACAGAAGCTGGTGTATCCCATGAAATATCAGTTCCTCTTTATTGACTTGGATGTTCCCTATGGCATATGCTAGAGCAAAGCTGAAAAGCTACGCCAAGCAGGTATCTGGTTTCAAATCATTCTCAACATGAAATGTATCAGACAAATATCTGCTTATCCAGACTTCAAAGTAAGTTTCATTTACATGTATTTTAATTACCCACACTAGTTTCATAGTTATACCAAACTCAGAGTATTATACAAAACCTCTCTCTTATGTGATTCATAGATTTCCTTGAAGTGATTCAGAGTAGCAAGTAAATTGATCCATTCTATCAAAATCCACATTCATGATCTCCAGTAACTGCACATGCAAACAGTGTTAAACTTGCTAGGCTATCTGATCAGTACTCACTGCGTTTGCCATGAGGCTACGGGTCCTCCTTGTGTGACTAACATCACTGCTTACTGTAGCGACAACAACCTGCACAAACAAGAACCAACCCCATTACGGTTTATACCATAGGTTGCTGCACCATTTTTCCTTACTCATTTACTGTTTTCACTTATGGTCCTTTTCTCTTTCTTGGATTTTTTCCATCCGACATGCCAAGAAGACAGATAAATGTAAGCACAATTCTGTAAAATCACAATGTCTGACTACATTTTTGTTTCTTCTTAAATGTCTTCAAACACAATTTTTGCAGTTCTCCTCTGGCTTTCACACAATTTTCACACCCCCACCTCCATGTAAATGTAACTCATAAACTGGGAACTTTACCAAAGCAGTCTGCAATAAATATGTTACATATAAACTTACCAATAAGGTAACACTCCTTGCCATAAAAAAGATATGCAGCTCTCCAGCCATTCACAAACCATCACACACATAGGTGCGACTTGGAGGAGGGCAAGGGTGGCGGGCAAATGCCCACCCCCAATATTTTTTCTGCCTAACAATTTTTTTTTTGGTTACCGAGTTGAAGAGCGGCAAATAAAAAAAATGGGGTGAGAGCAAGGAAAGGGGTTGTATGTATATGAAGGACTGGTTCAAAACAATCTTCCCTATCTTTCCAACTTCATTACTTCATAAAGTTCCTTACCTATAGCTGAATTTGCCTCCCCCCCGCCCCACATTACTAGCCAAGTTATGCCCATGATCACACAAACACAATTCCTAGAGTTATATTTGGTCACCTATCAGATTTAGAACAAAACAATCATCACCAAATCATCATAATTTTCAAAGATCTTTTATCACACATGACTATGTACTCAATGGCACAATCATTGCTTTCAGATGCAAAAGTCTGTGCTTTGTCTTTCACACTAAAGTAAATGGTAGAGAAAGTAAACCCACCTCATTCCATACAAAGAATGTCAAAATGAGGCAATGGTTCAAGGTATGAGGAAGGGAACTATGAAACTATGAGCGAGAATAAATGGCACAACAGAATCACTACAAGTACAGTGAGTTCTCAGTGTTCTTAAATCTTAATGCTCAGGATTCCAATCTTTCATGATCACCCATTTTAATACCACTGATTTGACCTTTCATGATGGTTTTGGTGAAATGGGACAACACCACATGGCTGGGAAGTCAGCCTTCCCCACTGTCACGCCATTGCATGGATCAAACACAGTACAGTCAAGCTCTGTCCTTCATTAAGTGAAGGTGACAGCTTTCATGCTTTATGGAAAACACTCCTTCAACCACTAATGTACTGTTCATATTGTAATAAAAATAAATTTACATCCTTTTTATGTTTTTCTAAGGTTATCTTACAGTTTCTTTACTGGCATTTTACATTGCAAATGGATTCTGACATTCTTGATTCTGATCTTTGTGACAATTTTATTGGTCTCAGTCACAACAGCAAGATTTTACAGTATATGACACCTACAAATGGATGTCACACGTGTTTATATTCTGTAAATATATGCAAAAAGTAGAAAAACATAGAAGAATTTTAAAAAATTCAGGTACAATTTTTAAAACGTTCTATAAACAGGGAAAACCTGTTTAAGGACTATCACAAAAGATCAAACTGTGAAGGCCTGCAAAACAGTAAAATACACTGTCAATATATGGAGCAACGACAATTTTTAAACCTGCTACGATGCCCCCCTCCCCCCCAAAAAACCATCTGTCTCAATATTTCTGAAAATCCAGAAGATTCCACAACCTTGAAATGTTACAGACTTAAGGTTATTCAAATAAAAATAAAACTAGGGATTTTGATTGATAGTTTATAATGAGTTTAAATGTTGTTGTTGGTTTCGCTTAACTCCACGACAGGCAATGACTATGGCATGTGATGCCAAAATGTGTATGCGGATATACAACACATTTGTGTGAAGAAATGGTTTTATGAAAGACCAAACAATCACACTCTATCAGCAAAGCTGCCTATATCAGTATCTATTACCATATAGGATGCGACACTGAATCATATGAGTGCTACCTTCATGTAATTAAACCTGTACCATGTGTTCACTGCTGAAGCCTGCTGGTGCATTCAATGGTTATTAATCTGTATGATGATGCTTTGTGAACTGCTTTGATACATCTCACATGACATACATACAATAATTACAAACTATGAGATGAGACTGATGTACATTCATTGTAGCCTGATTTACAGTACCATTTGCCATGCAGGACTAAAGACAAAATAGGCAATGTACATACAACGACACATTATCACATGTTTGCAACACCACTACTGCAGTGGGAAGGCAACAATGTGTTGTGTGAATTTTTGAGTTACATGTGGCTCTTAACAATATAAAAAACCTAAGTGTTGCAGAAAAATGCTTGTATGGCAAATTTATGTTGCCAATAACAATAAAACATACTTTGGTCTTTGTGTCAAGTGCCTGATATTTTTGTTTAATTTAAGTCAAATGTCGAGTTTCTTGACAGATTCTCATGAAAGTCCCCAGTATAAAATTTCATAGCATTAAGTCCAGTGGAAGCTGCACTTATACATGTGGAAAGTCGGAAATGACGAAGCTAACAGGTGCTTTCTGTGACTATGTGCACTTGCACCTGAAAAGTACACAACACCTCAGTGTGAACAGCTTGTCTCCTGACAAAATCTGAACCAGCTCCCTCTGAACATAAGGCAGAAGTGTCAACTATGCACAGGATCATATACATCACTGAAGGTGGTGACTTTTAAAGAATGATAAAATACTGTAATGACCGGTTACTGTTGATGTTATGGAGGTACAACATCTATACAGCTTACATTATGGGGCCATGTGCTATTATAAGGACGGAGCTAAATCTTCATCTCTACGTGCATAAGTTTATTTACTTACAGGTACATATTGTTAAAGAAAACTGTCAACAGGACAGACAACATGGCACTGAATGGTAGGACAGGCAATGAATTAGAAGGGATGTGGAAGGAAGGACATTTATTATAATTTCAGGCACTTCTTATATCTGCTTGAACAGTCTGAGGTACACCACAAAAATACCAGGAGAGACAGCATCCTGGTTAAGACTTGAACTGTTTACCATCCAAATAAAAAACTGAAGTTTTACCACCTAGACCAACTTGTTTAGTCAGCTCCATGGAGGTACACTGTTATGAACTGTTAGATGGGTCATGTATCATACTACTAACCCGCCCCTTGTAGGCCAGAACGTAAGCCTTCTTGATGATGTGTATCACATCTTGGAGAATCTGTTTTGCTTCCTTTGTGGCATCAGAATCAGGACCATGGAAATCAACCACAGGATGCAATGATCGCACTACCTTCCAGTAGACATCAGGCACACCATCCCTGTACACAAGTCCAGACTCCACCTGAAGAAAACAACAGTGTACTGGCATCAGAATGTGTTCTGTATTGATCAGCACATAAAGCAGTTTCCATCACAACATGCTGTTGAGCTGAAATTCTTACCAGTTTTGCAATGTTGCTGAGCACTGTCATTTCATCAAGGAACCTCTTATCTTCAGACACAGATGGATCCAAGTACCTGACAGTCCAGTTGCTGGGTGTATTTTCATAATCACCAAAGACACGAGAATATGGCTTTGCCTGTGGAAAAATTCATCAGACCATTCCCATATATTAAGAATAAAAAAACAAAAATAAACGAAAGTAATAAAGCTCCATTCATAAGACATTCACAATAACAGTGACACAAAATTATCTGCCATGTGCAAGAAAACTCTGGGTAACATCGGAAATGGGGGTCACCACCAAGAAAAGGGCCTAATGACTTAATAGTCCAAATCACTACATCTGCACAAAATGGGAACATCCAAACTTCAGGATCATTAGTGGGTTTCTGTAACCCCACTCCCCATCCTTCTGAGAGAAAATTTTTCCTCTGGCCATCCTTACATTTACTGACAAATGTTGCTATCATCACTGTGTGGCGTATCCACCTCATGAACCAGCACATCTTGGCAATGATGCTGGGAGCATGGGAAGTGATGCCTGGTCAACAAATGGAAGTCTACTGACAGACTGCATTCAGCTAACATTGAGTGAAATGCAGAGATGGATCAGAACAGAAGATGAACACACTAATCGGGAGGTGAACAACACTGGTTGGCGTGTTCACAGCAGTGAAAATTAAGACTGTAATCTTATGTGTAGATTCCATGAAATTTCATAGGTGATTACCAATATTTCAGACAAGCCCACTGCCTACACCATCAGATGGAAGTAAGATGAAGATAGCAGGTTCCTCAAAAATGCTAGTAATCATTAACAACAGAATGATGTGCCATAACCCAGAAAATAACAATATTATTGCAACCCACAATGGTGACTGTAATTCATTCATAAATGATCTATGGAGTGCAATAAAATGAACTAACTCCAGGGAGCAGAGTTCTTCTTGTGAAACTTAGTTCCTCAGCTACTCAAGATATTTACTAAAATTTTATGGAACCTAACTTTCAACACCATACTCACAGAAGCCTGCTACTTGTCCCTGTCCTGAGGCAGGTCAATCCAGTTCATGCCCTCACTGTACTGACTGACTGATTAACACTGAGTTCGAGCCCTTACAGTCTCGATGCACCTAAGCCTTATAGACAGGCCCTTTGTGCCCCATAATTTAATATCAACTCAGGAGAGTCCTGTTCCTGTATTAAAGTTCCAATGGCCCCCAAACAAAATCTTAATGTCCTCTGGGTCCAAGAAAGGAACCCAGATATACTTTTCTTTTTTCTAAAAAATCCTGGCAGATGAACCCCACCAGGTTCCCCAACAGGGCCCCTATGGAGAGAGATACCTATTTGCAGGGCATTTTGCATATCTCTCGAAAACCTCATAAAAATTCCTCTAAATAAGAAGGCCCTAAGAAAGAAGCACCCCTTCATGTTCCCCAAAAACAGGGCCCCTATGGAAGCTGATACCCATTTCTGAGACTTGCTTAACATATCTTTCGGGGTCCCCAGTAAAGGAGCCCTAGCCCAAGGTCCCCGTCATGGAATCTCTTGCAGAGATGCCCCATTCCTACAGCCCTCCTTCATTCATCTTTCAAAGTTCCTGGTATATGAGCCCCTCCCCCCTCCAAATTCCAGGTTTCTCATCGTACTTCTTTACGATCCATTCTAATGTCACCCTCCCATCTATGCCTAGGTCTTACAAGTGGTCTCTTTCTCTCAGGTTTCCCCACCAAATCCCTGTATGCACTTCTCCTCTCCCCCATATGTGCCACAGGACCTCTCATTCTCATTCTTCTCAATCTGACTACCTGAGAATGTAAGGTGAGTAACACAGGTCATGAAGATATTCATTATGCAATAGAATGACAATATGAATTTACTAAGGCTAAACATATCTTAACCAATTAGTCTAATGCAATACACCACTGCCCTTGCTTAACAAAACAAGATACACTGCTGTGTACACGACACAGACTAGTAACAGCAGTATGGGATAAAATTCTCACCTTTACACCAGCATTATCTGCAGGGTCATTAACAATTAATCTGATTTCCTTACCACTGCATTCCTAGAAACATATGGACAGAACTGGAAGAAGTTATTTGTCTATTTTTTTGTGGCAGAAATGCCAAAATTAGCAAATTCGTAAATTATATCTCAGTGTGAGGATGTTCTGTTTGAGTGTGTTATGAATGTATATGTGTATTGTACAGGACACTAAGCTTAACATGCACAGTGACTGTTTCTGTGGGGATACAGTTGACTTTATTTCGGAGTGAAAGGTTGGTTATATATCCTAGCAACATAAAACAAAGGCATTATTTTAGCTGACAACTTTGATCACTCTTTGCTCAGACTCTCACACTCAACAGGGGTAAGCAACACTCAACCACATTCAAGAAGCCTCAGTCAGGGTCAACGCATGATTTCGTGTTGTGATTGGTGACCATGGATGAAACCTGGTTATATCACTATGACCCGGAGACAAAGCAACAATCAATGGAGTGGCGGCATAGTGGCTCACCCTGCCCCAAAAAATTTCGAATGCAAAAGTCCGCTGGATAAGTTCTTGTCTTGATTTTTTGGGATCAAGATGGCATCCTCCTCATTGATTGTCTTCCATAGGGCCAAACTATCAACGTGGAGTATTACTCATCTCTGCTGCTGCAATTGAAGGACATTTTGAAGGAAAAAACGTTGCCCGCGGGAAAGTCACCAAGGGGGGTCTTGTTGTTGCATGACAATGCCCCGGCTCACCGGGCAATTGCAACCCAGAAGAAACTGGACTACCCGGGCTTCCAATGTCTTGATCACCCACCCTATTCTCCAGATCTGGCCCTGTCGGACTACCACCTGTTTCCTGGACTGAAAAAACAATTGAAAGGTCGCCATTTTTCGTCCGACATGGAGGTCACTGCTGCTGTGGAGACCTGGTTGGATGGACAACCTTTTGAATTTTTTTTGAGTGGCTTGCAGAAGTTAGAGCAACGGGCTAAGAAGTGTATTGAGCTTCGTGGGGAGTATGTTGAAGAAATCCTAAGTTTGGTCGCTGTAGCTTGTTTCCTTCCTGGTCGGGCTAAGGACTTATCAGCACCCCCTCAAATACACAATATTAATTAATAATATTAATAGTTAATAAGAATTATTAATGTGAGTTCAAGTTTCTGTAAGTCACATATTATGTAACCCAGAAACAGCCTGGATATCCCTCATCTTGATGTTGCTGTTCTATTATGTGGATATTTAGGTGGCCACTATCACTTATGCCAGCTTATGTTTTTGTGTAAAATAGTGAAGCACAGCCCAAGGTCTGATTTTATATATTCATAATATGGCTATGATAAAGTTTCATGAAGAATCTGGCTGGTTCAAACTTGTTTTCAGTGATCATGTTCTGCAATTCAAAATTTTTGCGGTAATATACCATGACCTGCAATTTGTACAATTACAAATATACTTCCATGTTACAATTTTTGCTTTGAAATCAAGAACTTCTGAAAATACCAGCATCAGATGCTGCAAACCACAAACTCACACACACATATACACACACACACAAAGTTAATTTTTCTAGACCAAATCAGACTACTAGGAGATGGGATGAAACCATATTAAAGTATGAGAATCACTGCTCTGATGGTGTTCTCGCTCATAAGATTTCACAGTAAAACACCTAGCAATGAAACACTGAGCATCTATCATTCTTGTCTAATGATACCACTTTCCAATACAACATACAACACAATGGAATGAGAGACATGTGACACATTCGGTACAGGAAGCCAGAAATTCATGCATACTTGTGTAAACTATTACAGTACGACTTGAATAACCACCTAGTAACATTGTTCTGAGCTTCAACTTGTGAATAAGCAGAAAAGAATCATGTACACACTTTACCTCTTCTGCAAGATCCATCCTCAGCAATGTGGCATTCTGGCCTGGGTAACGGCTCAAGATACGATCATGCAGAGCCTGCCAGATCACAGACTCATCCTCATCTGTGACGAGTGGATAGCGGTGACCTTCCTTTAATCCCAGGCTGGAAACCCCATCCACTACCACCCCAACTATTGCTTCAGCAAAGGAGAATGGATGTGACACTGACAATCCTGGCCAGTCACTACCCTGGAAGGAAAATACACAGCCTTTAGAATATTAATGGAAAAAATTACTGCAACAAAGTGGGCAGAGGGCAATATTAGGTTATATGGCCTATCACAAAGCTCCTAAAGAAAACTACCCACTACAACCCTCCTCATGACAAATTTCACATATATTATAAATATTAACCCTTTATATTAAGGCCATACTTGCTACTGTGTATACTAACATATGACAGAAAAATCAAAGGATTTAAAAAATTTTCAGTCAAATACATCCCTTGCTCCTGCATCTTCTTAACCATTCAATGACAGAGCAGCTTAATTTTCAGCTATTGCCTGGAACAGAATGGTTTTACACTTACATGACTCTTGTATTCTGCTGCACTAAGGCCAGGATTAAAAGGTTAAGTAAGATGTCTTGTTACACTCATAGCTGCTATTATAACACCTCAATAAAATACGGCTGTTATGCACACACACACACACAAATGATACCCAGTCTTTATGTATGTTAGCAAATAGTTACAAATACCAGTGAGAGTTAATGCTACAGCACCCACCTTAAATATAAATCTTTAACTGTGTCCCATGATGTTCAGTTTTACATATCCTATCCACTGGTCAAGTCAGGTGATTCAACCAGTGAACTTCTGGCTTGTATAAAGGATGCGATTTTTTAAACACCAGGGTGGACACTGGCTATCCAGAGATTTTCTGAATTTTTGCTTGGTCAATCCAGGCAAGTTGAGATGGTATCTCAGATTAATCCATAATTTCTTCACATGATTTTTGGCCTCCGATGTGGTGTATATGATGTCTTTGCTCTTCTGGGATGTTATGCAGTGTTGATTGGTGGTTAGTTACCAGCAGGCTGTCCCAAAATATTGGTAAGTACCACTCAACACTGCCTTACATCCCAGAAGAATGACACCCTCATAATCTCTTCCCTCCGAATTGTTTCCAATCATTCAGTCTGTTATTAAACAATATATACCCTGACACAATAACAGACATTTTAAACCACAAATAAATGCATAAATATACCTGCACCTGACTGATACCAAATGCTGGTCACAAAAGAATACCATTCCACATCATACATATTACAATATGGGTGGACTATATGGTATGGAACCTGAAGCATCAATACTGTCAACAAAAGTCACTACCAGACACAGTCTTGAGCAGGTTCAAATCCAATTAGTTCACATTCTCATGACAAACTTTCCTAACATCTTTTAATATAACTTCTTATACTTGCCTCCAACCCCAAAACATTTCTGTTCAATAAGAATTTTGTCACTTTCATTCCATGTGCATTCTATGTATCATACCCATCACAATCTTGTTAACTTTGTCAACACATAATCACCCAGCAATGAATACAGCCCATCACCGTTCTTACTATGTACCTTTCTTCACTCTCTTGTCAGTTCATATAAGGCAACCTGGCATGCACTGACAGAATACTGTACCTTTGTGACTGTGAATCCCATGCACACTGCAAATATCTCCTTCACCATACTCTCATCTATTTGTTCCCATCCACTGAACTTTATTGAGCCTGGTGAGTGCAAGACAACAAGTTCACCAGCTCCATATGCTGTAACATGAAAATGAAGGTTCACAGGCTATTAAAAAAAAAAACCATGCACATGCTGACCTGCAAGATTTCAGGCTTCTGCCATGGTGTAGTTGAGGCCTTCACTCTTCTGGGATGTTACACAGCATTGGTTGTTAGTTGATAACCAACTACAAACCAATGCTGCATGACAAACTGGATGAGCAAAGGCAGATTAAATTCTAGAAATTCCTGCTGTGATTCAGTACAGAAAGTTCTGCTTTCCAGTTTGCTATCCAAAACCAAAGCGATTAAAATATACAGACCTATAATTGTTGCCTGCTGTTTTATACAGGTGTGAATCTTGGTCTGTCACATGAACAGAAGAACAAAGCTGAGGGTGGTGTTTGAGAACAGACTGTTGAGGAAGAC
>Ga0131853_10020019_pt1 | contig 12172 bp, 5 predicted proteins | sample TergutLab28metaG_FD_92764 | JGI IMG/M metagenome (GOLD analysis project Ga0131853, IMG submission 92764) | Labiotermes labralis P1 segment gut microbial communities from Petit-Saut dam, French Guiana - Lab288 P1 (version 2) (version 2) | ecosystem: Host-associated > Arthropoda: Insects >...
TCCAACATGTTTCGATCCTAAGATCATCTTCAGGGAGCTACACTGTTCCTTGCTAAAGTCACATTTTTAAAAACACTCACTGATTAATTTCCTTATATTAACTTGGTACTGTGGCAGCATGTCGTATTGTGTAAGTCGTACGCTGCTGAGAATGTGCCTGACTGTGGATGTGTGTCGTGTGTTATGTTCATAACACACGACACACACCCATATCGTTTCTTCGGTAACATCTTTTAGAAGACATTTCCAACGCACGAGGTGACCAATCTAGTTAGCCTTCCTTTGTTTCACTGTATGTAGGATGTTCCTTTCCCCTTGACTGTACGTAACACTTCTCATTTCTCACACGATCAGTTCAACTGATCTTTCCCATCCTTCTCCAGCACCACATTTCGAAACTTTCAAGTTATTTCTGTACTACTTCCCAAAGTGTCCAAGTTTCAGTTCCAAATGTATCAATTCGCTAATTTCTTCCTTAAATGTAAGGCCAATTTGCTGGTGACAAGAGTTCTCTTGTTGAATGCTACTTTTGCAGTGACAGTCCTGGATTGTATTTCACGTGTGCATCTTGTATCGTTTGTTATTAACATAACAAAATAGTTAAAATATTCGACATTCTCTATTTTTCGATACAACATAAATTATATCGGGAATGGTTATCTTGAGATTCTCATTACCTTAGATTTTTTTCTATATTCATTCCCAATTCATAGCGTCTTTCAAACTACGGGTATTATTTTATAAATGTGTCTCCGTTAGTGGACAGTGATTACCTAACCAATTGATTACCTCATGGAACATGCTTTTTCTTTAGAAGCTAACATTGGAATCCGAAGGATTACTAGCACAGGCCATTCACAAGGCCCTGCTCATGGCTACTAGTCTGAGCCAAATGACTCCACTTGACACACTCCCACTCCATCATTCCGTCACTATACATTTTAATATTTATCCACGTGTATAGGTGAGAGTGGATATCTCCCGCCGTGATTACAGCCTGTAATTTTTATTTTTGCGATAAAAATGAAAGGGTATATATCTTCTTTGTTAAAATCAAACTTAACCTACCTTGCCCTAACAAACTACTTCCAGCAGACGTTGTAAGGCGTAACCCAACATTAAGCCCAGCTTGGACTGACCTCATTTTATGACGTTTAGTCCTGTTATCAGCCTCAAAGAAGTCATATCTTTTTTTTAATCATGTGACATGTCGTATAGGTTTATCTTCCCCAAATCACGATATCCGACAAGTGACAGGCATTGCAGATCACTTCCGCGTAGAACGGAACACTACAGGATTCTCAGTAATTAAGAGAGATTCTATATTACACCCCCGCCGTCCTAGATCGAAAGGAAGGTTCTTGCTGATATAGAGCTAGAAATCTGTCAAGTGCCTGAAAGTTGATACAGACTTACATAATCGATTAATATACATTTTTGCTTCATGTCAGATGAAGTTACCGGCCGCCGAGACTGATAACTGTCGAACGGAATTATGGTATTTGTCCAATTCATCTTTCTCATTCCTTCCTACATCACCGTGAGCTGTCATAAGAAAAAGTAACAGGAATTACTTTTCCTTTAGTTATTACGCGAGTAAAAAGTTGCACTAGGGGTTTCCAAATCCGTTATTTTCGATTTTTCTGTCGCCTGCGGTATCTGCTGCCGTATGCCGTAATACATTTATTTCCCGTCCTTCGAAAGAACGTGCAACTACATTTCAATTATACCTCAAAATTTCTATAAGAATATTTTATGTAGCCCTTCTACGTCGTTTCTTTTTCCTTATCTGTAACCTAGTTTTGCATTTTGGCTCACAAGGAAACAGGTACGTTGCATGCCGAAAAGGAATATTATTTAAAAATAGCCTATTCTCTCAATCTAGATATTAAGTATACTTATCAGCTTACTGTATGATACTTTAATAGTTACTCGAAAGCATTTCAATAAAGCAACGTACACGTACACTCCACATCGAATTGTGTTCGAATACTCTTTTCTTCGGTTAATACGGACTGAGTTCATCACTTACCTCTATCTAATGCCTGGATCATGGATTGCGAACCCTTTCGGAACTGAGTGAAATAAATGGTACAGATTTGTCAACAGAGTCTCTAACGTGTTTGTGGGTTTGCTGGGCAGTCAGAGGGATGTGTGGAACTGGAGGCGTTTTGAAGTAAAATTGTATGTAATTAGCACACCAACTACAGCAAGTATATAAAAAGTTTTTACATTAAAACACTTAAAATCACTCCAACATGTTTCGATCCCAAGATCATCGTCAGGGAGCTTCACTGTTCCTTGCTAAAGTCGTATTTTTAAAATAACACACGACTCACACCCATAGTCAGGCGCATTCTCAGCAGCGTACTCTTACACAATACGACATGCTTCCACAGCACCGAGTTAATACAAGGAAATTAATCAGTGAGTGTTTTTAAATATATGATTTTAGCAAGGAACAGTGTAGCTCCCTGAAGATGATCTTAGGATCGAAAAATTTTGGAGCGATTTTAAATGTTTTAATGTAAAAAATTATTATGTATGTACATTAGTTGGTGTGCTGATTAAATGATCTACGAAATGCACGGTGCAACGATAAAGATAAAAGTGCATGTATTTTTGCTTCTAAACTTTATTGAAATGAGTCAATTTATTAAAGCCAGCAAATCATATCAGTAACAATCAACAGCAGGAATTACATGCTGCAGCAGTAGTATAACCGATTTTATTTGTAAATATAATAATAAACAGAGTTTTGTCAAACTTCTATAGCACTGGAGAAGAAGTGATATTTCTTTGATGATATTTAGTTGCAATAACTTTCGTTTTAATGTGGACCTCTCGTCGTGGAGGCCTGGGTTCGATCCCAGACCAGCGGATGTGGAACTTTTGGTGGTCAGGTGGCACTCGGACCGATTTTATTTTCTTTCGAGTAATTCAGTTTTCCACTGTCAATGTCAATATGCCAATCCTGTCTTCTTATTTTTCATTCGTCTTCCGTCGAGGCTAGAATATATAACCAGTTGACAACGTCGTTGAAGTGGAAACACGCGTTTTTGTGTAAAAATATAGCAACGCGTAAAAAGCGCTTACATGTGAAACAGATTTATTTCGCGTGCCACTTTGGGCAAACTTGCCATAAAATTCACACCCCTGGTCTAAATTACGAAGAGTCCGAGTCTACAAAAGCATCACAGTTTAATCGAAGTTGCTAATGGACTGCAAAACTGCATAAAGAGTTGCATATAGACGTGTAATTAAATCGCCCCAACATTAACCTCCCTCATTTTTTCTTTTTTTTGACGCGGGAGCCCCCCCCCCCCCCCCAGTGGGCCAGCGCCTCCTCATTCACGAGGATTCTAGATCACACACAACGGCGCACCACAGTCAGCAGGACTCCTTTGGACGAGTGATCAGCTCGTCGCAGAGTGCTCTACCTGACAACACACAACAACCACAACAGACGGACAACCATAAACTCGGCAGTATTCGAACCCACAATCTCAGCAGGCGAGCGGCCGCAGACCCACGGCTTAGACCGCGCGGCCACTGGGACCGGCAACCTGCGTTATTACGCAGTTATAGTGCAGGAAACTGAGACAAATTTTATAAAATAATGGCATTACCTATACTTGTGTGTGTCAGTGAGCGTATGTTTGTATGTATGTCGGTTTGTATGTATGTATGTCGGTTTCAAAACGTTGTTCTACGCTGTCCGACACCTAGACTCCACTGCTTCGTATCTTCCCACTGGCCTTCATTTAGGTTTCTTTCGTTCATGGCCTTCCTTATACCTTCCATTCAGTTTTTCTTCGGTCTTCCTCGTACTCTCTTTTGTTTCGGCATCCACTTCAATGCTATTTTGGGTAATCTTCCTTCTGCCATTCTTGTCAGTGAGCGTTGAACTAAGAATTTTAGACAGGAATCAAAATTCAAAGGCAGAAATTGAATTTGAAGGAATGTTAATTTATGTTACAAATTCAATTAAGTTAAAAGTGCAGATATGAAAAAAAAAATCCCTTCAATAATAGGACAGACACGTGATTTCATACACCAATGATTACATCATCTTCGCATAATCAAAGGTGTAGACTCTGAAAGCCGTATTAAACCAAAATTAAAAATGTCCGCCAGTGCGTAGTGCAGACTTTCCGGGGCAAATTTAACTTAAATTCATGCATTATTTTTCAATTGAAGTATATAAGCAGACGTACTGAAAGGGTTCGCTGTTATACACTCGTTTTATGTATGCCATACGGAAAACGCCTCATAATTTGAGTCGAGAAATTTGAAACGTGTTTTGGAACAGAAGTGTAAAATAAACAGCGGAGAGTCATGTAGCATGCAATGTGCAGCGCGTGTCACATCAACACTGAATGGGAACCAGAGGTGATACGGGGCGCGGTTGTGGCAGACCATGCAATCACGTAACGACGTGATGTGGATTTTGTTTACTGTTCACTTTGTTATGTTTACTGATAATCTGAACACCTCTGGCACTCCGTCTATCTCGACCACGTGGATTCAAAGGCCGATAGCGTGTGACTCACCCTCAGATCGCTGTTCGCTGTTATGAGGCTGAAATGCCACAGCCAGAATTATTGTAACCGCAAGCGTGTTACTAGAAACAACAAGGCAGAAAATACTGTGGTTTCCACCTACATCTCCTTTGGTTGAGGTGGTTGAGGTTAATTGGTTTTGTGGTGTCGCCAGCACTTGCAGTGCTATCTTGGCTGCAATTTCGGCTTGTACACACTGCATTTGGCTAAACAGTGGCATTCGAGAGAAAGCACCTCATCGGATAAAGCATTCTGTTGCCAAGAATTTGGTTTTTTTTTTTATTTTCTGCAGTTTAGCGGAAAGCTACACACAGATGAAGTTCTTTTAGGCAACACTTGTAATGTTTAACGCGATCAAAGTGCTTTACCATGTCCAGCCTTTCGAAGGTATTTCCTCACAATCTGGCTGTATATTATCTTGTATGAAAGGTCTACGCAGAACGTTTGGTGCCGATCTTAACTATACAGGGTTATTCAAAATGATTGTCGGGGTTTTAACAACTTGTCATACACAATACACTTGAGATAGGAGTATGTAGTTACAACGATGGATCTAGAGGTTTGTGTTCCTCCTCTTTCCGCAAGTATCCCGGTACTGAAGATAAGAATCAGACCCGCCATTGAAACCATCACCAGTGACATGCTGCAAACAGTTTGGAACGAACTCGATTATCGCGTTGATGTTTGTAGAATCACAAAGGGTGCACATATAGAGCAACTGTAAGGTATGTAACAAAAACTTGGAGTGTTGTTTTATTACATAAAAAAAACATATACTCCTATCTCAAGTGTATTGTGTGTGACAAGTTGTTAGAACCCCGACAGTCATTTTGAATAATCCTGTATTTACTGCATGGAGCAGAGTCCTTCTTGAGAAGCTAACCGGTTCTCAGCTAGTCAAGGAATTTCCTGCATTTTATGGGATCCGAACGGTCATTACTGCTTTTACAGGAGCCCCCCATCTGTTTCTATCCTGAACCAGATCAATCCAGTCCATGCCCCTCCATCCCACTTCCTGAAGATCCATCTTAATATTATCCTCCCATCTACGACTGGGTCTTCGAAGTGGTCTCTTTCCCTCTAGTTTCCCCACCATAACCCTGTATGCTTCATTCATCTCCCCCATACATGCTACATGCCCATCCCATCTCATCTTTCTAGATTTGATCAGCCGAATAATATTTAGTGAGGGGCAGACATCGTTAAGCTCCTCGTTATGTAGTTTTCTTCACTTCCCTGTTACCTCGTCCCTCTTAGGCCCAAATATTCTCCTCAGCACACTATTCTCAGTCACCCTCAGCCTACGTTCCTCCCTCAGTATGAGCGACCAAGTATCACACCCATACAAAGTAACAGGCAAAATCGAACTTAGCTCTAAGGAAGGAATATAGGTTTACCTTTCCCACAGCTCAGTTCTAACGTTTTAGGAGTTCTGAAATATATTCATCATACGGAGTGTTATCGGACAGTCGAAATGTAGCGCACATTAAGACTACATGAATGATATTTCGTGCACATTTTTCATGCTTTAAGCCTTCCGTTTAAGGGAATAAAAGCTACATGATCATCTACAATCGTGTCCAGCATGTTGCAATCAGACGGTGACGCTTGTGATTCGTGTTCGGGAGATACTCGGATGAAATCTGGCCAGGTTTTCTTCAGTCTGTCCTACAAAGTGCTTGTTTAGCATCTCGAATCAGACCCCCGACAGTTTCCTTAATTTTTTAAAAATCCATTAAACAATGAATTTTTCTTGCAACAGATACGCAAGGGACCGATTTTTTTTTCTGTTGCAGCAGGTTCCGTCTCACACAGGTATTTACAGTTTGGATCCTCGGGACTGTATAGAGGTTTTCATTGTGTCCAGTTTCCGTTTAAGACACATTTAACTGTATATATTGTTTTATCGTTGCACTGATATGTGATATGATATGGTATGTTATGATATATGATATGATATATGATATATTTAACTACAATTTGGTTGACACCCGGTGGCAGTAGTACAGTACACATTTACACACAAACAATACATAGAACAACACAATGAAAACAGAATATACAGAACAGAACATACATAACAATAAGAATACATAAACATAATAAAAATACATAATTTACAAAATTAAACAAAGGCATACAAAACATACAATCATATATACAATGATAAAAAATTGGAACCAAAAGAACATGAAAGAATATGATAAACGAAAGAACCATATTAGCAGCAGGCTTCATATGAGCTATATATCTTCTAATAATGTTAGACACCCTGTTGCTGAGACTTTCACTACACTTCACTCCACTTCACTCCACTACACTGTTAGCATAAGAACCATACATGAAATGCCTTCTTGCACGAGGCAAGTAGTTGGAGGACGAAACAGGAAGAAGAATAAGAAGAGAAAGACACCGACAAAAGTGGCACGATGTATATAGTTGTCTTGTCCTCATTATCGTTGTTCGGGAGGGAGAGCAGCCCAAAAAACCGCCTTATTCCTGGTTGCACAGGTTCGAAATGTGTAGACAGTTCGTATGATAATTACTCGTATCTCCGTGTAATACTAATCGAACAGATATTTCACAATAATCTGCTATGACGATTCGTCGAAAGGGCGACCATTTTTCATTAATCGCGTCTTCTAAATTACCAAACTCACTGGCTTCATGTCCAAACCGTCTTCTGTTCAGTTATGCAATTTAGCTTCGAACTATACAAAGAACAGCAAAACTGTGCGGTAGATTATTCAGTTGAACATTTCCCTCGACAGGTTCACCTGCGTATTTGCCTGCTGACATACGCAAAGATAATTCGAAATTTAGCGATTATGAATGGTTGTTGACATAAACCAATTTGGATCTGTAAACAGTTTTGGCAGTAGTTGATACTGTGATGAAAATTGTTGATTTTACAAGGTATATTCCGTATACATAAGGTTTAGAGCGTTAATGCTGCTCACATCTTCAGGACGTTTGATGTCATTACACTGACATGTTTATTTGTGCACAGATGAAATTAAAAAAAAAACAGAACTGTATATAAGTGCAAATAAAAATCGATCGTGGGACATAAACCCGGCACCATTTTTAGATTAAATTATATTTGATGGGTCATTCAGTCCGTATTATCCACATCAAGGAGCAGAATTTCTTCTGTCCATATATTAATTACAGTTCCAGGCCGATGTCCAAACAATATCAACATATCCATATGCACACCAGATAATGGTCAGATAAGCGCTGCTTCTGGACGTGTTAGATGTGGTTTCGATGGCCTATCAAAAGCAGTTTAATTTTAAAACTTTATGATATGCATTACGTGAGAGAGAATCGTGATGTGCCTAGCATTATGCATGTATTTAATTTATTTACACAGTCATAAATTTACTGTGGTGGATACAGTGCTGGACAAATACGTTGAAATATTTCATAACTGCCATGGTTATGTAAATAAATGTAGTCACAAATGGTCAGAAATGTATATGAAACAAGATAAAGGTTTTGAAAAGGACTGTAAGGGTCTTGTAATGAGAAACCAGACAGGCACATAACTGACTTTGATACAAACCTCAATAGCTGTTGTTGTATTAGAATCCCTTGAAGATGATCGATGGGCAGAAACATATCGGTTATTGTGAAAAAGAGCGAAGTGTTTTGTAGTGTTGTGTTTGGAGGTTATTCAGCTCTTTCAGTAAATACAACAGCGTATGAAATAATGTGAAATGTGAACTTGATGCATCAAGGTAATTTTACTGATGTATTCTTAGCTCGACATGTTTCGGGTACATACGCCCATCGTCAGGAGCATTAGATGTTGAGTTGCAGCATATGCTTTTCTGCACCGAGTTTTTGGATGGGTGGTGGTCTTGAGAGCCGCTGCGTAGGTCGTGTGTACGGTGCGGATGGTGCACTGCACTCTACGGCACACGTACGGTCGCGAACTGGGAAAACATGTTAAGTCAATTAATGTTAAGTGCTAACTCCTACATGTTTCGGCGCCAAAGTGCTATCTTCAGGGAGTTCAATAACAACAAAAGATCGTAAGTCCAGCACGTTCTTCAGGTGCTAGTCACCCTCACTTTTTTCACTAGAATTAAAATTAAAGGCTTAAAATGTTACAATTCTAAGTTACAATAGTTAACAAACATAAGTTCATATTGCTGTAATAAACACAATACAGTAACGAGCCTCGTCTCGTGTAATTGCATAGTTGTTTATATTATGTGGGTTGTGTATACAAAAATACAATAAATATAATAATAATAATATAAAGAACTGCTAACTTGTACCAGAAGAGGCTCACTGCTGTTTGGTGTTGGTATGACAGCAATATGCACATGTGTTTGCTAATTCTTGTAATCTAGAATTTCATCATTTTAAAATCTGTAATTTTTAATATTAATGATAATAGTGAAGGCGACTAGCAACTTTGCTGTTGAGAAACTCCCCGAGGATAGAACTTTGGTGCTGAAACATGTAGTAGTTGGCACTTATCATGAATTGTGCTGTATGACTTGTGTTTTGTTGTATTTCACAAAGTGTATTTGCTGGTTATTGTATTGAATGTAAGAGAATGGACGGTGTGAAGAAGAGAATGCCCAGTCAAATTCGCGCCCTTGGCAGTAACAGAGCCTGAAGCCTGCGATATTTATTTTCCCATGCTCGATGTTTTTGCCTCTCCTTTCAGATGTGATATGTCTTGAAGCCTTCGTGAATAAGACAGATTGCTTTCAGCTTGTCAGTTGTCGGGAGATGTAAGATACCAGACAACAAGCCCGGTCAAGGAGGGAAGCCCGACGGACGTGACTTCGTAGTAGTGTGAAGAAAGCGTTTCCGAGGAGGGCAGGCTTTCCGTTCGGTGTCACAGTCTCGGTGGGACTTCACACGATTGCTCCCGACGTTCCCAGACGCGTACTGCGTCCCTAACGCGACGGTAGAGCATATCGTTCACCTTCAGACACCTCGTCTGCGTTATGTCAGTTGTGAGATTTGCCAAATTTTACTCAGTCCCCCTGTAATCGCTTACCGCATAACACTTAAGTAGCGACGCTAAACACTTGCTATCGGTAAATACTTTGTTCGAATCTCGCCCTGCATCCTGGATGTACTGCTGCTGCGGCATTAGCTGTTGGCTTCTGGGCCGATATCTTTCATACCGTGGACCGTGTGAGATTTATGGGGAGCAAAATGGCAATGTGACAAGTTTTGTCAGATCATTGTGGCGTTCCCGTATAAACTGACGTACCACCAGGGTTCACTATTCATTAATATGTCATCTCGGAGACGGACAAAGGGTCCGACATGACCGCAGAGAATTAATTTCACACAAACCCAAGAAACGAAACCAAGTCTGCCCCATAGCTGCCCCGACTGTGGGTTTTGTCCGTTTATTCTTCTGCCAGTGAATAATGGCTATATAGTACCTTGAAATCGGTCACGAACGCTTTGTCTCCAGTCCTGTACATTTCACCATGTGGGCCGACACTGATCACCGATGAACACCATTCGCAGCTCATACTGCGTTTTCAGAAACGAACCACTTAGGCGGCTGCACGGAGTGGATTGCCGTAGCGATGGCGCTGTCGGCACTCTCTTTCACTCTTCAAATGCATTTCTGGCGGTGGGTAAAATTCACCCTGTAACAGGCCACGAAGTCCCAGAAGGGGAGTAGATTTATAGCTTTACTCTATCTTTAGCCCCGACGCTAGATGGGGCGGGTGGTCAACGCCTTACCCGGCCGCACTACCCCCGAAAAGAGACCCGGTAACCATTCTATAGGATCCGGGGTGATTCGCAGGGCCAGACTGGACGGGCGAGGAACATGTAACCCACACATGGATTCGATCATCGGACTGCCCAGCCCATACCTTGAGGCGGTACAGTATAGATAAATGTTATAAAATAAACTGAAATAATATCATAACATATCTGATTTGAGATGAAACACTGTGATGTAGAACGTTTCATGTGTTTAGTAAATGGTTGTTTATAGCAAGACTTCTATTTTTAAACTCGATTCTTGTTACTTTAAAAACCAGACTAAAAACACATTACTGTAAGAAGCTGATAGTTTTCTATCAACATGACCCTTGGGAATGAAAAAAACGTCGAAGTATAAGGTTGGACGTATGTAAGATAACATTCACGTTGAACTTCGTTCTACGGTCGCACCGTCAAGGTTTAAACATACTTCTGTTCGTACAGTTGTCCCTTGATTGTTGGAAGTCTTTGGAATTTTCTGACCTACGGTTCATACTCATAGAACAGGGCCAGAATTCAGTTCTCATGCAGTCTTTCGAGATGTTTAACCAATTTTTTCGATAGTTTTATAATTGTTGTTTTAATCTCGAGGGTTGTTTCAACGTGCATCTTCCTCGTGAAATAAAGTGAAATGCCAACTTGATGCAACCAGGTAATTTTATTGATATATTCTTAGCTCGACATGTTTCGGGTACATACGCTCATCATCAGGAGCATTAGATGTTGAGTTGCAGCATATGGTTTTCTGCACCGAGTTTTTGGATGGGTGGTGGTCTTGAGAGCCGCTGCGTGGGTCGTGTGTACGGTGCGGATGGTGCCGTGCTGCAACTCAATATCTAATGATCCTGATGATGGGCGTATGTACCCGAAACATATCGAGCTAAGAATACATCAATAAAATTACCGTGTTGCATCAAGTTGGCATTTCACTTTATTTAATGCTGTTTTAATATCTGTTATCCCAATGTTTCTACAATACTCTCATTAAGTTTTCCATCCTTCTTTCTCTGTTGTGCCACCGCCCTAAAAAACACCCCCGTCTTCGTTCTCGCAGTTAGTTGTTTTTTAATGTGCAGAATTTAGATCCATAAACGAGCATACAAAATTTGGATGCTCTCTGGTAAGTTTGCTTTCCTTTTTATTGTCAAATTCTCTTCTTTACAACTGTCGCAGAGGAACTTATGCTTGTAACTTTACTTCAGATACCTGTCAATCCTTGTTTGTTTGTTTGTTTCCACGAACACATTCCCGTAGGCCTGTGTCGTTTTCACTGCCATTTTCACGTCTTGTGCGAATTGATACTGTGCTTTGAGGCTTATTGTTACTCCTAGTTTTTCCCCCATGACTTTCATTGGCTTGTACGTGTACTTAGTTAAGTGTAATTTTATTGGAGGTTTGTGAAACTTGCTCTTTTGCTTAGGCTGTACCAACAGTATCATCTTTTTGCTTTACTAGGACAGGTGAGTCAGTGACTGCAGTGGCGTACCGAGGGGGGGGATTTCAACCCCCCCACCCCCCGAAATTCCAAAGGCCCTGCAAAATCGTGCCGTGCTCAACCCGATTGTGAAAACTGTTCAAAAATGTTGAATTTAGGACGCCAGCACCCTAAGATGTTCGGAAAAAATTGAGTAAAATTCCAAAAATACCGCCGGTTCGCTATTGCTTTACATTAGCAATGACAGATAAATTGGTTGTCATCACAAATTGTCTTAAAGTACCAAAAATTTAGAAAATTTTACTATATGAAATGAAATTTCTTGTACCAAATTACAGCTGCCTCCAGAACCCCTGACTAGGGGGCTACCGCCCCCAGATCCCCGTTCTCTCTGTCCTCAACTGAATTTGTTGAA
>Ga0131853_10020021_pt1 | contig 12171 bp, 5 predicted proteins | sample TergutLab28metaG_FD_92764 | JGI IMG/M metagenome (GOLD analysis project Ga0131853, IMG submission 92764) | Labiotermes labralis P1 segment gut microbial communities from Petit-Saut dam, French Guiana - Lab288 P1 (version 2) (version 2) | ecosystem: Host-associated > Arthropoda: Insects >...
ATTCCCAATTTAAGTAGACTCACTAAACGGAAGCAAGGGGGCACGTAATGTAACATCACACCCACACACGGACTGAGGGCCATTGTGGGCTATTTGGAGTCACATCGCTCTGCAGCAGCTTCTTACTGACGCGGCATGACGTCTAAATCCAGTCACTATGGCGCATCTTTAACTTGATGTGGCATGACGTCTAAATCCAGTCACTATGGCGCATCTTTAACTTGATGTGGCATGACGTCTAAATCCAGTCACTATGGTGCATCTTTAACTTGATGTGGCATGACGTCTAAATCCAGTCACTATGGCGCATCTTTAACTTGATGTGGCATGACTAAATCCAGTCACTATGGCGCATCTTTAACTTGATGTGGCATGACGACTAAATCCAGTCACTATGGCGTATCTTTAACTAAGTTCCCTTCATTACATAGCTATTAGACGACTGTTACGCGTGTTACAGTCGTTAACAGCGTCCGCTGTTCTGCTAATGACTGAGCGCTGTGTACCTCTACGTCACCTCTGCATAATTCGGCAACACCGTCACGATCATCCCCTGTTGCTTCGCTCGTACTAGAAGCTCGAATTTAATTCTGTACAGCAACAACGACCATCTTTCACACAACAAATGCGTACCGTGACCAAAGAATCTGGCCTCATTAGGCAGTAAACATGACTCATATTTTGACGTGGTTTACATCCAACGAAATACGAGAAAATACAATTTATGCACCTAAGAGAAAGCCTGTTTTACATGCAGCTTAACTGAACGCCGTCTGTTTGATACAGACGGCCCGGCCAATCGTGAACTAACACACGGCACAAAAATACAAACGCCATGACGATACCAAACATTAATATGAAACAGTTTTCGATGCAAATCATAATTAATAAAATGAGTAACAGTCCTTGTCTTAATATAATGACGTTTACATCTGAATAAATGTGCAAAGTACAATGCAACATTGCAACAAAACGTAGGGGAGGGTATCCACAACTAACCCTATGAAGACTAACGTGTTTCTAAGATGCATACAGAACGTTAATTCCACCTCACAGGAACACTGTGCCCGTTACAATAACCAATCGGTGAATGCTGAGTGGAGGGAACAACACGGTTTATTTTAAGAATAATATAGAACACAAACACATCGTGCAGCCAAAATAGGTGGTACGTATAGTTACCAATGTGCTTTAAACGACCTAAATAAAAATAAAAGCCAACCTGCGTTCTTGAAATGTAAACCGGACGTGGGAGATCAGCTCTATCTCACGGACGGTTCCACACTTTATTACGACGGAAGCAGAAGTTAGTTTTCTTAACCAGAAAGAGCCATGCAAAACGACCAGCATGTGTGTGTCAATTACCGCCTTCTTATTTTTTTCCAGTAAAATATGTCCAACAAAATTTCTTATTTAAACTTATACTTGGATATAAAATTCGAACTTACGGCACACAAACATCGAAATGCGACCAACTTATCTGAATCAATAGGTAAAGCAGTCCCGTTACAGGCCTGGACAGGCCCAGAGGGTGCCAGGAAGTTAAGGTTCACAGATTTCGTGACAACGGCACAGGATGGTGGTAAGTTGTCAGCCTTACGCACCGGCCCTTTACCCCTAGGAAATACTCCTGGTACTCATTTCTGTTAGAGACTGAGTCGATCCCAGGGCCATAGTGCGATCGGAAGGATTTTATGTCAATGACAAATCCACTGACAGCAGCTGCGATTGAGCCAGCGACCTTCCGATTTGTAGCACAGCACCTTAACCACTGTGCGACCGCGGTCCCCCAGCACAAGATGAAGCAGGTATTACATTCAGTTACACATAACAGAATCTACAGAATTCTGAGTTAAAATTCGACTTGATATTACAGGAATTAGAAATGAGGAACCTCTGGTCATTTACTTGAACAGAAGACGCAGTGCTAAAATCTGTATGGGTTCCAAGTGTAACGCAAAAACGCCATTTCAATGCGGCTTGGCGGGATTAGAAAAATACGTACATTCAGGGGTCAAGGGATGTGGCAACCAAAAGGGTTTCAGAAAATGAAATACAGGAGACTTACCTTGCTGGAACAGCGGGCAGTCACACGTAGGAGCCACGGTAAATTTCGGTTTCACTAACCCAGCCCCATCCAGGGATTTTCAGTTACTCCTGTAACAGGGGGGAAAAAAAAAAGAAGTCCTCCTTATGAAATAAATGTATACAGACCTACATACATACAGGCGCACGAAAAAACACAATACACACTTGGTAATCGCGCAGATACGAGGGTATCGTAATGTCGCAACGAACCCGTGCTCCTGACGTCAATAACCAATTCCAGGGTATATAATGCTCCTGAGCAGCGTGTCAATTAACTCCCTGCCTTTTATGGGTCTTAAGGTTCATTAACACAATTAGAAACGCCCGCCGCTAGACTATTTCCTCAGCCGGCAAAGAATACGCCCAAAGTCCAAGACCCTGTGTCTTTTTTTGTAACATCCCGGTTCCCTTACGGTAAAAAATTGTTGGACTTTTTATTCAATACTTCGCAGGTACATTCCATATCTGAAGACAGTCTCGTTCATTCAGTTCCGGGTACACTAACACAGTTCCTATCCAACAGTCTTTACGACACGGGACGTACATGGGACTATGGGTCTAGAACTACAAAATTAGAAATCAAATTCAAACGCGACAGAACAGGTTCCTTAACCTAATAGTTAGATGATGATGGCGATGATATAATTCAGTTCTATTCCTGTTTATCGACGTGCTGTCAATAATAATAATAATAATTACTACAGAAAACAGCCACATTGGGTACTGCACACATACTTCGGAAAGTACTAATGTAAAAATACAATAGATTCAACACTGAAACTAGCGATATAAGCAACATGAATAGTAACAACAGAATAGCTGCTGCAGCACTGTATTCCCTATGAACATAGTTTGCCTCAGGAATATAAGTATAAATACCCTGCATAAAGGCGATGATGATGATGATTATAATAATAATAATATCTTTAAAAATTTACATTTAACCTTCGCCAATTTCAAGTCACAATCGACGCTAAGTTACAACTGCACTTACGGCATCGTTCTTTAAATAATCCACGATCCACCAGTCATCTAGAGATACAAATTCTGTGTGCCAGCAGAATACTACGGTAGCGTCTGCCTACGATCACCCCTCATGGTCCTGTAACTTTAAGGGTTGTTCATCAATGTAATAAACCCTATTCACCCACGCTGTTTAACGAATACAGGGAAAAAACGACAAACTTATAAAAAAAACTGAAAATCAGGTCGTTACAACGCTAAACAATTTTATTTCGCAACGACGTAGATGTCTGTAATACTACACACATCAAAAGAAGGTACATTTCAAAGGTGGTATTTTAGGTGTTCAGAATTTTCACAACACCAAGTTACATTTACTAGTTGATCTAACATGCTTGCAGCAAAGCATGAATAGGCACGCAAATAAGATGAAGCTTTTTGTTCTATACTCGGTGCCTAAAGTGTTTACACACTTTAATTCGAGCCGCCCGGCAACCTATTTTGCATCAGTTCACGAAGAGTGTAAACAAAAACAATCACTGTTTGGGATGCAAACATAACACTGTAATGACAACTGCAAACAAAAGACCGCCTGTAAATTACTCCATATCCTATTCTACGTTTCCAATGCGTTTGACTTCTTCCTGGGGGAGCAACCATCTGATTACTGTTCGGTTACACTGCACTGAATTCCGTACCAGTTCTTTCTTCAGTTTAGCAAATACTTGCATTTTAGATTAATTTGCATATTCATGTGGCAAATACTTGGCAGTGCATAAACATCTAAACATGGTCCATAAATATTAACGGCGCACATTATTCTATTAAACTTGAAACGAGCCTCCCCCCCCCCCCCCAAATTAGTTCCAACCTTCACGCCTCTAAACGGTTAAACAAGCCCCGACTCAATTAACGGGAAAACGTCCGAGTTACAGCAAACGCATCGCATACGTTAATAATTCAATTTACAGTTCTAATAACGCAACGCTGTTACTAAATAGATCCTTCACAACGAGAAAAAAAATATTTGTAAGGTTTCGTAAACAGGTACGGGGGGGGGGGGATTTGAACAGGCTTGTGACATGTACATTTAACAAATTTTATTTTATCGTTTCTCCAAACGTGGCAGCTGTCACGGGATGTCCCGGGGGATGCAGGATCTTTATGCGCTACAGCTACCGTGTTCCGGGACAAGACAAAACAAGACGCTCTGTCCACTTGTCTCCGTACAAAGACAGCCTGGCATTATAGAGAACCAAAACCCATGTGACTTACGAACATGAGTAAGGCGTCTCCGGAACTGTCTGCAGAGTTCTGGGTCACAGCTCAGGGAAGCACGCATTTTACGGCCCGGAAGTTGGCGGGAGAACAACTCGGCAATCTCACATCCGTAATCCGTGGCAGACCTAATGCTGAATCTAGTGTGCTGCTGCACAACGGCAGGTGGTGGTGGACCTGTCACTGCGAATACGGTGTGTAGCGAGAAGCTGCCGTTTCAAACGCCACAAGCTACGAAAATGTACACAAGTAATTGTTGTTTGTACTAAAATCATTCTTCCTCTGCAACATGTAGAATAAATAGGGAAGAGCGCTGACTCGCTATCCGGTAGCACACGTTCGAGGGCTGAAGGAACTACTCCTACAGATCGGTGCTTCCAAACGTTTTCCAGTTGGCACAGCACTTCGTCACAATGGCCTCTAAGAAACACGACGAAATATTGATTTTTTTCCCCATTCATTTGAATAGGAATAATATTACCGGCGGAAAACATCACATTATGTTATGAGCTCGGCATATAAACACATAATAATAATAATGTTTGGTATATTAATTGTACTTCAGATATATGGTGTACCCATATGTTATACATTATTTATGATTAATAAATGTGTTAAACAATATTTTTATTATCATTACCATACAAATGTTTCTCGGCGTTTTTCCGACGTAATGCACGAACTATTAATGTAGCACACCTGCTCTCCCGAGAGAGGTGGGCATTTTTGCCAACGCTGGCCCCGAACGTGAGTTCATCACCGGTACCTGGTAATCGGTCGGGTTCGAAACTTCTTTCACGTTAACATTAACAGACGGTGAGTTAAGGCTCCGTCCCACGGCCCCATAGCTGTGATATTAACATCAACGCGTGAATTCTGTTGCCGGCTGATAGCGACAGTGGTCATACGGCACACTGAGTTTAGCGGACCACATCCGTATAGCAACAAAATAATTTAATCAAGTATTCGCGTCTTGGTTTAAGTTTAAATTGCTGAGAACTGTTAAGTGTAATTACATTTACAGAGTAATTATTCAATACATTTTTTCGTCGTTTCATGGTGCAACAGCCCCTAGTGGGCCAGGGTCTCATCATTATAGAGGCTTCATGATCACACTCAGACACTCCACACTCGGTAGGACTCCTCTGGACGAGTGACAGCCCGACGCAGAGACCTCTACCTGACAACACACAATACTCACAAGAGACAGACACCTACGTTCCCGGCGGGGTTCGTACCCGCAAACCCAGCAGGCGTGTGGTCGTAGACAGCGAGGCCACTGGGTACGGCCACACAATACTCATACCCAAACATAAACATACACATACACACCTATCAACGACATAGTAACAAGTACTTGCTGTCAAGCCTAGTTTTGCAGTTATTTGGTTATAACTAACGATACAAACTTACTAAACAATTTCATGTCAAGTGCATTAATTCTTCCATGGGGAATATAATGGCTGCGTAGCTGAGACCACCCAAATGCGATCTTTTTCTTTAATTTCCTACAATCAGTAATGAAAACATGGCTGATGCACATATTTGTGAATTAGTGAGCAGACTATGAATACTACTCACAGCAAACCTACTGCTCATAACACAAAGTGACTTCGCTATACAAACATAAAGAAAGGTACTGTACAACTGGTCCTATGCAAGTCAGGAAGGCATGGTGGGGATGTGGAAGTCCTGCTCCACTCACTCTTAACCTAAACAGTGAATACAGGTTAGCAGTCATCTCCACACCCAGGTCACTTTACTCCCAAGGAAAGTGGTCCCAGAGCCCAGGGAAGAGGATGCAGGAAGGCCCCAGAATCAGGCTATACACTTTTGACCCTTCCAGAAACTGAACTACAATTCATAAGTCATTCAGTCTGTAGCCTTGTCACTAAACAAACAACACTAACATACAGAAATACTAACCCACTCAATTGTAGCACCGAACAACACTAACATACAGAGTTACTAACCCACTCGACTGTACCACCGAAGAACACTAACATACGGAGTTACTAACGCACTCGACTGTAGCACTGTTACTATAATACAAGAATACAATATACTCAATGTGCATTTGTTTCTATGTAGGCATACCAACAGTGAATAAAACAAAATTTCCTTCAACATTCCTGTACATTAATGTTGTACATTTACATTGTCGTGCGTAACGTGAAATAATAACACCGTGTACACTTTCTTGGCTGGCTTCACCGACAGGTCTAACAACAGTATTTATTCAGACTCTACACTACAAGGATATTAACTGCCCACAATGCCAAAGTCAAAGATTACACATTACGCTGGCTCGGGTACCAAGGTTAACATAGTAAATGTTTTCAATTATGAATCCCCAACATACATGATTTACTGTACCATCAGTAATCAGAAATCCACAAAATTTCATACTTCTTCCAGCAAAAAGTAGGCTCTCATGCCTCTATAGCATATGCTAATCAATACAAGATTTTGTTCTTCAATGAGTCATAGAAAAATGCTGACTGACTTCTTGAAGTTATCCAACAGCAATGTTGCTACTGCAAAAAATAAAGAGTTGATGTAATCACTGGAAAAGTAGGGTGCAGTAGGAAATTTTGGATAATCTAGCATCTTAGATTCATTGTGATTCAAGTGCACAAAGGGTGTTTCACTTTGCCATGGCATATCAGGAGAATGGAGGTAAAATTCCACATATTGTAAACCTGACACTAGATTAAGAGCATGCTAAAAAATTCACTACTGCAATACTTGTTAACTGCATTCAAAATTTTTCAAACCAGATGCAACACATTAAAGTACAGTAAATGAATATGACACAATAGAAACAGCATATATATATATATATATATATGAATATGATGTTGTATCATAAACAGTCCTTGCCTAATGAAGTCTAATCCCTAAAAATCTCTAAAAGTGGAGGCCCACTTCATGTGTGTCTGTTCCACACAATGTACCACAGTACATTACTACCTTCCTGTCTTTAGTCTTTGATCTGTCAAACTCAAATCCCACCTGCAAAAAAGTTACTGGAACTTCTGCAGTAGCTGTACCACTCCAGTACAAGGGCGAAGTTTTGCGACCAAATAAGATTACCAGAAGGACCAAAATTCAGTTACCTTCAAACACAAGGACTGTCAGCAGTAAAATTAATGTGACAAAGCAGCGAAATTTAAACTGTGATTAAAATTATATGAAGAAGGATTAGCATAAGACATCATCATCACATACGAATATGTGGATGTTTTCATTATGCTTGTATTCAATGTGCCACTATGCAAGCTAAAGCAGGAATTCATCCCATTCTGTGAAACATGTATCATGGATTTTACTCTTCTCAGGTTAAGTAAGACTGCTGCTGCCTATGTTAACTCAGTTCATGCTAGTGACAAATATGGCAGTTTGGTGGCAGGTGATTTGATGTTTTCCACTTCCTTTCTCCGTACTTGTGTCCCACGCTGCCACCATTCTCAGAACAGTTCAGTATATCTCAAACGACAGACCATGTTCAAATTTGAAATTAATTGGAATCACATCAGAAAAACTCAGTACTTTTCGTTACCACAGAAGTGAGAACTAACACACCGTAAAGTAAAGGTTACTTCACTAGTAAAACCAAACAATATATAAATGTTTATTCTTAAAATCCTCAAATGACTAATGCATGTGTAATATAAGCCACCAGTGGACTTGCCAACAAAACGATAACATCAGACCTACTATTCGCATCATATTACAGAAACCATCTTGAAATTATGTTGCAAACAACAACAGTAGGGAAACTGATGATGAAAGTCAACACTCACTGCCTGCAACACACACACAAATCCTAAACCCAATGTAAATCTGCATTCACATACAAACCAAAAACCTACTCTTCATTTAAATACAGTGCACTCATGGCCTAACCACAGTTTACACACGCAAATCCATATTTATAACACTGCTTGGGAATCATATCCTAAGGTAAGTCACAACCCATTTGCCATGGTTACCACTGTTGCAATTTTCTGTATGTGGTACATTGTCAGGTAGATGAAAGAGTTTAGCACTGAGAACATAATGTAGCATAGCTGAATCAGACTGCAGCACTGTTATAAGTGAGAATAATGCTTGGTTTGCAGAAGAAATCTAAAAACAACTGATAAAAGAGGGCATGGAGCAGTGTGTGATGGGCCCATCATATGAGTAGTTGCCGAGTGTGTTCTCAGTGACACAAATCAAGAAAGTCAAAGAAGTTCAAAAATGGGCATAGTTGCCATGGTCATCATATGTGACTAAGAAAGAATACAAGTGGATTATGATGTTAATATTAAGAAAATACACGACTGATTTAAAGCTGTTGTAATGATAGTCATATTTAAGTGATGAGGGCATTCAGGGATGTTTGAGTAACCATTCATGTAACAATTTAATAAATTACCATGAACCAACAAAAAATGAAAAGCCTTGGCATGGCATGTGAATATTGTGGTGGCCCGTCATACGACAGGCACAAGGCACATTGCTAGTACAAATACACACACACACACACATATATATATATCTTCATCCTCTCTCTCTCTACACACACACACACACACACACACACACACACACACACACAAATCTTTATGGATAACTAGGATATGCAATTGGAGCAATGTGCACATGCAGAACCCTCAGGAAGATGGTAGCAGTTGGGAAAACACAGAGGATGGGCCCATTTTTATGGTTTTCCCTTGATAACTCTAATTATATAACTATGTAGTAATACAGAATGGATGTGAGGGTGAGTTATCTTCTGAGATGTAGCTTTACACTGATCTTCACTGACCAACACTTTACAGTACTCTTATTTACGTACCCAAAGCAGTACACTATAGTGAAAAAGTACTGTAAGTATAATACAACATTCATGGCTCTGTCCAATACTTCTTGTACGTTACACATTTCAGACAATATCAAATCAAAAATACAAACACAATATAGTCCCACAAAGTCATGCCACAGTCCTCATGATTCATTATGAAGCGAGAACATTTAATCCACTAATAATACATTTTGAATCTTCACTCTAGTTACAGAAACTCAACTTACTGTAGCAAAAAAAACATTCAGGACACAATCTGTGTTCCAGCCCTTCATATTACCAACAAAGTAAGGCAATGATGTTTCATTATACTGCTGGGTACTCTGGTCAAACAAAAAAATTTACCGCACCAAAGTTGAGATCTGGGATTTCATTTCACTAACAAAGAGACAAAGGAAATGATTTTGCTTTGCCTAGCAAACCAAAAACAACATATACAAACTTACACTACTCTCATAATTATGTTATGTCACATTCTTTTCTGGAAAACATACATTAATGCCTACTACTTAACCAATTTCCATTTCTTCTTTAAACATTCCCTGTCATGAATCAGAAGCTCTGATAACTTACAGGTTAATCTGGACACCATCACACACAAATACATATTATTATATTCCTTATTGGTTTTATGCAGGGTATTTACCATTATGTACCCGAAACAAACCAAGTTTCTAGGATATACAGTGTTGCTGCTGTTCTGTATTTATAATCTGTGCTACATGTAATGTTATTTCACACAAGAAATATGCTTTGTACTTTTAAATTAGTACTGCCCTCAGTATGTGTACAGTGCCCAATATGGCTGTTGTTTGTAGTTCCTTGATTTCGTGTTTTCCCAGTATATTGCTCAAGTAATGTCTGAATAACTTTGAGTTGTTTCCAGATGCGCCTGCTATTACTGGCATAACTTTTGCTTTCACATACCACATGCACTGAATTTCTATTCTAAGGTATTCATATTTTAGGTAATTATAATTATTTACTACTACTACTACAAGCGGTAAAAGCGGGTATGAGATGTCTGCTCAATGATTGTGGCCTGGAATACTGCAGTGCATCATAACCTAAAATCACAACGCAGCTACTTTGCCAACAACATTAAACTCCACTTATCAAAATATTTCACATACGCTCAGTGCATTCAATGCGACTTACGTTAATGGTTAATTCATACATAAGAATAACATCAGTTTCCTATCAAAGTTATTGGTTGGTGTACTAGGTTATACTACAAACTGTACAACACGCAGAAGTAGGTTGTTTACCTTGTTTACTCTTCCAGGAACGAATAGAAATTGTTAATTTGAATCGTTGTAATTTTCGATTCCCATATATTTGTTCACACCTCACACAAGCATCATGTTAACAACTCATTTCACAATAATATTACTCACCATAACAAAAAATGTAAGTATGTATGCTTGTATGGAAAAATGTTCCTTTAGTGTGTCCTTCCGTTGGAATACGGAAGCAAATAAGGACGTCGAAATACACATTCAATGTCCTATACAGCCGGTTATATAACAGGTCAGATATAAAAAATTACATAATCCTCCACGTTTAAACTGGTGCTTCTATTTTATACACACGGTCCTTTCATCAATACCCAAAATAAAACCCGAACAATCCTCGCACTCACTTTAACCACCTGGATCCACACAACCACGGATTACCTACACAACAGTTTTTGTTTGCTACTGGACATTTCGCATGTGGCCACGAGAGGCACATAAATGTTACGAAACTCGAAACAGCTTTATTGACTTTCTGCTAGATGGCAGCGTGCATATTACACACTGCGCTGCCTACGTCCCTTACTACGTTCACTACCGTGGTTACCATGGGTAACAGTATTCATTGGTTGCGATTGTTAGGCGAACGCGCTACAAGGGTATCGTCCAGCGGACAATTCCATTCTTTTCCTGTACCTATTCTTCTACATATAATAGCCTCGTGTGAGTAGGTGAATAACACTACTGTACACGACAGATTCTCTCTCCTGTGAGGTACAGGGCGAACATGAAGAGAGTTAAGCATCGAGTACAGAATACAACATAGCACCGACTAATGGGACATAAAATTAACCCGTAATTAACTCGATGACGACCCATGTAAGAGGTCGAAGAGCAGCAAGTGAATATAACGGCAGCCCATCATATAACGCGTGGGCAATTGCATAATATAACACGAATTCGTTAACTTACATAACTGCTTTCTTATTATGTATACTTTTGGCTTTACATTCTTTCTATTGCTATTTCATACATAAATTTTTAATCGGCCTAAATTTGCAGAATGTACCTTAGGTGGTGTACATCCGACAACAATGGCCCAAAAGCCCAAGTTTCATTTGCTATAGCCGCCATTTATAATTGTGAAATCGAATGTGTCACTCAGTTTTGACCAGTTTTCTTGTTTCATTCATTCTGAAGGCAATTTAAGATTACATTATATTTATCATCATCATCATCATCATCATGTTCCTGAAGGGTTAGGTGTGTTTCCTGTTCCTTGATCCTCAAGATGAAGTTGGTCCCTCCATCTCTTCCTTGGTCGTCCTATGTTCCTTCGTCCTTTTGTTTTATATTGTAGTGCTTGTTTCGGTAGTCTGTTTGATTATATTCATAAATAATGTAATAAATAACGGTACGTGCAAATCATGTTCGTATAAAGCCAGGCACACACATGCGCATTCTGTCATGTCTAAGAGCACAGGGTAACAATGAACTCGTAAGTGTATCTTCGTTTTTATTCGGTTAGCGCGCCCTCAGTCCAAACTGTTAATTTTCAGTGAACAGACAAGAATGTCGTGTTACACGCACTGTTCTACACACCTGGCCCTCATAACATGTGCGTCGTTAACGTACTACATTACACCGCTACATACAAGAGTAAGTGCACGTTTTATTTCGGCTAAGGGCACGAGATTACTGTCATCCATACGTAAATGCACAAGGAAATGCCTGTATTTATAAAATTTAACAGAC